>Ga0181612_128492_pt1 | contig 11453 bp, 3 predicted proteins | sample HoacroProtozoa21_FD_119630 | JGI IMG/M metagenome (GOLD analysis project Ga0181612, IMG submission 119630) | Hoatzin crop microbial communities from Cojedes, Venezuel. Combined Assembly of Gp0051906, Gp0051904, Gp0051908
AACACTGCATATGTGGCTGAGATTTTTCATTTAGCATTTCGCACCAGAGACAGAATGAGATTCTTTCTCAAAACTGTACGAAGGAATTAGTTGTGAACCATGTCAGGGACCTTAATGCACTGTGACCAGATGCAGGTGATGACTTGATATGCTAATGCACAGGAGACATAGAAGACGAGGGTCAAAGCGCAATAAGGCATCCCGAAGGTAAGAAACTGTCATTATGTCATACCAACTGTCCTTCAGAGGCCCTCAGACTGAGCGTAAAGAAAGCCGGAGTTTCCAAAGTGACAGAAAAGACTTTATAAAACACAGAAGTCCTGCTACCTACATTTAAACTTTTAAATCAAAACATTTGCACTAGCCCAAGGGTCTTTCGGGGTTTTGTTTTCACTTTAGAAACATCATGAACTATGCTAAACCTGAAAGAAGCCCTCTAAAGATTATGTTGGAAAGCAATTCACCATTGATATTTTCACCTTTAGGAACTAAAATCTATAAAGTCTATTTATTGCTTGTTTCTGAGCAGCCCTGGAAGTCAGAGTCTTCCTGGGCTTGGCAGTGTACATCTGGAGATCAACTCAACCCAAACAACAGGCAGCCTACAATCCAGGCAGAAAACAAGACATTAAAAGCCAGCTCTGCATATAACAACTATATATGGCATTTTTTCTATAGTCCCAAAACTACCTTACCAACTCTCCCACTAGCAGGTACGAGAAAATAAAAAATACGAGGGGCAAGAGAACAGCATGTGCCCAAGCAGACAGGCCTGTCCCACCGGGCAGCAGAGAGTTCCAGATGCTTTGGAAGAGTATGTTTATGCCTTTTAGTATAACCATCTGTATCCCTTTTAATTACAGGGTGTTTATCTCCATCAACAGCTAATCCTTCTTAAATTCTGCTGAGAACTTAGCCTCAATATCTTACAGCAATGGACTCCATAGGTTCCCTATGTTAAAGAACACAGGACCTTCCTCTTACTTGCTGTCAGTATTAAGCCTTCCAGCTCCATCCTCTGTTCTGGCATTCATATTCATCCCATAATTCATTATTTTGTAATCCTCTATTACATCCCATGTCATTTGTCCTTCATTAATCTAAGCATTTAACTTTTCAGTGTCTTCTGTTATTGAAAATTCTCTGACTCCCTAATAATTTAAGTTAACCACCTTAGGGCTTCTAATTGAGCTATGTTTATACCATAATCTTTTCCAATCTGCTGATGAGAAGATTTTCTTTTTAAAACACAAGAGTAAATATTCAAATTCAAATTTACTTCAATAAATTCTTTTTCTGTCAACACCTTACCTTTACGAAAGTGAAGGCATTCATATTCAACAGACCTTGCCTCATTATTCCTACTCTGCCTTTCTATTTCAGATTCAAAATCTGGTCTCTGAAAAGCTCAACGTTTCAGAGCCTAAAAGGAAAATCCTCGTAGTTTAAATTCTATATCTTACATGTAAAAGTAAAGGAGCTTTTCTTACTATGACAGTTTATACCAGTTACTTGTAAAATCATCGATAAGCCCATCTTCAAGTCAGAGACTCCTTGTAAAGAAGCTAACATAAGCCAAAACAAGCCTTGGCCATCACTGATGCAAATAAACGTGTTACCAACTGCTGACCCCTCCCAGTACACAAAAAGGCATATGCAGAGAAGTGCTTTTTACTGCACACAGAGAAAACAAGATCAATGGATTGGAAAGCTGTCAACCCCAGGCAGAAAGGCAGCAACATCATATCCCTGGTATCCCCAAGGGATGAAACATCACAATTCAGATCTCCAAAACCATGCTTTAAAAATTAAAGACCAAAAAAAGAAAGCAGGGGCGAGAAGTGAGAAGGGTTCTTCCTATTTACCACGTATTTTTTGCGGCGGTAAGGTACATGATCTGAGAGCCGCTCTTCCACTCCCACTTTAAATAACAGTTTAGATTTTTATGTCTTCCCAACTGACTACAGATTAAAGAAAACTAGAAAATAGCAGAAGGCTCTTGCCTATCCTGAGAGATGGCATCCCTTCTTCCTCTTGGATGGTGTAGGAGGACTTCATTAATATAAGAACTCTTCTAACCCTGTCCAGTGTGTGCAAGTCCTTTGAACAAGATCAGGTGGACATTCTTTAACCTCTGTTCTAAAGAGGCTGTCTTTCACCAGCAGTCTGCTGTTCTGAACTAACTGACAGCTGGTGTCTACGTATTAGCAGAACTATTAAACTTTAAAACAAATAAAATTAAAAAACAAACCCTCATACATATGGCTGCAGCTGAACAAAGAACGAGAATTATGCGAGCACTCATTTTTAAAAGGCAGTGCAGATCTCTGAAACCTCCTCAATTATGCCATGAAGGAACATTTCTACGCATATTCCTTTTACAACTGAGTGAATTCCTTCATTGCTAAAATATTCATTTTTTTGGCACTTAGGCATAAATAGATGCGATTCAGTGAATGGGGACACGTCAAACCACTGCATCAGGGCTGGCAGACAAAACGATGTCTACAATGGGCAGCAAACTTACACCGTGATTTTAGGCTCCCTTCCCCATTAACTCTTCACCAGGCCCAATCCCCAATTTAAGACACTGCTGAAAGGGACAGGCTGATTGCCTTACTGGAGAGCAATCCCCTCAGAGACCTGTGAGTTATCAAAAGGCTGTTTACCAGCAGCATCTCCACGCAACACCCAATCCCAGGTTCCACCTTGAGGTCAGAGAGACACAGCTTTCATAAAGGAGTCAAATTGCCAAACGAATTAAGGACGTGCCCAGGGCAACTAGCCTCTCAGCTGAAAGCTGCCAGCAGCGTAGGCTGAGTCCACGATGCAAGGTTCCCCTCTGCCAGGTCCCCAACACGACCCAGGGCAGAAATATCTGGAAACAAGGGTGGGATCTAGCCTGTACAGCCATCAGTCCCCAGCCTACTCCTGGCCCTCCCTGAGGTCCATTAGCTGTGGTAACAAGCCACGCTGCCTAACAATTCCCCACACATACCTCATTTAACGGAGACATTCCTGAATTCATGAAAAACAGTTTTCGAGTAACTCAAGATAACTTGAACGTACCTGAAGTGCCATTGCCAGCCCTTCTCAAGTCCTGACCAAGCCACTGCGTAACAGCCACAGTTAATCCTGCTGGCTTGGGCTGGACTCTTTTCTATGGCTTCCAACAAACTTCCACAACATGTAGCTAAAGCAAAGTCCATGGACTCCTTCCTGTCTTGAACCTCTTTAGAACTATAAAAACAATCCTACCTGAGCATCTGCATCTGCCCTTGCAATAAAGCTTATCTACCCTCACAATAAAGCTTCCTGCATGTTGTGTGGTAACACTGCGGGATATGGTCAACTTCAACATTAAAAATAGGATGTGCGCCTGTAACATAACAGTCATGCGATTCATGCTTTTTGCTTTGCCAACAACAACGTCAGATTTAAATCCTAAGAGGAGGCAGATACTTTCGCCACCTTACTCATCTCACAAGAATGAGGCTAAATGGTTCTCATCTATTCTGCATGAGACACAAGGAAGGGTGTCAAAACGAAACCAAGGTAAGCCTCTTACTTTAATCCAGCAGGTTTATGTAACGGTGCTGCTATTCATGAGCTTTGTGATCGGTGTCAGCTGTTATTACAAGGGTGTAAGAGATTTAAAATGACAAAGGAGGAAAGGAAAGGGAAAAAAATCAGAGTACAGTTTGATGTGACCCTATCCATCAAGCCACAAAACACCATGCAGCAGTTCATTTACCTGATTTACAGTAGGAGCTACTTAGCTTTACAGTTTATTAATTAATGAGCTTTTGTAAAGGCAGAATTATAACGGCAAAACATAGTTTTATGACCTTATCCGCATTAAGGAGGACTCATTTGCACTTGGTGAGAATGCTGTGTGCTAGCTGCAATACCAGACATTCAGAGCCTAATATGGGGTGTAAAGAATGGACGCAAGCATGTTTGACTCTATCCCAACAGCCAAGCCCACATTCACTTGAGTTTTGAAAGAGTTTATTCGTAGCATGTGTCTCTCACAGATGAGAAAACCAAGATACCCTTGATCAGCAGCCAGAAACTAAGAACCTTGCAAAAAATCCTCACAGTGGCATCTGAAAGACAAAAAAGTGGGTTTTGGAGGGGAAAACTACTTGTGTCATTCGATCTGCTCTGATCTACTTAAGTGTGTAACAAGTATGTGGTATGAAATATCAATTGGCCTTTAGAAGCAGCACATTGTTAATTCATCACAGGCAGATATTTTCCATTTACCAATTAATTGGGACGCTGGCATTTTGTCTCAGAAGCAACCAACATGATGCTTCATGCTATGCTCTGCAGACTGGTTCAGAAGAATCTATAAAATACGTGGTCATAAATGCTTAGTATACGGTTATGTATCCAGACAGGTTTTTGAACAACATGAACTAAACTAAAGGTTTCCAAAACATAATACCACATAAGGGTAGATAGTGCTAGTTTTGGTCCAAATATGCCTCTGTAGGAGTCAAATTTGATGCCCATAGCAACAATATGTATATGATCTTTCTCTGTTCTCTCCTAAAGATCCAAGTCACGACTAATTTCAAGCCTAACCTAATTTACTGAAAAGGCTTTCCAGCCTCCCGCCCTTCCTAAGAACAAGTTAATAGTAAATCTGCAATAATATAATCCATGTGGTAATGTTTTGTTTGCTTTTGATGTTTTTTTAACCCTACAATCTCAGTGTCTGCAAACCAGATCTATACAGGTTTGGACATCAATGCCCCTAACATGAAAGCTCCTTTCCTCCCTAGATTTTATCCAGCCTATAGGTTCTCCTTCTGTACTATTTTTCTCATATGCGCATTTCTTATGTTGCACTACTCCCTTTCCCCCCAAGCATCTGGCCAGAAGAAAAATAAAATTCTCTTGGGCCACGCAGAAACTTTTCAGAGGAGTTTTATGAACTAGTCATCCTATCCCATACCTCAAACCCAACTTTTCCAAATTGATCACATCTCAGCCTTCTCCCCCCGACCTCTTTCTGTGCTGTTAGTTTTATTACAGGACACTCTTGTGCAGTACTTAGCGTTTCTATTCCAATAGCATAGAAACTGTCACATTAAATATTTACCAGTAATGGGGTTACTCCCTTCTACTGCAAGCTGAAGCAAGATAATTTGGCAGATACAATCACGAAAAGATTTTGTATGTTTGTTTCTTTTTGAAGAAATACTATACTCAAATTCAGAGTGTTAAACATTATACCAACCAAAACCTGATTGCATAAACCATACTCTGAAATCCCACATTTCTTGTGTTCCATGGATTTCTAAATTAAGTCAGCTCTGTTCCTTCTAATTTATTTTAAATTAATTTGAATGCTTTCTGCCCTGTACACTGAAAACAAAGGTTCTGAAACTGTAACTATGGTAAGTAATTTGGCCTGAGACTGAAAATAAAGAAGAAGAAAAAAACCTCTTCTCACTCCCTGACAGCTGTACCACTGGAACTCTGTCGGTTTAAAGGAAACAAAAAGCAATAAAAGCTTAATCAATGGGATCAGGAGTTCTGGATCTCTGAACACACAAAGGGAACAGAGCTGCTGAACTGGAAGGTGCCGTTTCTCTTTCCGCACAGAATATTTTTCCAAATGGAATGATCCTTTGCACCTGTCCTGTAATTCAAGGCCAGGTTTATGTATTATGATGCAAAAAAAGACTAAGAAAGTGTCCTGATCATTTCAAAGAAACCTTAGTCCAGTTCAGTGCCTATCGCTATTCTGCAACGCTTTTAGCTCCCCTTAGGCCGATGTCTCAGTTTTGTCCCTACCTAACACATCTGCTATGCTTATACAGTCTCTTTCAAGTATCGATGTTCTCTAATTGAGTCTTAAAGACTACATCAATACCAAGCTGTAGGCAAGGAGGGGGAAGTAATGAATTCTTCCCTATGAATTGTTCCCAGGCACCAAAGCCTTCCAAATGTCTATCACAGAACTATCTTGATACATTTTATACGTCCATCATATTTAAGATCCAGTTATTTTTATTTTAATATAAAGAATAAATACTTCAAAGCCAAAGAATCCAAAACAGATTTCTACACAGTGTCGTGCATTCTCAAGCAACGAAAAAAAACCTAGATCACTTCAAGCCTGGCATGGTACACTGCTATGTTATTGCTGCAAAGTTCTGTCAACCAGATTCCCCCTTGGATTTCATAAGCTGGTCACCAGCAGCCCTGACGCACAATCTGTAAACCGTGTTTTTAAAGCAACCAGGGACCCTTCGAAATGAAAAGCCAGATGCACATTTCTCAATACTAGGAAATTTTAGAGCACTGACTTCTATTATAGAAGATAAAAGACATGCACTTAGGGACAGAATTCCAAATGAAGACAACCCTCAAGAGATGCTACAGGCTATTCTGAAATATCTTCCAGCTCATAAAAATGTTAATAGTAGGGCTCTAGGCAGACAGCAAGGTCAGGACAGGTGTGCTGCCCAACACCTAATAGACTCTCACTTTCCAGAAGGCTAATCAATGTCTTCCAGTAACTAAAAGACAGTTACAGAAGATCGTGGTCCTTTGTTCACAGGATACATGCTGGCAGGACGAGAAGTTGCTCAGGGGAAAATTTGATCTGGATGTAAGCGGAGAAAAACTTTCAGGGGAAGAACAATTAAACATTGGAATAGATTGCTTGAAGAGATGGTAAATCTCCCTCACTGTAAATATTCAAGACTGAGCCTGACAGAGGACTGGATAACCTAAACTGAAGCCCTGCTTTTAACAGAAGGTTGGGCCACAGGGTCTCCAGCATCTCCTTCCAACCTAGACTTTGCTGTGATTCTAATATTTTATCCTAATATCCAAAACTTGACTCAGTCACCGACCCCAAAGACGGGCTGTGCGATTCCCTATCACGGCACAACACCTTCCCAGAGTGCAGAAGTCTGACACCAAGCTCCATGGTGCAGAGCTCTCTTAAGGACAGAGTAGTAGTGACTTGCTTACAATATAAATACAATTGTAGGCACTGAAAAACTAGCAAATTGAAATTGCTATCACTCTGATGGGGAGGAAGAAAAAAGATGTGTTTCTTATCAGTAGCTAGATTTGACAAATTAGCAACACCCTCATCCTATCAACTGAGTATCTAAAGATAATCAGGCCTGTCTGATCTGTGTGAATTTATTTGGTAGTTATCCTTTCTAATCTATTAACTGCTCCGCCTTTTTGAAAAACATGTTTAACAGAAGAAACGACACCACAAATTCCAGTCTTTCCCATCACCATGTTCTGCATCTTTGTTGCCCTGTTGGAGCGTGAATCCCATACAGGGGTGTTATTTGTCAGAACGCAGGACCTTCCCCATGGAAAGAAATGTCATGCATTTGCAAAACCAGGGATTAGTAATTATTTAAAGGCAATCTGTATGCCCTTAGAGATGTACCGGCTGCACAGATGAAGGGCTGCTTTAATCTCCTCAAGAGTACATTTCTGAAAGATCCCAAGTTAAAGTTGTTTATATGGGAGAAGAAACCTTGATCCGTGAGCACAGAGATGCTGGAATTTCTTTTGGTGTTGCCACGATGTCACGGCAGTGGAAAGCTATTTAAGGACTTTGATCTGACAAGCTGATACTGTTTTAGATGCACCCATCTCCTTAACCGGGCATTATCAGCACAAAATAATGTCAGTTTTACAGTCTACAAAGTTGTTTCAGATACATCTTGTGTTGCAAGTGTCTCCCTACAGCTTTCCTATCCTACTCTTCTCTTCTTATAGACCCAGTGAGGAAAAAAGCAGAGTCCATGAAAAGTTGCACAAAAACAATCAGTGGAGAAGACAGGAGAGAGAATGAGGACAGGGGTGGGAGAAGGAGGAGGGAGAAAATCCTTTTGCTCACTCAAACACCTTAGTTCAGGGCACCTCAGATGCTACTTTCTGGACAGGAGTCTGACTTTAGCAGCTGTTGTTCCTCTAAGTACTAAAAGATATATCAGATTGAATATATGAATAATGTGTATCGGTCTGATTACTGAAGCTTTTCACCAAAATACTGAGTAAAGGACGAGTCTTCGCAAGGAAAAAGGCAATTTACCACGCAAAATGGCGCTACGTCTGGCCACATCCCCTGTAACAGTTACAGTCTTGTCTTTGGGCTGAGCCCCCCTAGATGTTTCATGTTGCAGCAGGCATACAGGGCGTGTTATTTCCCTTGGGATTTTGAAGGATTATTGGCAATGTTGTCTTTAACCTCTCTGTGACCAGCTCTTCTAACGGCAAGCATTAGCATACGGGAACACCTCCTCTGCAGAGCTTTGCTGTGTCTTTACTGTGCTGTATTACAAGGAGCATAAAATATGAAGAAAGCAAACGTGGGTTTGTTCCTTGGGTGCTAATTAATAATGCTAAAGGGCTATTTTAAGGCAACTGCTGAAAGAACTGAAATCTTTTTAACTTCACAACTTCCAGTATTCATGTGGCTACAAAACACAATTAATTCCAATGTTCAAGAATCCTATGCACGTACCTTCAAAGTGCTGTACATTCCTTTCATTCTTACAGAATCAAATGGATTTTCATACCCCTGCACGATTTTATCTTTTCAAGGCTAATCTGGGTAGCCATGCAGGCTGACAACAGAGTTTCTCCCCACAGTGACCATACTCTATGTTCAACCAGCATTGCCTGCTATAACTCAGAGGAAGAACAACTCACTACGGTCCAAAACAAAAACCCACAGCATAGTTCCTATAGATTTAAAAATTAATAAGCAATTCTTCTGTTCCTAACAGGATCAGATCTCCCTGAGATTTGCAAGTCTCATTTCAGCACATCAGTACAGGTAAGTGTATGCTTAAAGTTGTTACAAGAGTCAAAGAAGGGGACGAACATGCAGAAAATTAGCTGAACTTCCTTTTTAAGCTCTAAAAGAAACACAGGCAGCAATAAACCTAAGTGATTCAGTGGTCAATTCTAGTTTATCCTGGTGGCCTCTTTGCCTCCACATTTGCTAAACAAAATCCAAAACCTACCTCTTTGCTGTAAATGAAGTTGCAACATGGCAACAGCAATAGATTCTAGCTGCTCCTCCTTCCCGAACCACATGACTTCACTCTGGATTTCTAAAGAAATTAGCTTTATGCAACCGCACTGTCCATCCACTTCAGTTAAACCTGAGGGACGGGAGCAGGCACCGTGCCATCCGAGTCCTGGAAGCCCAACTCCACACACAGCAGCGTACATCTGGGGCATCGACAGCAGCAAGGCCGACCCGGAGCCTGTGTGAGGAACGAGCACCCACGCGATGCCAGGCTCGCACCCTGCGCTTTACCCTGCACAGCCCCATCAGACGGACACAGGGGAGACCCTGGAGTCTGGGGGGAGCGGAAGGCGGCGGAGGAAGGGAGACGTTTGCGATGAGGTCAACCGTAAAAGTCCAAGGGAAAATCAGAACTCATTCATTCTGCTTTCGGCAGAGTTTTAGATGGCAGAAGACAGAACTGGAGCCGGGGGGTCACACCTTCACCTCTAACAGCGCGCAGAGTGGCCTCAAGCACACGTTACAACAGCAGCAGAAAGTGAATATTCGCAAGTCAGGTCGTGGCAGCTTGACAGCTGTACTCATGAACCTCAGCTATGTGCAAAATGGCCTCGGCTGTCTCTTCCAGTGCAGGGCAAAGGAAATTTACGGACTTCCACCACAGAGGAACCATGACTTGACTGGACAGCAGAACCTTCACGTATTACCCTGCACGTCATTTTTATTTCTATGCCTATCAGGATGAAGTAAACACTTTTTTCTTTTTTGCAAGTAACTGAACCTGACTCTTATGACCAGGCACAGATGCCCCTGAAATCATAACAGCAAGCTAAAAGAAATTACATGCCTTATATGAGAGCCAGACCTCTGAAGCTGAGACAGTGTTTCACTAAAGACATCAGAGGGAGTTTGATTGAAGTTGTCAGCTGAGCAGCACTCAACGCGAATGCAATAATCAAAGCAGCATGGCTAGGAGGAGATGAGGCAGAAGCTCACTTTAAAGACTGTCTTCATGTAATCATTGAATAAAGGATCCTAAAATACTCAAATATTTTAGTTATTACACACACAGCTCTTGCAGTTCTCATGCAATGCTCAAATATCAACAAAATTCAGAGTAATTTTTTTAAATTTTTCTTAATACAGCTGTTATTTTCTACAATACGTAGAAAACCAGGTAAGAAAACAAAGCAATAAACACCACCCTTACAGCACGGAGTCACCCAGAGCAGAAGATTAACACTAAGACGAAACTGAGACAGAAAGTACTAGTGATAGTTCAAGCTATTAAGTTCATATACAAAAATAAAATCATACTAATATCCAGCTGTGTACGCGTATTTCTCTGTTTCAACCAGCTAACAACTCTTCAGGAGTCTATCTCAGATATGTAACTGGGATCCAGTCATCATTCAATACATTTCTCACACAAGCATTTCTCCATGGGCTTACGTTCCGATCAAAACTTACCTCCTCAAAAGCCCTGTGACCCCCAGTTTAACTAGCACATTAGCCCCAAAATTCCTCCTCCAAGTATAAAAACCACCCTTACTTAAATCTGAACTGTGCTAACACCCCTCTCAGTAGGCAGAGAAGAAAAAACAAAACAAAACAAAACAAACACCTGGTTATGGATTGTCCTGATCCTCACCTACCTCTAAATACATAATTTAGCCAATTTGAGGGTAAACATTTTTTTCAGGTTAGGAAGGTGAGGTTCACTCCCTATCACATATCTTATATTTTCTCCAAACCGGGATCTTATATGCAATGCAATCAAACACACATACTACATCCTTTCACGTAAATGAGAGTAATTCCTGTAGCTCAGTATCAGCTCTCAGCTTGCACCTAGCACGGCAGAACTGAACCCCTCCGCGTGCCAGAGGGCCAAGGGAGGCTGTGAACAGCCAGAAAGAATTCGGGGGGCACCACAACAGTTACAATGAACTCCGAGCCAAGGATCATTTTCTGCTTTGTGTTTCACAGCTCTTACGTCCAGTCCCTCACTGCAGTTTCGAAGACAAGGCTGCAATACAAAAAAATGATCAGTTAAGTTTTGGCACTGTACAGACCTGCGTTTAGCAGGTGCACACAATTCATACTGCAAGAAGTGAGCCCTTGTTAGTGTGGTGGAGTCACAGGTTGCATAGGTTGCACGGTGCTTTGTGAAAATGGTACGCAGAATGCATCACACGAAAGACACTTGCCGAGAACACTACCTCAGAAGTGGAGTTCAGAAGACCTGCCACCAAAACACACTTTCATCTGTGTATGCTTTTCCTTGCACACCTTCCATCATAAGCTGTGACATTAAGTCCTGTACTCCCATAACCAGGTGGAAAAGTTCATTATCTGAACAGTTCTGGGTGCAATCATTTCCCGTCAGTCATTTTCAAGCCAATCTCCTTCTATCAAG
>Ga0181612_164480_pt1 | contig 11453 bp, 6 predicted proteins | sample HoacroProtozoa21_FD_119630 | JGI IMG/M metagenome (GOLD analysis project Ga0181612, IMG submission 119630) | Hoatzin crop microbial communities from Cojedes, Venezuel. Combined Assembly of Gp0051906, Gp0051904, Gp0051908
CGTTAGCATAAATTGGGGTGAATTCCCTGTGGCTGCACTGTGCAAGGAGGTGTGTTTCGGGGAAGCTGACTCCAGGCACGTATGAAGACCAGGAGCCCCTGGGCTCATGACTCATGGCACTGTCAATGCAAAGAGCCTTGGACTGTGGGGCTGCACCAGCTGGGCTTACTGTGATCGCTGGCGTTTCTGCCCTAGCTTTGTGTCCTCTAGACATGGCGGTACCTGCAGGCACCAACTTCACCTGCTTTTTCCAGGCAGAAACAAGAAGTCACTACCCAGAGGCAGTGTCCTGCATTTTTGTTCCCTGGGTAGAATAAGGCATGGGCGCATTTTGCATGAAACGGCAGCTGTGTTGCCAAGCTGTGCCTGCCTAAGCAAGCAGGGCTCCTGCAGCCCTCAACAGCCCGTCCATTAACCAGTTACAGCTCTCCTGCTCCGAGTGCAAATGTGAGAAGGCCGCTGCTGGCCTTTTGGTTGAATACGTGGTAAGGAAGGGTAACCCAACAGCTTTTCTAGGTGCAGGGAAGATGTTCCCGCTGCACCTCCTCGCCATGTAAGCTGTGCGTGGGAAGTGTTGACAGTGCAGTTCTGTGGTCTCTGCTCCTAACTGGCAGGCAACAGGAAAGTGACTCATGTGACATTGCATCCCCTTCTACGCAGGGAACATGGTGACTCGAGGGACAGGTGCTGGGCCACACAGTAGCTGTGAGATTGACAGTAAAATTATACTGGCTGGCAGAGACCAAGCTCTTGGTGGGTTAAGATCACCAGTAAAGGCATTTGAGCTCCGCTTAGGAGTTCCTCAGCTACCAATGACCTGTGGACACCAGCAAGCAGAGTTCTGCTCCATCAAGAGCTGGCATACTTTGCCAGTGTTTTGATTCCTGTGGCCAAAAACAACCTCCAGTGTTGACAGAACAAAGTATTTACAGTTAGCCTGTTCTCATGTCTGCTTGGGTAACTCCTCTGTGTGTGTAGCTCCAGTGGCATAGTCTGAACTTTTTCCTGCACTCACTGACTGTACCCTGATGTTGCTCCTCTCTTGGCTGAATCTGACCTACCAATATGCCCTATGAGATTGTTTTTCTCCATCCGCTCTGGTTCTGCTATCGATCCTGACCTGGCACTGAACATTCCCTGCTCTGCCATGATATTTCTCTGTTGCAGATTTTGATTCTTCTCGTGTTCCTAGCCTTGTCTTATCTCAGACCCTGCTACATGCTGAGCTTTTTGGAACTGATGTAAGAGCAGAAGCTAAGCTTAGCCTTCCTGAATTCAGTAGCTTCATCTATCTATACCAAGGCCAGAATTTTCCTTGTCACTCTTAGCTCTCTAATGTCAGCTCTCGGCAGCTCTTTGGTAGTTTGAGGTGCTGTGGTGTCTTCCCAGTGCTAAATACCCTGCTTAGTTATGTCTGTCTGTGTGTGGTGATGGTGATAAGATCAGAATTTAAGAGGAGTTTATCTGCCTTGGCTGGAGTAAAGGGTAGTGTGGGTGCAGGGACACAGACATCTTGGCCTATTGGGCTCTTGAAAAGCAATGGGACTTTTTTGAGGGGAGGTGGAGAAGAGGCAGAAGTGAGGTTGATGTGGCTTACATGTTTTTTACAAGTAATCTACTTAAATTAATACAATCTGAATTCCACCTGCATCCCTGTACCTCATCTGTAGCATTCATCCCCCAGTGCCACCCAGCCAGTCATAACAACACAGGGTGAAGTGTGATGTAGTCTGGATTAATCTGGATGCAGATTTTACCAAGGCACCCTCCCTGTTTAATGGCCAGCGTGAGATCTGGCAGTGAGCTGTACAGTGCTGGCTGTGGGGAATCCTCTCCTGAGCCAGACAAAAGCTGCGGGCACTCTGGTTGCACAGATGCTGGAGGCTGATGATTGGTGTGTCAGTGGAATATCAGAGCCATAACCTGAGTGATCGGTACGTGATGTAATGATTGGACTGGAATGCTGTACGCGAGCAGAGGCAACGTCACCGCCTGTTTACTAACTCTGGTGTTACACGTAGCCTGAGGTTACATCGGGCAACAGAGAGCACGGCCAGATTTTTGTGAGGTGGGAACACTAGACTGATGCCAGGACAACAGCTGACGATGTCAGCTTCTTTTTTTGATAGGTATTTTCCTCCTCTCGTTTCAAGGAAAAGCCTTGAAACGTTCCCTTGATGTTGTGCTTGGTATAAGATTTCACAACTCTCGGCTAGCACGTGTATTTCAAACCCTCAAAGATGTGTGAACCCCACCTTGGTACAGATTGCACTGTTGAGGAAAGACTCTGTCCTGATACCTGTATGTATTGGATAGAAACCAGTTCCTTAAGTCCATCTTTCCTGTAAGAGAATAAATAAACTCTTACCCCAGAGCCCCCAGATGATTACAACAAAGTGGTTGTATAGCTGCTTGCGTTCCAGCTTCTGATGAATATGAAATTGCTCTTGGCAGTGCTGGGACATGCACAGCCCATTCTTAATTTTGTGGGGTACACATACACGTCCTGTTGCAGTACAGTGCGCACTTTCCAATACATTTTAGTCTTCTCTAGAAGAAGTCCCATTTTAGGAAATCTGCTCCAGCTAAGATAGGAAGGCTGTTGCCTTATAGCCCTTTAAGAGGCTAACGGTTCTTTAGGATAATCATTTTCTCTTTTTTAAATCGCCTTCTAATCTCACAGCCTCCAATCCCATAGCGCTTGGCTACAGCCTGCCGAGACCGCAGCCTCTAGCAGCAGGTAGCTTGCAATGTCCGCTGGAGCTTCCGAGCACTGTCTGGGAAAGAGAGGCTGAATGCAGAGGTGCACGCAGGGTGAGGGGACAGTAGTGTTCTGCTCTCTAGGATCTTGGTTGGTGGAGGCTTATTCCTAAAGTCTGTCGCTACAGGCTAATGCCAAAAATCTTTAGCTTTTTTCCATATTCCACTGCTTCAAATAGGAAAGGGTAGTCACAGTGCTGCCCACTCAAGGACCACCTGTGTGTATAATGTTGTGATCAAACCCCATTATGTTGCAAAGCTTACACAAAAAAATAAGGATCTTGCCAAAGCAAGACTCAATCAAAATTCTCAAAGGTTCCTGGGTGAAGAGCGTTAAGAATGTGTTTAAATCACTTGATGTTGAACTTATTCACCTGCTTAAGTAGTTAGTGAGATCTTTAATTTGAGTCTGAGTCTATGCATGACAGATGCCTTCAGAGTCAGAGGTGTGAAGAATCCCTCCAAACCTACCAATGCCTTTTCTCTCCAATCCTGGAGATAGCTGAGGTGATCAAACAGTTGTCCAGGGACTGTTTAATGCTGCATGTCTAGTTGAATCACTGTCCACGTATTCCTCTCCTATCTCCCACTTCATTACCTTCTGTGCTGAAATGGAAGCCTGTAACATGAAATCTCCTTGAAGAAAGACTGTGGGCAGTTGTTCTCTGCAACATCCAGCTGGTGGGAAAGTTCACCAGACTCAGTCTGTCCCAGCTTGTTCTCGCTGCCCCTCCAGACCTGCTGGCAGGTTTGTGTGTATACATTTTAGCAGAGCATTACACATCAGAGTAGGTTAAGCCAACACCTAATAGCACAGCAGTTCAGAGCGCACATCCACCGCCCAGTGTTCCTCTTTCCCCTTAGCTGCTTCCTTGAACTGGCTTTCCCAGTTTGCGCTGCCATGTAGTGTAAAGCAGTACAGTAGAGCCCTGGTATTTCTTAGCCCTTGGATTTCCACGGGTGAGCAGACAGAGGGGAGAGGAGCAGGCAGCTGTTGCATGCCAAGGGCTTGGGTATGAATGGCTAATTGTGGATGGATACATGGGTAGGCAGGTTAAGTGCAACAGCAGCAAGGATTTAGATTTTGCTGCAAGGTGGTAGTGTCTCAAAGCAGTGATGGATTTGGCTGAAGAGGGCTCCATTCATCTAATGCAAAGCCTATGTACTGCACTTCTCGCAGTCAAGGAAAACAAATAAGAGAGAGAAAATCTCAGCCAAGAACTGGGTCTCTTCTCTTCCTCCGTTCAAGGCAGGGTGACTTGGTGTATGTTGAACAGAAATATAGTTCTGCCATGCATCTTCTTTCAAACATCAGCAGGTGTGAGATCTTCTAGTTCTGTCGTGATAAGGAGATCTGCACCAAAGAAGAGTCAAAACTAGACTCCATAGTGTCTTCTGTGAAACCTTCAGCCTGAGAAGTAACCCCTCTGTCAAACTTCAGCCACTTTCCCATAATAGAATTTGCCTATTTTCTGTAAGCTATTTTTTGCTGTTCTTTAGATATATATGTGGTAGAGGAAGATTATGAGAGCAATTAAAACATAAATTGCAAGACGCTGTGCTGGAGCTAATGGAAGAAAGGTGTCATGGTGTGGTTGTGCAATAGCTTTGTGGTTTCCGTATTGCTCATGCTGGAATGCACCGGGAGGCGAGAGGACTCAGTACCTGAATGGAAGGGTCATTGTGGCATGTTACAGTATTGGTGATACATGTAGCAAAGGTTGCATCAGACGGCTGAGCATTACCAGTAAAGAACATCTAAAGAGCCCAAAAGTGGGAGAAATCCCTGTGGGAAGGCCGACTGGTGGCTACATATGCCTTTGCCCAGAAGACTTTAGATCAACAGAGTCACAAGCTGAATACGCCAGTTTTTCTGTGCTGTTTGCTGAGAACCTAGTGCACTGGATTTAAAAACAAATAATTGCACACTCCATGACCAGGCTAGTCAAAAAGCAGCTATAAATGGGAAACAGAAACAATGGCAGGGCAGAAAACAGCATTGACCTCCCAATATGACCATTTAAATTGAAAAAGCTAAAAAAGACCTGCATAAATTGGGGAATAACACAATTTGAAATCATCATTGGTTTTTGTCAAATTTTTATTGACAAATGTTTTCCTGATATGTTGCCTCTGTATGAGAGAAATTAAAGCAACTGCTTAGATACTGTTACTTGTCAAATGTCGTACCTGTGGATCCACTAAGAAAACTGAGCAGGCAAATTGCTCTTCTTCCCATGCAGGGCTCTCACTTCGGTTTTTTGCCTCTGCTGATCTCTCATTCTCCTCATTCATTTCTGAGAGTCCTAAGCAGAACCATTCGCCTCTAATCTGTGTGTGGAGAGATGATGTGAAAGAAAGATGCTGATAACCATGACGCCTGAAATGATTTTATGTCTTTGGTAGACCACAAGGACCACGGAACCATGGCGTTGACCTTGCTGTATTCATTGCCTCTAGCCTGAGCACACTTCTTGCCTGAGCAGGCTCAGACATTGCATCAGTGAGTGTCCTCTAGCAATGCGCAGAACTCTTCTTACACTAGCTAATTGAATCTAACTGTCCCTCTCGGAGGCAGATGAGTAAGTATTAGCCCCACTTTACACCTAGGAAGAGTGGGAGGGGAAAGTGGCTTGCCCAGGTTTAAGTGGGAACCAGTGTGAGCGATGTCAGAGTACCCTGCTCGCCTGTGCCCAAGCCCTGTGCATGCCGAAATTGTAAAGTTCCTTATGGAACATGGGAAATGAGTTAAGTGTTGGGCTATCTATTCTGTGTTAGATATTATATTGCTTGCTGAGTGCTAGGTAATGTGTTGAGAAAGGCATGAGGGGAGTAGGCTCAGAGGCACAAGTTGCACTGCCAAGCAGAATAACAGTACTAGTGACATGGTGGCAACAGGCTTGCACTGGCCTGCTGAGCGCTGGCAGGAGGACAGTCTGGGTAGTCCAATGGCAAAAGGGATGCTGGCCTCATTTCAACTGCTCAGTCTGGCTGCATCAGTGCTCTAGTTGGTATTTCCTTCCTTCTTCTCTAGAGAAAAGACAAGATAATTTGAAGCACAAAGCCAAGACTTTGCCCTCTGGAGGGATTCCAGGGTTGCAGATGGACTGGGCTCTTAGCAGTGCTGCTGGAAAGCAATTACATTTGCAGTTCAGGAGAAGGAAAGAGGAGGAGGGAGACTCACTGAACTGACAGCAGGGATAAGAAGGTAGCTCATTAGCACATCATCTTTTCTGCACCCTTCTGTGTGGGAGCAGATCTCCATATGATGACATTCAGAGCCTGGCAGGAGCTAGTAGGAATTTCTCTGCAAGAAAGAGTGAGTGGGTAGGTTTAACGAGATCAAAAGTGAGCTCCTCTGTGGTCCAAAGGTTCATCCTGCATGGTCATTCCCAAACTTCACCATCAGCTGCTGACCTGGAATATGAAGAGGAAGCATGGAAGTAATGAGGTATTCATCAAAAAGAAAAACAAAAGAGCAGCAAAGAAACCCCCTTCTGCAGCATGTCTCATCCACTTTTTTTGCTCCTGCCTTGGAGTGCAGTTCAAGAAGTACCTATTTATTGTGCTGTGTCTATGGTAAATCACAGCTGGGAAAGATGGTGTCTCCCTTTACTCTGTGAGCATCCTCTATGGCAGACGAATTCTTAAGTGAACGTTTGAAGTAGAGAGGTGATTGTGTACCGAGCAGTGACTTGTGCTTGGAGAATTCCAGAAGGAGCTGTGCAGGAGACCTTGCTGTCTCTGTATGGCATGCATAGTGATCTGGAGAGCTTGAGTCCTGTGGCAGTGACAATGGCCTGTTGGAAACCCCATGGTACATGGTGATAAAGATATAATACACTTAACTGTGAGCTGAAGGGTGAGTTCCTGGCAGGCTTATTCGAAAGACTCAAGTGATGGTTCAACAGCACTAAGGTGTACATTCTCTCATTCCCTGAGCCGTCCCCGCGGCCCCAGAGGAAAATGTCAGGGAAAGCATAGCTTAACCATTCCCTAAAGGAGGTAGTCATGAATGGGAAGTGTATGTGTGTCTCACCTGCCAAGCAAACATGAAGCGCTATGCACTGGAACAGTGCTCTGTGGCACACCTTGTGTCTCTTTTTTGTGAAGATGTCTGCGTTACATGTGAAAATATCTGTGTGAGGATCTTGAGCCCTTTTGCTGAGACAGGAGGAGGAAGGGGCAAAAAATGAACCCATGCTGAAATCTTTTGATCCCAGTGGAGCACTGGGTAAACACCAACCGTTCTTATTTTCTGTTAATTCTTCTGTCTCCTCAGTATAAATGTCTTTCAGCTCAGAGCGGGGGAAGTGGAGTGCCCACAGGACCTGCTCCCAGGACCTACAGTGCCACAGTGTGGTAACACCTCTTTTTGGAGAAGCAGTCATCAGCTCTGGCAGTCTGGTTTTGCAGCCAAAAGGAGGCCCTTCAGTATTGCCTTCAGCTTGTGTCAGTATAGGAACTGTGCCATTCGCTTGGGCACATCGTGCGAGGTGACAGTGACAGCAAGGTGGAGGGCAGAACTGAGAAGTTTGTCTCTAATGGTAATGCAGCCTCCAGTGACAGAGGATCTCAAAGCACTGTACAAACACCTGCTGCAACTTACAGGGGATAACAATACCTGACCGAGAATGCCAGGGACAGAGAAAGAGGGTGAATTCTGCAGAGGGCAGCTGCAGAGCCTGGACAGTGGGAGCTGGGAGAGGAGAGAGGGAATAGATGCCTCACCTTGAATTCCTGTGATCCTGATTTACACTCGTGTAACTCTGTTGGAGTCAGTATCATTACATTCGTAGGAAACCTGGCTGAAAAATGAAAAATGAGCTCCGTGTCTCTTCACCAGTTGTTCTTTGTATTATTAGCACAAGCTTTCTTCACACTCCAGAACACGCTCCATCCGAGTTATAGGAAATTGCATGCCGCAACTGTTCAGCAATGCTTTTTATGTATAAAAACAAGCAGAAAACAAGAGGAGAACACAAGGTATGTGCACCCAATACTGCACAGGTTAATGCAAAGGCATTTTTGGACCTAATCAACCAGCTTTAGAAAATTACAGCAGGGGCTATTCAGCACCCTCAAGGCAGCCGCGTGCCTGCATGAAGAGGCGTTTGCTTTCATTTGGCAACTGTGACCCTGTGGCATGAACTGGACTAACAGCATTAAAATGAAGGTGGTGTTTATGGAAATGAACACTTAGGTTAGACATAAAGGCTGGTATCCACCCTTCTTCTGGGAAATGGCGGATCTCTGCGGGTCTGGGGTAGGGTCTTCTCCTGTGGTATCCTGTGTGGTTGCACAGCAGCGCCTTGAATGCCTCTGCCTTTCTGGAAAATGACTTGGAAAGGTTGGAGAGCTGCAGTTAGTTATTCTCAGGAAGGAGGTGGCAGGGCCTGGAGAAAAGAAACAGGAGCTGAAGTGAAAAAAAAGCAGAGGTGGACTGTGAGGAAACCTAAAGCAAAGGGACAGCTGAGAAAACCAGAAAGGTTTCTGCCCCCTCAAGGTGCAGACCGGAGGGCGGCTGCTCTGCAGCCTTCCAGTTCGGCGATTTTCAGTCAGTTTTGTGATAGCAGGCCGGGGAGAGATGCAACTTGCTGCCTCTCACACGAACATCTTCCTCTGTCATCTTGTCTGTTGTCACTGCAGAACAACTCCTGGTGCCACAGATGCAGCTTGGGGATCCTGCTCGTGGCTGGGGAGCACACAGGAGGAGAGTCCTGGGTGGGAATCTGATGCTGAGGGGACACGATGCTGTTTGCTTTCTTCCTGCGCCCGCTGCTCTGCAGTAATGGTCCTTGTCTGGAGCTGCAGTATAAAGCTGAAACACGAGGGGTGACTGTCGGAGAGATGCCCTTGCCGGCCCTGCATGCCAGCGCCGAATTAATGTGCCTTACCTGGTGTGCTGCATCATGTGCCATGCAGCAATAAGTCACTGAAAGCCAGGGCATAAATTCTCTGATCCCTGTGCGTTTCTCAAAGAGTAGAGTTGGTTTTGTCTCTCACAGCTTTGGGAGAGGGCATTTGCTTTCAGTCTCATTGAAAATGTCCACGTTGGCTCCCCTTGGCTGCAGGGTTCTGATGCCTTGCCTGTACTGTAACGGGGGTTTTAGTGCCGCACACCCTCTTGCCATGACTCCAACCTGGCAACTGTCCTTGCAGACAGCATTTTGCAATGCCCTGGTGCACTTCCCATGGTGACAGACACTTCTTATTTATAGGGTTGCTTGTGACCTTGCCATTGCGGCCCCAGAGCTGTGCAAAAACTTCTAGCTGTTAAAAAAAGCGTTTTGGCCAGGCGTCTTCAGTCTGTGACCATGCAATGATGCACCTGTACTCCCGGTGTTAGCAAGCTATCCCTGCAGCTGCAGATCTTGCTCACAGTAACAGCACATGCCTGTGGCCATGCAGCACAGGGCATTTTACTCTCTGTTAGCCCCGCTACTCTATTCCCCGTTAACCAGTGTGCACAGTGACAGAGCACTGCTGTGTCTTCAGCTGCAAGAGACGCTACTCAGTTTGGGTGCCTCTTGTGACGGGCAGACGTAGCCTGCCGCCTGTGCTGAGCCTTCGCAGCCTCGGGCTGCAGCCTCGGGCTGCGACTCCTCTGCAGAGCTGCATGGCTGCACAGTGCTGGTCAGGGACGCTGCGTGGCTGGCTCCCGGGGGACTGCGACTATGCCTGTGCGGCTCTTGGAACTGGTGCAAATACTTAACTCCCTTTTCCCACTGCTCCCCCTGCCCTCTGGCACAGATGAACGTGCTTGGCTTTCCAAAGACAAAATGTGAGTGCAATAGCTGGTACATGGTGACGAGCTCCTTCAATGCCAGAGCTCTCGCTGCTCCCACGTGCTGCCAGTTTGGATTTGCGTGGTGTGATCTGTTCCTCCCCAGCCTGTTCCCAGCGGCGTGCCCCACAGTTACTCATGGTGGGACAGTCTGTAATCAAGTTAGCGTACAAAAAATGCCCTGCTACCATTGCCTGCTCAGATTTCTAACAACAGAACGCTCAAATGGAATAGCCATAAAGCGTTATACTGCAGTGGGACCACTCACAGTGGTACTGTCTTATTTCCATGAGTTTTAGTAAGAAAACAGCTAGTTCAAAGCATGCATATGTCATGTTCATTTAGGGTCAGCCAAGAAAATTAGCTTTCGTTTTTTGTTGTTGTAGATCAGTTATCGCCACTTTGATGTCTTCATTCTGCAGTTCAGGATGTCCAGGGTCTTTCCTGTGCTGCGTCTCAGCAGCACCTGGATGTTATGAAAGCTGCAGCAAAGGACAGTTCCTTCCTCAAGTAGTTTACGGTTTAAATAGACAGGGCAGGCAAAAGGTGAAGGAACAGGGTTACTTTTTTTTTTTTTGCCTACTGTAGGTGAGATGTGAGGAAATAAAAGTGCCAGCTCACAGTTTCACCGGCATTCTGCTAAGCGTAAATGGGCACGAGCCTCTGGTGTATGTCTGCAAAGGCTATTTCTTCATATTTGAAAGGTGGTGACCCAACATAGTAAGTAACTGGTAACGTGTATTAGCTGAGTCAGGCCCTGAACTGGGTACTGGGTGCTAAAGAGGATTCGCTTAATCTCGCCGTGACAGGTCATTGCTGCTGTGACTGCAGGAGAGCAGGTGAAGGCCCAGACCAGAGCTGTGTAACAGCTCCTAGGAGGCTCCCGTGTGCTTTAGTGTGAACTGGTATTAAATGCAGGCTGTTGTCCCATGTGTCCCTGCCTTCCAGCCCCTTAAATTCAGAACTGTAGTGTTTGCTTTCTGCCAGCCTGGAGGCAGGTCCCAGTCCCTGAGAGATCCCCAGCACCCTCTTCCGACTTCGGATACACTATCAAATGAAAGGGATCCCTTCTGGGGTCCACGTGGTCCTCGGGTGTTTAAACAGAGGTGTAGAGAGTAGGAGGAAGAAGGTGTTTTTCCCACATGAGCCAGGGAGCTCACCCCAATGTTGGAGATTGTGACATTCGGCAAAAGACTTGAAAGGGCTCAGTTGCCTCGGGTACCGAAACAGCACACTGGGGATGTCACTTGACCACAGGTAGAGAGAAAATACCACAGGCTAAAAAGCCCTAAAGAGAGCAGAGAAAGGCATAACCAGAAGTAGCCGGATGCTGAAAGCAGATTCAGCTACAAAACTGGAAGTGTTTCTACCATGGGGTTGATGAACCACTCGGACTAGTTACTGGGGACCACATCAATCCCCCATGCTTTTATGCCTTAATGTGCTTTCCTGCAGCATTTGCTTTAGGCAGCTCAGTGCCAGCTTGCTGCGTAGACGGGAAGCCCCATGATATATCAGGTGTCTGAAGAGATGAGCCCTGAGTCCCTCACATCACCTCCTTCTGTGTCCAGCTCACTCAGATGCCTTGCAGGGCACCTGACTGCCTTGCACTTGCCTGCAATAAAACCCTGGGAGTTACCAGCACCTCATTTCTTTTCTTCCACTTTATGGGATGTGTGAGACTGGCTTCTTTAGCCTGGGACTGGATGTCCAAGCAGGCAGGGGGAGGGAAGGTGCCGGTGGGGGGAGAGGGCTGTGCTCCACACCACAGCCAGCAGTACACAGTGGTATTTTTGTGTGAGCTGAGAAGGGGGGGGGGGGGGCTGGGGAGGTGGTTTCGGCTTTGGGAAAACAGTTGGGACAGGCGGAAATGGGGAGGGAAAAGGAAATGGTGTCGTGAGGGAAA
>Ga0181612_181148_pt1 | contig 11453 bp, 3 predicted proteins | sample HoacroProtozoa21_FD_119630 | JGI IMG/M metagenome (GOLD analysis project Ga0181612, IMG submission 119630) | Hoatzin crop microbial communities from Cojedes, Venezuel. Combined Assembly of Gp0051906, Gp0051904, Gp0051908
AGCCTACTGTAGGTGACGCTGCTTCGGCAGGGGTTTTGGACTAGATGACCCACAGAGGTCCCTTCCAACCCCTACCATTCTGTGATTCTGTGATTCTGTGAAATGTCATAAATAAGTTCTGAATTTTTAATAAAATTTTAAGGTTCTGAAGTAGACAACGGTTGCATGTTGGGTAACTGCAATGCGAAAGTTTTGGTTCCTGACCCAAAGAGCTTACACACGACAGAGCAGCCACACGTCCTGCTAATGCCAAGTCTTTCTAAAGACAAAGCCTTTTTACATTTATATTCTGAGAAGGCCAAGGAGATCCAGTCTGTTCACGAGAACCTTGGAGATTAAATGTTGGAGGGGAGGACAGCTAGAGCTGAACTGGGAACAAAGCAGGGATGAACACAAAGTGGAGGCTGTGAAGTCTAAATTCTCGGGAAGGGCAGCTGGCAGCAGATAAACATTGCAGTGCCCATGGACTGGGGAAATGTAATGCATGATCTGCACATCAGAATGGGACACCTGCACCTCCAAACTGTTCTGGTCCTCCAGCAGAGTAGGGAGGTCCCAGCTAGGTGTCTTTCTCTTTGGATGGATATGAGTGAAATCAATACTTTATATTGTGTAACACCAAGAGGAGAGGTGAGAACTCTGAATTTAATGATTTTGAGACACAGGAAATGCATAGAAGCAAAAGATTTGCTGTTAAACAGCTTCTTCGAGGATGTAATTTTACCTGTTTCCAGGAAACTCATGCAAAAACAAAAGAAGAATTCCAACCACACAGAAACAGACACTTGTAGGGAGACTGGGGAGAATATACTGCCTTAGATTATCAGTTGAAAAATCAGTTGAAGGGTATGGATATAGAGTTAGCCATTTAGCTTCTTTCTGGCATAGTGAAATTGTGATTTCCTATGGATAATGTCAGCTAGAAAGGTAATTATCTGAGTTAAGTATAATCTAAAGAATGGGTAGGGTAGGAATACTGATGGTGGTGTGAGAAACAGGCTTCCTTTTCCCTGTAAGATTTCTTATGTTATGTTCATTAATGCTTCAGTCTTGCAGAGTGTACATATCCACTCCCACGCATCCCAGCCCCACATCTCACAGCTTCAAGGAAACTTCAGTATCGCATCTAGATCTTGTAGTGACTTAATGATAAAAATAAGCTGAATAGTGGTAACCAATCTGCATTTTATTCTGGTTTCCCATGTTTACATCATTAAACGACCCACTGAAAATAACATTGATATTTCTGTGCAGCTGGAGATTAAATTCAGCATTGGCTGGGCTTTGTGTGTCTGGGTATTCAGCACCAGGATGCTCTATAGAAACTGTCACTTTTGTGGAACTGCCACAAAGAGAGGGAGACTGTGCTAAACTATTTTTTATTCTTAAACCATTCCTGCTAAAGTAAGCAACAATCAAATGCTTATAATGATATTGACCTACTTGTGAAGTGCTTTGGGATATGTATTGTTATTCAAATGCTGTGTTGTTATGATTTTTACTTCATTTTAATTGCGTTCTGTCATGTGCAAAACTTTTTAAGTGTCTGTCTCCTCAGTTTAAAATCTCTCTGCTTGTTCTCTGCAGAACAGCACTTGATTTTTGTAAAGGCAGAGCAAAATATTTTCAGTCACTTCTCAGTCAGAAGATAATAAAACATACTCACAGTAAACCAAAGTCTTTTTTTCCCTCATTGTTAAAGCTAACTGTGATCATATGGATTGAAAGGGGACAGTGCAAAAACTTGTGAAAATTGACTTAGGAATGATTCCCATTATGATGAAACACCTTTGCTTGAGCTCAGCAAGGGAAAACAAGGTTATAGGTGCTCAGCTGAGTTAGCTAAAATCTGAGTAGAATCCTTTCAACACACTTGCTGTGCCCTATGTCATAAGCAGGGTTAGCTGGTTTTCATTAATTAGGTGTTTGGGCAAGGTCTGGGGTTTTCTCCTGGAACAATTTGTGCAAAAGACACAGTAAAAGACTCATGTTCATCATTCTCCAAGGCCTGAAGTCCTGTCTAAACACAGAGTTTGTATTGCTTTAAATACGCAGGTTCATTTAAACTAGTAAAACTGCAGGTCACATCTCATCTTCCCCTTTTCAAACCCAGCTATAATGACATAAAGTGATTATATCAGGATAGTTCATTCCAGAGCAGAAAGGGAAATAAACAAGCTATACAGGTGTTATCATACGTACAAAGGTATACTTCTGCCTACGCCAAAGGTTCATATGGTCTGTGCATAATGTTCAAAAATAAATCACATTCTTAACTGAAGCAATTGAACTGATAGGAAAGCAGTTTTGATAGGAAATCTATTTTAGTCTTGGCTTTCTTTCCCCGAACACCACTGCTAGCAGCAGCAAAGGACTGTGGAGGGAATCAAATATGGGATTATTGCAATGCCATTGGTGCTTCTGGTGAATATACAACCAATTTTGAACTTAGAAAACACTTTGAAAAGGTTTAAATAGAGCAAGAAGATACTGCTCTCCCTTCCTGGCCCTTCAAACAGTAAATATAGGTTATTAGTGCCGCCTTTAAGAGCTGAAACAATTATTCAGATTTTTTTTCAGAGTTTCCGTGCACATAGTGTTTAACTTACTGACCCGTTTCAGTCACCTCAAGAAAAGTTCAATATTATGAGGAGTTGTGATGATAATTTCTCAGCACACAAGGTATTCCTGTAAATTTTTGGAAATCATGTTGCCACTGATCCTTGGAACACCAAAGGAATGTGTATTACATTTACTGATTTAATAGGTTGTGACCAGACAACATGAGCTTCTGCAGACCACAGGTCAGAAAATTTCATCCTTGTCATTCCTTTTTCTCATTCGGCAGTTTCTTCTTCATTAGAGTGCATTGTGAAACAGTGAAATAGTTCCAGAAAAGCGATAAAGTAACAGGCAAATCTGAGACAAGCCAACAGCAGAGGCATCATCAGATCTACAGGTCTGTTTTCATATATTCAGTTCAAGAGGCCATGTATTTTGTAAAGGTACCACAACATCTTCCACTCCTTATTTTTGCAAATTCTGACTGCAGTTGTTTTGATAAAAAGCTGTCATCTTCAGAGTTGTGATTTTAAATTAAAGGAAATTCTAATGTACTAGTTTGTATGTTTCCATATTTATTTCCCTACTATTTTACTCTATCTTTTGTTTTAGCCTCTGAAATGTGGTGAAAGACTAACTTATGTGCATTTTTATTGTCAGAAATTGGCACTGGAAGAAAGAACTGCTCAAATTTTAGTGGAAATCTTGTCATTTGTCTTGATTTTTAAAACACTTTTTTCACAAGTATTGCTTTTCTGATGATGTTTCTGTTCCTGTTTTTCTATGAGATATATTATTAATATTTTTTATGTCTGAAGAAATCAAGTTAACATGGCTGACAGAACCAGACAGACAAACTCTGATCTTTTCTGTAATGACTCTATAGACTCTAACGAAATTTCCTTGGATTTGCACTATGAAAACTGGGAGCAGCCTGTTTCCTCTTCTTGCTGCTCAAGTGCGTGCCCTTTCAATATGAGGTGGACAAAGCTTTAGCATTTAAGCAAATATTAGACTTGATGTTTTGATCATGTTATCGTGTGCCCCTCCCCCTTATCTCAATTTGCTTTTGTTTTCTTTATTCTGTTCATCTGATTTAATGACTGATCTTTTTTTCAAAGCTCCTTCCCCAGCTGCATGGAGGTGTTGCAGCTGAACACTTTCCTCTTTTTCAAACCTGAAAAAATAGATTAATGAGGTGAAAACCTCTGATTAAAAAAATTACTCTAGCCTTTCTTTTCCTGAACAGACTCACTCATCTGCATGTGCTAATAATAGTCCTGTTTTTCCCATCATGCCTTCTTACTGTTCCCACCTCTTCTTATCTTGTATACATGTAGGCTTTTTGTGTTGAGAGATGCGACTGAGTGAGCATTGACACCAGTCTGTGCAAAATAATTTTTTCATAAAAAAACCCAGATTTTATACAGAACTACTTGAGGAGGTGGGAGAAGGGCAAATCTCAGTCTTGGATTATACTCCCTAAACACAGCGATATTTCTTATTGTCTATAATAGCCTTATTAAAATCCTTGAGTTACCCATGTAACCAAGATTATATGATCAGGCCCTGTATAAGTTAAAACATCATGGCACATGGTATTTTATAATTTCAAATACACCACTTTATGCTTGCAAAATATACATTTTACAAATACCAAACCCAATAGATAATATGTAGAAGATAACTAGTCAAATATCAGCTTTTCTACTGTTTGACCTAAAAGATGTCACAGTAAAAGACATCTACAAAACACACATTTTCATTTTATGTTTTTAATGTATCCTGCTGACTGCATGTTGCACATCCTGCGATAGCACTTGCATTGAAATCAACACAATGAAATGTGATGTGTCAGATCAATGAAATGAACAGTGCTTCTCCATGTGTAAATTGAAAAGGCATGCAGAAAGTTTATGCAGAAAGAATTGACAGAACAGATAAATTATATTGTTTAGGGTATCTTTTCCTGTCACTGATAACAAAAGAGTTGGATGGGGCATCAAACAGCAATACATCTTTCTATTTCTTGGCCATTTTTATGTCTTGCAATAACCATTACCAGGAAAAAAAAAAAGGAGAAAAGATAAATAATTTCTTAGAACAGTAAGGGATTTTGTCTTTATTTTTTCTGTTTTTTTTTGGTAGACATTTTGCATATTATCCTTGTTTGCTGCATTATGGTTTTATTTTCTGGTTAAATAAAATGGGGAAATATATTCCACACAGAAACACTGGTTCAGTTTTCATCTGTTAAAAAGAAATCGTAATTCCATTTAATCTATTAACCACATTTGCTCGCCATTATAAGATATATATTGCATACTTTCTTGCCTTAAAACCACTTCACAATCTGTTACCTTCCATTTTCAGAAATGGAAGTGATATAGTTATTCTTACTCTCTGCTTACACAGGATTACTCAAAATATCATCAGTGACATCACACTTTCAAAGAAAATCTAATCATTTAATAGCCATTTTTAGCTGGATATAGTTGTTATTTTGAAATCTGATATTGAATGTACTTCTTCCTTGGAACACTAAAAGAACATCAAGTAAATGAATCAAAGCATAGGACTACATTGCTGTTTAAGGCCTTGAAAGCTATTCTGTACATTCCGCAAACTTAAGAAACAAGTAATTAAATGGTTCACCCCTTCAAACTGAGCCAGTCTTTCAAAAAAAAAATCACAAAACCACAGCCCACTCTCTTGCAGTAGAGTCTTTTGTGCCTGTGCACAAATACAGAACTAAACATTTTAAAAAATACTCCTTCCTGCAGAAGGCACATTGGGATTTAATATTTGCCCCCAACAACGGGTTCACTTGGCTAAGCATCACTGAGCATCAATGTATAAACTGTGCCTCTCATTCAGAGCCACTGCATTTCCACAATATAAGTGCATGAGACCACATGCTGGTATTCTCCACAAAAGTCACTTGTTATTTAAATCAGAACTACAAACCTGCTCCCTCACCTCCCCCTCTCCAGCCCCTAGAGGGGCATATTCTCATTAACATTCTTAATGTTAATTGAAATTACATGTGCACATCAAGAGGAGAATACACCTCCAGATGCGATATTTGCAAGCTTCATATTAAGCCAGGTTGCGTTGAAATAAAACACATCACTGAACATAAAGTCCTATCTTGATATTGAACAGTAACGTATGTTTTTATGTACAAAACCAGGTCTTATGCACAGACAAAAATTAATTCAGTATGACACAACCATAGCCTCCATTACTGTAGGATTTGATCTTGCCGTTTCTCACTCGTGAAAAATCTTACTGCCTATGTGGTACAGAGAAGATTATGATCCAGCACATTTTTCTGTAATGGAAATTAGTTTCAGATATGAACAATTTTAAAATGGTGACAAGACAGCATGACTTAGATTCACTTGCTCAGAAAAGAAGCTGTATGGTTCAGTGCAAAAATTAATTTTTAAAAATTGCAAGTTGGTGCCCATATTTTCAAACCTGGTAAAAATAATGCAATTTTGTTAATAAAAATAGTCATTTCTCAAAATACAATCCTCTCAGAAATAAACCTGCAAAGGTATAATAATTAGCCATAAAATTTTAAACTTTCTTTTTAAAGTAACTATAAATTTACAGTTTTAATTAGATTTACACTAAGTTTCCTACAATTGCTGTTTGCAAAAATAAAATACAGAGTAGATTAGAAGACAGTGTAATCTGAAATCTGTGAAGTCCAAATAGATTAGTTTAATCTTTGCAGAAATTCATGCTGGAATAATTTTTTCTTTACTGAGCCTTTCCACTTCCATGTATAGGGAATTTTCTGTTGTTATTTTTAAGCAATTCAGCCAACAAATCATGAGCATCTCCAACAGAATCAGATAAAAGCTCAGTCCCAGAAGCAAGGGGCAGGCTTGACTCATACGACATAAATTGAGGTTTCATTCCTTTGAAGAAACTCTCCTAATATTGTCACAGAAACATATATTGAAATAATGTTAAATTCTACTAGAAATCCTAAAAATAAAAGCTGAAGCATCTCTGCTAGAATTCGCCAAGGCTACAGAACAGATACATACAAATTAGAAAATATCAATGAAAATGGGGTGGGAGCTGAGGAAAATATTAATTTAGTAATGATCTTTCTTCATGTAATGACACGCTAGGTTTAAGTCCCTGACATTTTGGAAGTACTCATGTAAAATCTCATTCGCCTATTCTTCCTTGCTAGCAAAGATGGTCGTCGAAACAAGTCTTGTTTGGGAATAAGTAATGCAAATGTCACATCCACCTTGCAAATATTAGAGGAATATAGAAGAGATGTGTACCAGAATATTTTTAAAATAGGAAAAAATAGTCCCCTCCCCACACTAAAATAATACAATGAATGCCAGGTTTCAGGTATGTTGCAGTCACAAATGCATAGAAATGAGAGAGAGAGAGAGACAGAGAGAAAGAGAAGCCTTTCTAGGTCATCTATTCTATCCATCTGCTGGAGTAAGATCACTCCCTACAATATACAAGCTAGAGCTCTTCTCAGTCTGATTTTAAATGTCTTGTTTCCATCTGTTCAATTTGACCTTACCTATTTCATCTTGGGTAGTTAAAATGGCTGCTGTATAGTGCGATAATTCAGGGCAACATCTAAAAAATTAAAAATCAGCATGCAAAAGTCCTCTTATCCTGAGTGCAGCTAATTTTGAAGATAATGTTTACCCACAAAAGATCAAACTGGACAAGCGATGCCTATAAGACTGTGCTGCCTGCATGCGAAGCGTCATGTTGTACTGTATCATATGGATTAGATCCTGAGCTAATCAGTCAGATTCAGAGCTGAACTGCTCTGGGTCCATCTTATAATGCAAATATTGGGGGGTGGGGAATGTTCAACTAAAGTCTTCTGCATTTAACAAGTTGCCTTTTCCATTCTTATTAACTAAAATACTTTAACCACTTTGGTTTTTTAAACTTAAACAATTATATTAGATGTAATCGTTATTTTATTAACATTTTTCTCCAAGGATTTTTCTTTCTGATTATGAGTACTTTGCAATTTCAGACAGTATGATGGATGCTACTCTTCTATGACAAGAATTTTAACAGCCCTTCTTCAGCACTCAATGCACACCCAATTATGCGTCTGAGCTAGTAACCTTGAATTTATGTTGCCATGGCGACAAACTGGTCATGCATTATGGATTATCATTGAAATTCTACACCCCTACCTAGCATAATGAGAGTTGGGGACTTAATCAAATCAGCCATTCTGTGTGACACAAAGTGAAGAACTAGCTCTTATTGTTCAGCCTGGAGAAAGGAAGCAGGCCTGATGGAGTGGCAGCTGCAGTGCCGCAGCCTGATAGATTGCCCTTATATACATTTGTGAATGTATAGACAGATGGTTCTCAGTGCCTGGAATTTCTGGCTTAGGAAGCAGCTGTTCGGGTAACCTCTGCCGTCTCACCTTGTTGTCATGGAGCATTGCACCGAGACTGAGAATGCGGACGGGTACATTGGCAATCTGACCAAATTTACGCGGCGTGGCACCCCTCTTTCGTGCTGGGATGGCTGGGCTGGGAGAGAGGCAGGGCTGACAGGGGAGCGGGCTGAAGCAGGGTGCTCAGTCATCCTCCAGCCCCTCTCCTGCTCTGCCTGCACAGAAAGAGACAGGCAAAATCAGTATGGTAAATCGTGCCTGGGGATTTAATCTAGTTTGTGTCTCCTCCGCTGTCTTGATATCATGGTGTGACATGCTATTCGTAGGCAGTTCAGGCATCAGTAGAGGCACCCAGTTTCGGGTTGCCGTACTGTATTTTGTCTGTGGCTGAGAAAGAACACCAACTTCGCTAATGTCAGAGCTGGAAAAGGTTCAATGCCAGAGCAAAAATAAAACCAAATGGATATGAATAATCAACAACTATTACATACTTCTTACCCGCCAGACTCCTTTTCTGTCTTATAACTGAAAATTCTCTCTGAAGTCTGAGATATTGTAGGAAGCTACAGGAACTGATGGGAACTTATTAATTTCTTCTTTTAATAAAATAATAGTAAAACAGTAGCCATTTCTACAAGAATCAGGCCATAATAAACATGTATAAAGCTAAACCTGTTTGATGTAAGTATATGAGTATTTTGTTCTACAACAAAAGGAAGCTGATCTACTTAATATTACTCATTTGTTCTTATGGTTATTTTTAGTTATTATAGCCATAACAGTATTATTTTTCTACACTTAGTTCTTCGTCCCTCAAAGCTTTAAAGCTCAAAACCTTCTGATTCCTCAGATACATACATCTGTTAAAAAATCCTTACTTTTCCAAAGTCTTGATTAGCCAGTTATTCTGTTTCACTCTTATATTTTTGAAATCTAGCTGTTGCTACTGTAATATAGTTTATTTACTTATTCATATGTGTAAGGTGACCATCACCATGGTTTCTGCATAGGTAGCGCTGTGTGTCTGTCAGCCTTGCCATTACAGATTCACTAGACCTGTGATTTCAAAGCATACAACGTTCTCCCAGAATAAAACCTGATGTGACAATAATGTTCCAAAGAAATGGTTTATTTTGGACCTAACTGCTTCATTAACACCGCTTTTCTTTCTGCCAAACTGTCTGTGTTTGTGATTTGATGTATAAAGTGTATAGCATGCATATGTTACGAGATTTAATTTCCAATGTGTGTGCAGGAAGTGAGTATTTCAGCAGGGTTTTAAAAAAAATCAATATACAGGTTATCCAGGAGCCTTGAGTAATCAGTCTTTATCTGTCTATCTATCTATCTGTTCCTATATCTGTAGTAGTAAAAACAGTCCCTCACCTTTTGTGCAGCTCTTTACTTCAAAAAGAGTCACCACTGTCTTGTATTGACCCATGGGATTGCAGTAGCTCCCCTAGAAGGCTTTGCAGTCTCTCCACAAATGATTTGTGAACCGAAGCATCCTAGGAGAGCCTGGGCATGGTGACTGCACCCACGCAGAGTCCTGATTCTGCAAGCCCCCTTCCAGCTGGAGCCAAGGAAGGTGCTCATGCCCTCCCTTGGGGGTTTATTCTCCCAAGTAAAGATCCTGTTGTATCAATAAATCTGCCATTTAAGCGCACACTGATCTTGACAGCATAATAGATCTCAATTACTGTTTGGTTACGAAAGCATATGGGGAGACTTTCAGAATTTCTTGAGTTGAAATATTTTTTAAAAAGAAAGAGTACTTCCTAAAAATGATTAATTCACAACAAAACTCTCTCTGACGACGTTGTTTGACTTAGAATAAGGAAGAAAATTCAGAGACAGGGACTGATGGGAAAAATAAACAGATTCATATCATTGTAATCTTTCACAAAGAAAGAATGAATGAATGTTTTCTATTTTTAATTTACGGTACCTGGAATTTCCTCATGTTTATAAATTTAAGCCAAACCTTTGAATCTGATGCTAATGTCAACTTTACATTACTTAAATTTAACTTGTTATGGTTGAGTAGCTTTTATTGTGTGGGCGTTTTGGAAAAGGATGTTACAGTTGGGCCTAGCAGAGTGAGCCAACAAAAACAATAGTGCATGCTTTAAATTAAAACTCATAAAGAAAAAATAGAAATAAGAGAGTAGTAGCATGGGCACAGGGAACTAAGTACCTTCTTCTGTTTAAAAACATGCCAGAAAAAAGAAGAGGAGAAGATTTTCAGAACTTTTTTTCATCAAGTGTTTTAAAGAAATATTTTTTTGTAGAGTAGGCTAACTTCAAAAACATTTTAACGGCATGGTAAGGAAAATGACATTAGGCTAAGGATAAACACTTGGGCCCAGTACTTTAATTCTGATCAAATTGTATACCTCAAGGAATAAAGAAGTATGTGCAATACTGTTCCTAATATTAGCAGCAACGAAAGGACTAAATTTAGACCTTATTTCTGCAAACTTTATTTAGGCTAAGTAGAAGTTTTTCAAGGAAATACTTCTGTTGATCTCAGTAAAATTATTACTGGGAGTAAGTTTTTCCTTAGCATAACTTATGCTCTCAGAGAAGAATCTGAATATCAAAAATATTCTAAGTTTCTGAAACTTAACATTGTCATTAGCAGGAAAAACTAAAGAAGACACTTCTGACTTGTTGTTTGTTTTTATGATAACTTGTGGCAGATGTTAATAACAAACTCTGTAGCTGGAAATGAGCTATAAGCATTTCCTTGGAAGCTTTAACCCCATCAGATTTAAAATACAGTCTCTTGACTTTTTAATCAAAGATTCATCCAGCCTCCCCCTACCCCCCCTGTAATCAAGGATGAGCTATTTCCTTGAAAGAGCAACTTTAAAATGACCATTTTGTGGGTTGTAGACTGGATAATTTTTCTCTTGCAACTCACAAAAAGGAGATAAGCTGTAAATTTTAGTTTACAGCTTTTATTTTTTCCCCCATGTTATTCATACACTTTCTTGCAGGGGTAATAAAGTCCATATAAATATATTTTGGTGAGGATTTTGCAATCATTTTGCAGTCTTCTTCCTGCTGTTGCGTGGACCAGCAGTAGTCACATGGCCTCAGGCTGGGAAGTCTTTCTGGTGTGTGAGTGTGGTGGCTGCAGCTCACCTCTGTGTTGTCTGATCTCCTTGGCTGTGAGTCTGCACTGAACATAAGGAGGCAGAAGAATGGATAGATGTCTCATCTAGCTCCTGCCCACTTTAATGAGGTGACAGCCAAATTGTTAGCATTTCAGGGACTCAGAATACAACTTGTTAAATTATTGGACTTTGCAGGTTTTTGAAAAAATGCAGGGGAAAAGCTGCATTTTAGTCATTTCAGAATAAGGAGATCAGAGCTGAAGAGCTGAGCAGGGTAATACAGGACCCAGGTAGTCTTGCAGTTTCAGAGTCTGAGCAAAAGACCATTTCCATTGTGGAGAGGCTGA
>Ga0181612_109456_pt1 | contig 11452 bp, 5 predicted proteins | sample HoacroProtozoa21_FD_119630 | JGI IMG/M metagenome (GOLD analysis project Ga0181612, IMG submission 119630) | Hoatzin crop microbial communities from Cojedes, Venezuel. Combined Assembly of Gp0051906, Gp0051904, Gp0051908
CCTTGAGCCACCTACCAAGCATGGCAACTAAACCAGTATCACAGGGAAACCAAAGCCTGATGTTTCACACGTCAAGGGAAATTAAGGCTTTCAATCTTTTTCTGTGCCTTAAGACAAAAAGAACCTAGGCTCCTCCCTCTTCTCTCTGTCATTAACCTTTAATAAAGTCTGAAGGGAAAATAAAACCCTTGTTTTGTGAGAAAGTTTAAAGTTCACTCAGGCTGGGCGGAAGACACGATGCGTCCTACAGAAAATGCAGCGCTAGGCAGTGTTACCCAAGTTAGTTTCTTCCGACGGGATGGGCTCTGTAACAGTCCTGTCTTCTTTTCCAAGGGAGGTTTCCGTGCTCTGACTTGGTTTCTGCCACATTGAGTGCGTAAATGAGCTATTCGCTGCAAAGGAGAAGGGGGCGTCAGTGGCACTGAGGTAGCACAGGGGGCTTCGGAGGCACTGTGCCCGGGGAGTGCTGCTTACCCCATACCTTGCATTATTCGACAGCCCATCAGCTCCAGCTTCAGTGCTATTCTCTGGTTCCATGTCTGAGGGATAATTCGCACGTAACGGGCCACTATCGGAGGGATGAAGTTATTGCGCACTATGTCACCAGAGTTGGAGTTGCCTTGGAACACCTGCAACAAAATGTCAGCACATTGTTCGCTCCGTTTTAAAAGCCTCTTTCTTGAAAGCACTCCTGACATCCAACTTCAAACACTTTCATTATCCTAAAATTAAAATACGTTGATAATCTGGGATGCAGCCACAAGACTTTTGGAATTGAGACCTCTGGAAAGAAACAGTCTCTTTAGTTCTGACAGACGATCACATTCTGCTGTTGGCTCAGAGAAGAGAGATCATCACTCTGCTTCAACTCTGTGTAATTTCTAGTTAATGTATGCTGGTATAATGTTCCCATTTTTGATTTAATAGCGCTGCAGCACCCTGACTTGGGCAACAGGGGATAAAAATGTAAAAAGAGAAAACTGAAATGAAATATTTCTAGACATTTTAGTAAAATGGTCAGTTTTCTGTATCAAGATTGAAGAGTGAGTATTAACTTCATGGTTGTGTCTCCTTTTTCCTGAACTTGCACAGTATTTCCCAGAATCAATCCAGCCCATGTGCAGAACAGCAGTCCTTGAAAATTAGTTCTTGGAGATGCTTCGGCATGATCTAGGAGAACTTAAAAGCCTGATGAGCTAGGGAAGTGACCTCAGCGTATCTTAGATAAAATGCAAGGCCACATGGGGTTCTGATGGGACAGGTTTTGTTATGCACCTTAGCTGAAACTAAGATCATATATAACACTTTCATCAGATTATTTGTAAATAACGAGTCATTGTGGAAAACTGCAAACTAGCAGATTTTGAATAGCTAGTCTTCACCGTTCAGCCACAGCAGGCTGATTTTTCTTTTTGGGCCAACACCTTTGAAGATTAACATTCAAAAAACCTTAAACCAGTTAATGTTGCACAGTGAAATTCCTTTCCATACAAGCTAAGAAAAATCAGAGCTAGTACGAAATCTCTCTATAGCTCTACCAAGTTTTTAAAAACTGCTGTCACGACCGAGGACCAGGTAACGCTTCATCCTGAGGCAAGATGAGCTCCCTCAGAAATGATGAGTGAAGGTCCGACCTGGAACGCTGTGGTGGCAGGGAGGGGGGCTTTTGGGTTTGTATTTTTTTGTGTTTGAAATGAAACATGAGGTTTTCAGGGGGAAAATGTTATCAGGCAAACCTGTGCAGCACATCCTTTGTCTGCAGGCACTTGTTGCACTGCTTTTATCTGTTCATCATTAAAGTTGCTCAGAGTCTGTGAACGCTGTTGTGTGGACAGGTATTTTGGTGTAAGAGCATTTATTTTACGTCCAGTTACTTCAGTTGCTAAGGGACACAGGCTGTACCCACTCGTGTCAGCAGAGCCCCGCCAGCGAGGGGTGGGGAGTGGGGCAGACCCTGGTGACCGCAGCACAGCCTGAGCCGGAGCTCGGTCCGCAGGAGCAGCTCCACTGGCAGCCCCGTGCTCACCCCAGTCGGTTGTTTCGCTTCTCGGGGGGGCTGGGCTCAGCTTTGCCGGTGCCGTGCCAGCCGACACTTCCGCGCTGGTACGGCGTTCCAAGCACGGGCAAGCACTGAGCTGAGCTGAAGATTTGCCCAAACAGCCTGTTGTACAGCTTTAATTATACCGTTTTTCTAAAAGAAGGACACAGACATACACATGTCTCCCTGTGTGTGTCTCACAACTTCAGTGAGCCCTGGATAACTTCCTTGTTTCGACAAGCTCGCTGTCTACTCCGTGGCTGTAAATTACGCTGGTGAAGACAACCCAAGTCCAGACTAGTCTGAAACTCCTAATCTCTCCTGACAGTGAAAGCCTGCCCTTCAATGTCAAGGCAGCGTACGCATTACTGTTCTGTGCTTTCCTACCCCTCCTGCTTTCCCTTACCTTTTCTTCGTTGCTCAGAATCCCTTTGTAAGTTCTCCATTTTGAGTTGTTATTTTTGTAGTTCATTGTAAATGTCTTTACGTAAAAGTTGAAATTCAGCATAGTGGATCCGGAACCAGTGGTCTTAATCCCTTTTAACAGAATGCAAAATACATTTTCATTTGTTAGATGTCTTTTTTAAAGGAACATTTTCAAATACAAACACAGAAGCTAAAATGATTCTGAGAACTTTGCCATCAAAGTCTTATCTAATTTTCCAAACTATGTTGGAATTCAGGGGTGGTTACTGAGTTTAAAAGTCGGGTGAAGAATGCAAATCAGTTTAAGATTGTGAATTTAGAGTAATGCAATTTTTAACAGAGTTCAAATTAATGACTTCATAAATAGTAATTGCTTGTTGATGTTACGGTCCATATTGGCAGTCTTTAGCAGCAACTGTAGTTTACGTTTCTACAACTAAACCAGGAGCTGGAAACAGGAATGTCTTTCATCAGGGCTATTATTTCAAAGGCTATGATTTTAATGTTTCTTATTGATAACAGAACTGCATCATTAATAGGTCCTAAGCAATTATTTATCATCCATCCAGGCTCCACAGGTCCCTGTGTAAGTATTTTGTTTTGAGCCTACAGCATGTTTACAGATCAGGCATGCATAACAGTGGAGTCCAATCCTATATCCCTATAGGAGGACCATGATTTCTTAAATATGAAAATAATACTCCTCAATGCAGAACATTTCGTTACATTTAATGAAAGAAACATTGCATCAGCGTGTTATTAGCTTTTCAGCTGCACTTAGTTTCTTCTCTATCTGAAACCTCAGCTTCTACTAACCAGACAGGGACATACCTGTTATTCTCTTCTTCTCTCCCAAGTCTATCTCCAACCATTCACGATTGCTGCTGTGATTCGAGGCCCAAGCCAATCCTGGGACTTGAAGCCAAGCCTCCTTGGGAGACCACTGGGATAGTTGCCCAAATTCGTTGGTCTCCTCCCAGTAGGAAGATGCAGTAACCTGGCTCTTGGAGAGGAATCCCTCTTCCAGACTGAGAGATTTATTGCAGCCTAGGAAGCCCCACAGACAGACAGAAGGAGTTATTTTGCGTTTTCATAGTGTATTTTTATACTAGGCTAGCAACATACGAAGACCACCCACAACAGCAAAGTCAGATGTTGCTTAATCTAGTGCTAGCCTGACGCTATCCATTAGCTGTGGTGTCTGCCAGTCAATCTGCAGTGGACGATCCAGTGCCAGAGTGCTGCGGTCCCCCTCCTTTACCAATATAGCTCCTACATACATGACACCTGCTGACTACATCTGCTATTTTTAACTTACCATTTTGGTTTTTAATCTCTGCAATTTAGTCTCATTCATGTGAAGACTTCTTATATTTTTAAATTTTCCTTCTGAAACATAATATTTACATTTTGAGATTGGCATTAACTAACTTTGCTGTACAAAACGTTTCTCAGATGAAGGCACTGTACTGAAAGGAACACTTTACTGTAAATATTTCATGATTCTCACCTGCAATTAGGGCTAGGAAAGTTACTCATCAGAGAAGCTCCTTGATACTGCTGCCAAGAGGTGATATCATGCAGATAATAGCTGCAGGTAAGTATTACGAACTCCACCAAAGAACCCGCAAAATTTCTGCACATTGAAGTTCTTAAGAGAAAACAGGCCAGTGGAATAAGGTTTCAATGAATTTAAAAATAATTCCCTGGCAGTTTCAAAGGCCTATACATGCTCTACAGTTTTCAGTGGAATAGTAAATGATTTTATCTTAGATGACTGAAATATAATTCAAATGAACGAGCGCGAACTTTTCCCCCCTCTTTGCTATGTTTTACGCAAATGAACAGCTTGACAGATTAAAGACGCTTCTGCATCTTGGAAAGTCATAAACAAAAACTCGTTCTGTATCAGTGCAATGTAAATATATTTTCATTCCTCCTATGTTTTTGTTCTCTTTGTGTATAATGAAGATGGAATTTATAAATGTCTGAAGAAAACTGCTTTCATTTTCTACCACCTATAGTACATAAAAATGGGATTATCTGATTGCCATTTTTCTTATGCTGGCACCAGAAATGTAACAGCAGAATGTTATTTCTGTTTCTCATCTACGTGTATATGACCTATTCCTACTCAGTGTTTTTTTCTAACCCACTTCACATCCCTTCAATTTTTTTATTCACTTGTCAATTTTAAAAAATTGCTGTCCTAAAATATCCTTCCTAGACACAGCCTGACGTTCTGATTACTTTTCAAAACTTTTACAGAAAACACTTAAATAAAAAGGTAACATTTGAATAGCTAAAAATAAAGCCATTACTCTTACCATTTGAAGTAAATATAAACCGCTTATCCGACAGCGAACCACTGTAAGAAAAGAAAAAGGTAATTCAGCCTTTCAGGAAGGGGTCACGGGAACAGCGAGGTACAGTTTCAGAATCCCTGTTTATCTAGGAAAACATCTCTGGCCAGATCGCCGCTCACTCTGCTGGCTGGGTACTGACCCCGGTATGAGCACTCTTTGTCACCTCTCACTGTGACTAAATTCACATTGTTTTTTTAATTGTTTCGAGCATTTGTTCTGCTTTGAAGTGACTCCCCGTCCCCACCAGCCTGTTACTCTTGCTGCATGCTTCTGCGTTTCTCCTCTGCCGCTTTCCCCGTCGGCTCACCAGACCAGCGCCACGAGAGCATTCAAAAGAGCCCAGCACGGGAAAGCTCCCAGCGCCGGCAGCTACCGGTGCTGCACGGCTCCAGCACCGGGCCCCGGGCTCTCCTCACCCACAAATCAGAGCAACTTCACTGAAACCAATGACTTTCTGTTAGTCTAAGCCCACATCTAGTTCCAAGAAAATCCAGCCTTCAGCACCGTGAAACAGTTACGCTTGATGACTAAAGCGTGGCAGCTCTGACCGCTCCTACTTTGGCTGCAGGCGTATCACAGCCAGACTGAATGAAAACTACTCCTTGTTGTAAGCCGGGTGGGAACCAGTTCTGTTGTAACCACAGCCAACGGCTCCCATCAGGAATGGTTCTTTTTGCTCCATTAACAGGACCACATCTACGGCTCCCCTTTTCTTTGCCCTTTCTGACATGGACCGCTTTGCTTCAGGAGAAAAGCCACTTCTTGGGCCACTCCACACAACCCCGCACAAAGATCAAATCGCCACTGTAAGGGAGAGCTGTGCCTCCCACAGAGCCACTTTCTGATTCTTAACGAGATGCCCCTGAGGTTTCATTCCAGAAGTGATGACTCTGACTGGCTGCCTAATAAAAAGAAAAGCCGGGGTTTTAACGTGAAATTAGTTTGGATTTCTTGAAAATCTGACCCCTCAACGTCGCTCCGATTCGCTGCACGCATCACTTGCCCCTTTTGAAAAGCCTTGGCCAGCGTGACTGAGCAGTAAAACAACTTCTGCACTTAAACATCGCGACAGCTCCCTTTCAGGCTGCCCTTTGTTGTTGGCCAGGAAAATCTCCCCCGAGGTACTGTCTGCGGGCTCACAGCGGTGTGCGCGGCTGCGTGTTTTGAGAGCACTGCAAACGGGGAATAGGAAAAGTCCTCCCATGTCAAGGTCAATAAAAACACCACTTCTTTTTGTCACTGAGGGAAGACTAATGACTACAGGCAAACGAAGCCCTTCAGAGATGACAGAGAGCACTGTGAGGGAACTGATTTATTTGGGCATGTAGGCGGTAGCGTAGCTAGAAGGAAAAAGCCAAGCTCTCCCTCCCACATCTTCCCCCCGGCAATCCTCAGGGGCGATCAGATGTGCTCTGCTTGCTTCAAACCCGTTCAACATTACAGCCAAAACAATTTTTGACTTCTTAGTGAATACAAAGCAATCTACTTCAAGAAGAAAATAAAACCCCATGGTGATCAGTAAAACCTACCCAAAACAGAAATCACAGCGCTCCTCAAATACTTATTTATGAGATAATGCTTTGTAATACAAAAGTCACCCAGATCCCTTTTGAATACAGGGCTGCAAGTTTAGCAAAGCAAGGGAGGAGGTTAGCATTTCTAAGGTCTATAAAGCTATGAAATCAAGATGAAATACTTCTGCTATAATTCTGCAAGTCACTGAAGAGGACAAACTAATTCAGTAAGTGGTAATTCATCAGCTTCTTAATGTGACAGGTGGCATTTGTCACACAAATTTCACTTTGTCCTTTAAGAGATGGTATCGCCCCATGCTCCTCATTTTCCTGACAACCTTCAGGATCCTGCCTTGCCAACAGTACTGGTGGCAGGACTGCTCGGGAGACCTGTGCTGCTAGCTCTGTGCAAAAAAGATGCTGCTTCCCAAAATACATTTCTGTTAGCCTGAAATACTTTTTTTCTTTCCCCAGAGCTGGTCTCAAGCAAGCATTTTATCAGCAGTGCAGGTTATCACCATATCACATCTCTCACGATTCACAAGCATGTGGTCTCTCTTCAAAGACAAATGATTTCATGTGCACAGATGTACAGTCACAGGCCAGGCCACATTGCCAAGTCACCCCCCCACATATTTGTACTGGGCTATCAGAGCCGTCCAGTAGAGCCAGCCACTTGATCTTCATTACAGCATTTGCGGCCGCAGGTCCACGCATGGCTCATGAGGACTGAAAACCCCACAGACGCTGGAGCGTAACAACTGGACTGAAAAATGGAGGCAGGGAGGCCAAGGTCAGCTCCTGAGGGCTGGCGAGCGAGCGAGCCGTAACTCCACCGTCACATTACAACGCAGATATTTAACAGCTCGATGCACTTCAGCAGCAGCTTTTGATGAGGTCAATTTCGGCTCAAGTCACTAAATAATTTAAATCTTTAATACCTAAATCCACTATAAATGAGGTTTTAAAAACTTGAGTAAGCTTTTATTTAAGGGCGTCTAAAAAGCTCTTATAGCACTGCTGTCTAAGCACCAATTTTTTCTCACTGGCACTGGCTGCTCCGCAGGAATTTCTTGCAGTATGTAGGTATCCCGAGGACAGGGAAGCCATGCAGCTTTGGAAACATCTCTCACAAAAGCCTTTTTAAAGCATGAAATGCATTGGTTCAGTTCTTTAGTAAACAGGCCTACTGTTTCTAGGAACACTTTTTCATGTTTTGAAATAAAAGGATTTCCCTGCATCCTCCAATTTCCCTCTCCTGGGACAACGGGCTCACAGCAGCAGTTCATCTGCTCCAGGGATTGTCCCAGCTGCCAGGAGCAGCAGAACATCCCGGGGAGCGCTGTGCTCACACTCTGATTTTCTCAAACTCCGTGCCATCTAGCTTGCGGGCGTCTGACACAGTATGAGCACATTTACCTTTGGCTCCCCTGTATAATCTTTTCAATTTTCTAATTTCACTCTGAGGGTGACAGAGCACTGGAACAGGTTGCCCAGGGAGGTTGTGGAGTCTCCTTCTCTGGAGATATTCAAGACCCGCCTGGACAAGGTCCTGTGCATCCTGCTGTAGGTGACCCTGCTTCGGCAGGAGGATTGGACTAGATGACCCACAGAGGTCCCTTCCAACCCCTACCATTCTGTGATTTTGTGATTCTGTGATTCTGTGAGGCTCTGGGTGGGATGACATTTTGTGAATGGTATCAGGATGGCAGAGCTCAGGTCACATCTCCCACATATCCCCCAGCCACTGGGAAAAACAGAACATATCTTCCTACCCCAAAAGTGTCTTCCCTGGTGAAGATGGGTTAGGGTGCTCCAAGGATGTCTTGGATGTGATGTGGAGCCGTGGTGATTTAACATACAAATATCAGTAATGCCACACTGACAGAGCACAAGTGCTTCGCCACAGCCCTCATCGAGATGGGTCATATGGGACCAGACAGCAATTGAGGGCATGATTTTGGGATCACAGTCCCACCTGCATGTCCTTCTGAGGCAACTAATTGTGATGACTACATTCCTTTGTAAATTAAGGTCTTTGCTCTGTCTGGATGGTGTATCTTTTTTGGTAAATTTCCTTTTCCATTTGAAACAGGACTTTTAATATTTCTATATTTAGTCTTATGAGAAATATCAGAGAACTGCAGAACTGCATTTGAGTAGTGATGAGTGAATACAAAATCTTCTGAGAGTGCCAGGGTGTAGACCTTTCTTAATACAAATGAGGGCAGAGAAGAAAGATCAGTAATGCAAATGTGAATACCAGCCTACATTAGTGTTCAGCAGTCCATAGCTATTTAAAATCTTGTGCGAAAATGTTAAAGAGGAAAAGTGATGCACAAGCTTACTCATTGCTGTGTTTGGAAGGATAGATTCGGTTCATTTTTTCATGTGTTGGTAAATAGCCAGGCATTTTCTAGGCCTGATCCTGCCATCCTCCAGCCAGCTACATTTCATGTGTTCTCACTGGAAGAAGTCTTTCAATATCACAGGAGAAATGAAGAAGTTGCATTCAAAGGTTAAGGAACCATCTTTGAAATTCTGGTCTGCATGATTCAGCATAAAGGGAACACTGCTGAGGGTCAGGAGCTGAAACTCAGCAATCATTTTGTTCAGGAGCTGGGTGTCATGGCAAGAAATAGAAGGTATCATTCTCTCAAAAACCCTTCTCTAAAACATCAGGGAAGAAGCAGAACTACAAGTAAGTCTTGCTTAAAAACAAGATGTGTTTCTTAAACATCTGTATTTTTTTAGTCTGTAATATTGATCACAGGGCGGAATTTAGGTCAGCTCTCCACACGATCATTCATCACTCTTGTCTTGCATCTTAAACATGCTGGTGTACGAAACAACCTGTAATTTTATTACTACTCAAAAACACTGTCACAGAAAGGATCAAAGAACATGTATGTGTGAGAGAGAGTGGAAAACAGATTTGGGGGTTCCAGTCACTGATCTCAGGGTGGTAGCATTCAGGGTTATGAGTGAGACCCGTTTCAGCATCATTTTAAGTGTGGTTTCAACTGAAATTTTTTTTCCGGAATACTTACCCAGCAATTGGCATTGAATAAGCAGGAGTCAAAGGACCTTCAGAAAGACTTTTGTCTCAATAGCCCTAATTCCAGGTTGCAATGCAAACAACACCTATTCCGTTCTGTGTGCTAATACAGCTACATAACGTTTAGGAATGATAGATTATGAGTTATGAATGACCACTGCAACTATCAAGAGCTCATTTTAATCACTATATTTCTTGATCTGTACTTTTAAAAGAAATATTTCTGGGCTTTGCTTCAAACAAATGATGAAAAAGAAGATCAGTAATCAATGTAAATAATAATGAAAATGTAAGGCTATCCCCATAACATCTGAAAATATACCTTCCTGCTGTGGGGGCCAGACATCTTTCTCAGTACTGTGATTATGATTTATTACTTGATAATGAATCAGCACCAGTCCATTCAAAATAACTGTTTCAGACATAAAAATGTTCTTTCAATACTTGTACGACATCCTCAGAAATCAGTACTTTCCATGGCAATCATTTTGACAGCAGCAGGTTGAAATGATAAGGTAGAATTAGTATCTACTACTGGCCATTAGAACAAAAGGAGAAGCTATAAATTCATTCTTACATGAACGAATAGTTGAGCATGTCTAAAATTTCTGCCATCACCACCAGGAATAATGTGTGCTTTGGAAATATTCTGTCACATCACAGCAGTTTTATAGGAGTAAATTTTATTTATCAATGTAGTTATATATCAGATTTTATGTAAAAAACATCTCCAGCTGCAAAATAATATATAATCCAAGCTTAAAAACCGATTTCCACAATATTCTCTTCCAACGTAATGTTATATATTTTCACTGAATCACAAATGTACATAGGCAAACACAGAGAGCCTCCCAGACCATTTTTTTAGAGAATAATGATAACTAATGAAGATTCTTGCTGTGCTTAATGCAATTTGTTGCAATTTGGACCTGTAAGTGAATATAGGCAGCAACAGCAAGAAATATTTTGATCTTTCAAACGTGAAGGTCAAAAATATAATTAATCTTTTTAGTTAGGTCCTACTTTGAATAAAAAGAGTATTTACCATAGTTCTAAATTAGGTCTTGGTACATATGATAGGCAAAATGCAGAAAACTGTGGAAAAGAATTGTTTTCTAATTGCAACTTTGAGGTGTAAACTGAAGGTGAGATAATACAAAGAGCAGAACAAAGAGGGCTGAGATGGTACCATATTAAATGAAATAAGGGGTTATTGAAGTGGATAGAGAAATAAGGGGTCTTCAATATGAAGCTTTACATTTGATTAATTAAACTGCATCCTTTGCTAATTGGATGCTTTCCTGAGATGTTGTTGTGGGACACTGACAGATGGCATTGCACTCATGGTAATTAATCCTAGTAGCATTTTTAAAGTAAGGCAGAAAAGTATCTGGTTATCCCTATTTCTGCAGTCACTTCTCTGAAAACCTAGGAAGGAAATAGATAAGGGCCTTAGTAAGAGGAAGACAAAAATGAGTATTCAACCCATGCTAAACAGCACTTAATCACTTGTTCCTGGGTAATAGATTTTAAGTAAAGACATTTTGTGACATTTAGTGATAGTGTCTACCTTTTAGTCAACAACTTTAGTAAGGATAGAAATACATGCTTAAGCTGGTATCTTTTTATTGTATCCTGTCCAAGGGAAACTTGTGTAACTTCAATAGTTGATAGTGCAAAGTCAGCAAAAACGCCAGTAGACCCATGATAGGAAAACCACATTGATTCTTGGGGTTTTTTTCCTATTTTTAACATCATAAGAGTGTATGTGCAGGAGCAGGCGTCTTTTTGGACTGACAGTTGTGTAAATGATTAACATTTGACTGCCACAGTGAGTTTCCAGGGAATTTGCATTTGGTGATATACCAACGCATGAAATATGTGTTGATTTATCCTACTGAAAGATTCTAGATGAGAACTTTGCTAAAACCTTACTGAACTACTCTGTGAGAAGGAATTTGAAACTCACTGTGATTCAGGTCATTTAAAAATAAACACAAGCAAAGTCAAGGTTCTGTGTTGTACGTGCTGACTTGCCCTTTTTGTCTCA
>Ga0181612_111350_pt1 | contig 11452 bp, 6 predicted proteins | sample HoacroProtozoa21_FD_119630 | JGI IMG/M metagenome (GOLD analysis project Ga0181612, IMG submission 119630) | Hoatzin crop microbial communities from Cojedes, Venezuel. Combined Assembly of Gp0051906, Gp0051904, Gp0051908
CTAGTCCAACCCTCCTGCCGAAGCAGGGTCACCTACAGCAGGCTGCACAGGACCTTGTCCAGGCGGGTCTTGAATATCTCCAGAGAAGGAGACTCCACAACCTCCCTGGGCAGCCTGTTTCAGGGCTCCGTCACCCTCAGAGGGAAGAAGTTCTTCCTCGTGTTCAGACAAAACTTCCTATGCTTCAGTTTGTGCCCATTGCCCCTTGTCCTGTCGCTGGGCACCACTGAAAACACTTTGACCCCATGCTCCTGACACCCACCCTTCAGATATTTGTAAGCATTTATAAGGTCCCCTCGCAGCCTTCTATTCTTCAGGCTGAACAAACTCAGCTCCCTCAGCCTCTCCTCGTAGGAGAGATGTCTCCTAGAGCCAGTAGATTTGGCCACATAAGTGACAAAAAGACCACAAGCAAGCTGACAATCTTTGAAGAACACTATCAAAAGCTATCCTGCTAGGAGAAAAGATAGAAGGAAAATAAAAACAGATAATTGCCTAAGGAAGTTATTTACAGACCTGGAAACCTAGAAGAATTTTATACAGAACAAAATGAGGCATCTAAGTGCAGATATCCACACATGTGCAAAGTCAAGCAAAACCAGTCAAATGCTATTACAATTCGGAAGTCACCAACTGTTTTATAAGCACCCCAGAAGTGAGATGACAAAAAAAATCCATTATTTCAGTAGAAAGAACAGCAAATATTAAATGTGTAAAATGCTGAAACTGTTCAAGTATCAGAATTCCATCATTCTCTTTTCTCCAGTCTTCATTAAAAAAAGAGAAAACTTCTAGGCACTTATTGCTATCAAAGAACTCTGAATAAAACAGTAGAATTAGCACGGACTGGATAATTTAAGCACAAATGTGTTCTGTTCGGGAAGTATGATAAAATTCACCATACACTGAAGTAATCCCTTAACATATTAGTCCCTACATATTAGTAAACATAGTAAGGAAGAACAGAAACAGACTGAAAAGACAAATCAAATTTTTCTGCTCTTACATGCCAAAAATGCACAGTTAAATCCATCTAGTGCTGGGCACAAGAGTTTTAGAAAGATAAGAAAAAATTCCAAGTCTAGAGGAGATTAACAGAAGCAATCCTAGATTTAGACAACATAACCTAAAAAAGTAGAAGGAACTGAATTTTCTAAAAAAAAAAATCTGCAAAAATGAAGATTAAAGATTCGATGACAGCTTTCAACAGCATAAAGATAGGGAGCACTTGTCATCCATGTTCATTGTGGAAAGGACAATAAAAAGTTAATACAGAAGTAAGGAAGATTGATTAAATAACAGGAAATTCACCCAACTACAAAACATTGGAACATTGTCTGGGATTTTTCTAAAAAACTTATTTATTGGAGGCTTATGAATAGATGAGAGAGTAAATTGTCAGACATCTGGATCCTTGCCATAGCAATGGATTAAAGGATCTCTGAGGGTTCCTTCCAACTTCACATTTCTGAGTGGAGCAAGCTGCAGTGGCAAATTGTAAATCAGGGTGGTCCAGTTCAGTCTCAGGATATCCCAGAGCCATGGACTCTTTCCTTGCTGATAGCAGCAGTTGTCAAATACGCAGTTCTGCAGCTGCCAGTCTGATACTGGTCTGTCTTCTGCTGGGATTGTGGCAGCAATTGTGCTGCAGGGTGGGGAACAAGCTGTGGCAGGCAGAAGGCAGCTTTCAGATTCAGGCTGCGTCTACTGCTGTAGGTCTACAGCTGTCCCCCACATCTTTAAAGGGCAAGGCAGGGGAGCTGGATCTGATCTACAAGCTGGCAGTCAAAGTAGTAAAAAAACAAAAATCTACTCATTTGTATGCTGTTTTGGTCATGTAATATAATGACCTTTAGTACTTCAGACTTCACAACTGAACTGCTTCTTATATAAAAATGTCCTGTCCTTTTTCAAGAAAAATGAAATCCTCAGACTGGTCATCCATCCAAACAGCTGTATATTATTTTCATTTAGAGAGAGTGGTCACAAGACAATTAATATTTGTAAAATTATGTCCAGCTATTTGCTGAGTGGACCTCAACACATACTGATAAGATATTTCATTTTTCAATTTAAAATATATCTGATGGTTCTAAATAGGCAGCAATTTTCCTTACATTACCTGCTTATTCATGCTTTTGCTATCTAAGCACTACAGATAAAGTGACTGACAGATGCCTAAAAATTAGACGGAAGTGTGATAAGCCATGTACAAGATTTGCAGGCTTACCTTATGATGGCAGCAATGACATTTTGTGCCTGAGAGCCCCCAAAAAGAGTGGAATTAAAATTTTAGTTCTATGCTTCAGACAAATGCAACAAATTCATGATAGCTTACATTATTTAAGACTCTTACTGTAATGCACTCGCATTCTGTTAAACAGTTTTAGTAAAAAATAAAGTCAACTATGTAAACTTACCTAAATCAGGCTTTAACTCTGTTGGCAAACTTAGCTTCCTGGACATCTTTGCTGAAAAGTGAAGTATATCTTTTTTTTAAAAAAAAGAATAAACATGATTCTGCTGGCCTTTATTTGCCTCTTTCCCAATATTTAATATATAACTGTTTATTACATTATTTGCAGTACTTAACAGGATTTCTACTAAAGCAAAGCCTCACTTCCACAAGGGAGGCATGCAAAGTAAAACACGGAAGATACCAAAATCCCCAAACACAGCATTTTGTGACTTTTGCCAAGCTTCATTTCTCCTCAGGCTTCAGGCAGAACTTGATGAATTGGATAAATTTTGCTTTGGCTCAATCTCAAGTTTTATCTCCTCAGGTGAGAGGACAGAATACAGACTCTTGGCTATTGCAAGAATGTGCACTGAAGTTTACGTAAAGTTAACATCCCATCCCCTCTTCTTCTGCCCTACTTCCTGATCAAACCTGAGTATTTAAAATAGAGAAAAGAAAATTTTAATAATGCTAAAACATTAATGCACATGTGTAAAAAGCTAGTAATCCGAGATGCAGTCTGCACCCTTGGAAAAATGAAGACATTACAGAGAACAACTATAAAATCAGCAGCACGCAAACACTTGCACCACTGTCAAAGAAAAGACAGTTTAATTTTTAATGGTATTGCTGAAGTAAAAAATAGCACTTGAACTCATATCTGGTTTGGAAAATCTTCCTTATAGGAATGGAAATCCTGCCGTCCACTTAAAATGCAGTACAACACTAACAATTGTTGCTATAATAAAAGTTACTAGTAAACTAGTAGCCATACATCCCTCTTCCATCTTTCTTTCAACAATTACTGGAGAGGAATATTTTTGATGTAGATTAACTACTTGACCAGGGCTAGACTCCGGATTTATTTCCCAGCCACAGGCTTGAATTTTGAGACATCATTTATTTCTTCACTATCCTGTAAGCATCATACTTCTCTACCTAAAGCAGATGTTGAGAATAGCCTCATAATTCTAGGAGTACCTTGTAATGTATACCAGTCATAAAGCAGCCTGAATCTTGGTGCTTCTCTCAGCTAAAAATAGAATTCAGTCATTCTAATTATTGTTTTAACAGAAATCTTTCCGTTTTCTACATATCCTGAAGAACAGCATGTGATATAAAGTTACTTCGACTCCTTCAGAAAGTGAAATACTTCACTGTATCATCAATTATGCTCATCAATATTGCAAATGCTAGTTATCTGAATAGTTGAACAGTTTTATTTCTGTCACACAATGTAAAAATTTGAGAATAAGACTCCAGAAATAATCTTCTAATTTCCTTCATGTGTCATTGTTACAAAGTACATCTTATTCCAATTAAACTGAAATGACTTACTGTCAGACTGCAATGCGAGTCACTAACTTATCCTAATTCAGGCTGAAACTGAACAGGGCAGTCTGACTACGTTTTCTACCCTCATCCTTGCATTGGCACTGGCATCTGCCCAGTTTAACGGTGAGGCCAAAACTCTTCTAAATGAAGTTACTGGCAAGGGCTGTTTTCAATGACATCAATTTCTGTTTCAAATCAGAGCTCAGCTATACCAACAGAAAACCATGGTACAAAACAGCACTAGTGACCAGTAGCCCATCATTTTGCTTCCAGCTTGAACTTTAAATCAGCTTGAGCAGAGATCATAGAATCATAGAATGCTTTGCGTTGGAAAGGACATTTTGAGGTCATCTAGCCCAACTTCCCTGCAGTGAGCAGGGACATCTTTAACTAGGCCAGCTTGCTCAGAGCCCCATCCAGTCTGGCCTTGAATGTTTCCAAGAATGGGGCCTCCACCACCTCTCTGGGCAACCAGTTCCAGTGTTTCCCCATCCTTATGGTAAAAAATTTCTTCCTTGTATCTAGTCTAAATCTACCCTCCCTTAGTTTAAAGCCATCATGAAACCCCATCTGGAATTGTGAATTACAATATGGGCGTTCCTCATCAAAAGACTTGGTTTCTGTGTTACACATGTAAATCCTAAAAGCTGAGATACTGAACAAAAGCTCAAGTATGCACAGAGAAAATAATTTGAGTTATTTCTGGATTTTCAAGGCTTTTACCATGTGTGAATACCAGCAATGATTAGTTAACTTAGTCACTCTGAAGACCAGAGCAGTCACTTTTGGCTTTTCAAACGGAAATGTTTAACACACAATTTTAACAACTCTGAAAAAACTGTCAAAAAAATAAGATACTAAGTAACAGGTAATTACAAGTACAGGCAAATGTGTTGGATTTTAAAAAAATAAGATACTAAGTAACAGGTAATTACAAGTACAGGCAAATGTGTTGGATTTTAAGAGTCAATCCACGGTTTTAATTTTTTGTTTTAGTGAAAGGCCATCTGTATGAACTAGGTTGATAAGGCGAAACAAATTTGTCAAAACATTATTTTCTATAAACAGTGAGCTATGACTCATTAATAGGATAAGAGGATACACAAGTTGTTAAAAAGGATTTCATTGCTAGAAATCATTAATTAATATGCTATGCAAAAAAATACATTTCAAAACAGAATTTGTCAAAATAATTCAAGTGTAAATAGGAAACAAGAACCTATTCAAAGAGCAGTAGTGCCATCTTGTGTTTAAAGAAAGAAGAGCCTGAAGATACAATGAGAAATAGGAACATTTTGGCAACTAAGCTGTTTTTAACTAACATCGCTTAGTATAAAAAAAAACCTGCTTGTAGTCATATTTGGTTTATGATTTACAGTATTTTTGGAAAATTCAGTTTTGCTATGCCTCAGATGAAAGCCAGCAACACGCTAGACAACTTCTACAACACAAGATATATGTCAGAAATGGAAAAGATAGGATGAAGATCTACTGAGAGCGCGCAATGTGAGGCTTTTTACTCCAGTTGTACAACAGGGTAGAGGTGACGGTGACTGCTCCCTCTGGGCATGGCTAACCTCAAGGAGTAGCTGCCATATCAGTGTTTCGAGCCCCTCTTGGTGGTGGTGGTGGTGGTTGCTGCAGCATTTACAGCCAAGACCACCCCTCTGCAGCTGGTGCGGGACAAGTAGACAGAGGCTGGGGAGCTCCGCCTAGCACACTGCTGCTCAAGGCAACAATGACTATTCTGCCTGTGTTTGTCATACACAGGTGCACACACACTCTTTCTGTTGCTAATATATATATAACTAAATATCATATAAAAGTATGAGACTAGAGAACTGTCCAAAAACAACATTCAGGATTCTTACAGATTTCCCATAGGTCAGGCTTAAAATATGAACAGTTACCTTGGCATAGCATGTTGCATTTCAGCACAGTGTGTTATATTCCAGCATAGCAGGCTGAACTAATTCAATGAAGCAACCTGACGGCTGATACATGACTGAACTATCAATAGAAAGCTGTGGCTTAAAAGTAATAGTTGCATTTTATTTCCAGTGGGTTATCCTGCGCTGATACTTTACAATGTATAGCACATCACTTTGTAATCTATAGAGTGATTTCTCATACATTCCCTATTTAAAGAAACAGTCTAAACCCTTTAAAAAACATTCTAAGGATTATAAAGGAGACAAGTGTCTTAGTGTTTTGACAGCCAAGAGAACAGCTTACATAAAGCCTATTTCATTTAACGAGAAATAACTAAGCAGCTTAGAATTTGTTAGGTCTAAAGTTCCAAAATTATTGTGTTTTTCTGTCTTTGAAAATTACACAGAAATGAAAGATCAACATTACCAATTTCAAGAGGCTTAAAGAATTGAACAGTGTACTGATGACAGTACAATAGAGAAACAGACTATCAATGCTGAAATCTCTAAAATTGATAAGAATAATAAAACCATTTTACAAGAGAATGTAAGAGATGATGTACTTCATATATCCAAAATTAGCTCAAAGTATTAAAAACACACTGGAAGAAACAGTCTTATTCTGACATTAGGGGAAATGAGAACTTATCAGGAGCATCTTAAGCTTTGATTCTGTGAAAACAGCATTAATAGTCGACGACTTTAGCACTGTTTGAAAAATGTAGGTGTACACTTAGAACATAACAAATGTGAAAAACTTATGCCAATAGTAACAGCAGGGATTATAGAAGTTTGGAATTAAAGCTACTCTGCTTAGATCTACCTACTGTTTGCAATTGGTTTTAAACTTATAAACTGCAGAAAATAAATAAAACCATTTCCTCAAAAGTAATTGACACATAGCCTACTGGAACTGTTACGAAAGTCTTAAGAGCCTACAATATTTTGCACGTATCTTTACTAACGCTTCTTCCAGAAACGGGCATTACAATACCTTTTAACTTCTGACCTGATTTGTAGCTATGTATTTACTCGCATATATCTCCTAATGCCAAATAATTAACTGACCAAAGAATGAGTAAAACAGTTTAAGATTTTGCTTCCACTGAAGCTGGATCATGCCTTTCTAGAAAAAGGACATGGCCTTAGAAATTAAATGCTTCCTATCGTTTCTTCTTCCTCTAAGTTCACCCACACTTGGTACCCTTTGCTCTACTACTTCGCAGCACGTTATTTGTACCTTCAAATATTTACCACTACTAAGAGAAATGGCTGCTTTTCATAATGGCCACAGTATTTTCTGTAATTTCTAGAAATGGTTACTTAAACCAACTATCTCCATATATCCAAGGTAATTGCAACTATTCCGAAGTCCACCTCTGATGCAAATAAAAGGGAAACATGACCCAAAAGCAACGTATTCACAATAGGTCTTTAACATCAGTTACTATCCTTTCCTTAGCACAGAACATTCACAATTGAGTATTTACCAAAAAACAGACCAACTAATTTTAACAGTGTTGGTACATGAAGCATTAACATTTTGTTTTATTTATGCCATTGTTGCAGTCTTAGATGGTTTTTGATTGCATTAACAAAGCAAAAATCCTTGTCTGATACTGTGACTAACAATAGAAATCTGCAGAAATGAAGATGTGTCTATATAAGTTTCAATAAAGTGACTAAATTGACAATGGCTTCATTTTTCTAAATGCACGTGTACTATGTTACCACCTTACAGCCCTATCACTGAAACAAAATTACTTCTTACTTTGCAAGCAGTGTTCCCTTACTCTGTTCCCATGTGACAAAACACACAGGAATGATATTAACAGCAACTGAAATTATAAATGTAAATAATTGTTTTGCAACCCATTTGACAGGTTGTATCTCACACCGACAAAGAATGGAAAGAACTTGAACTGATTGCACTCTACGCCAGTGCAAAGAGCTGCAACCATGCTATCAAATTCATCCGTGTGAACACAGTTGATGGTGAACAATTTTTCCTCATACAACATGAAGTTAACGACAGCAAGTGACACATTTTACAAAACGCATTGTCCATTCACATTTAGATGGGAATTTAGTTTAAAACAATGAAATGCAAAAGCATGCAACTATTAACACTAAAGTAGCATTTTACTTCTGTGGAAGAGCTTAGAATGTAAGTTCAGAAAGACCCATGCAGAATAAACATGCCAGATGAGGTACAGAAAACATGGCAGTGAAAAGACATTCAGTGCATGGCACTGAACCACTCAAAACTCTAACAGAATGCAGATGAAATAATTAAGTTTCCTTAAACTTCCAATAAATTGTGCAAGTTACACAAATCATGGCGTGGGCTGACTTGGAGACACTTTTGAACTACACATCAAATGTATTGTCTCAACTATGTGTTTAACTTACACCCTGAAGAATGTATTACTTATAAATGAATGTGTTGCTCTTTTAGCTGTGAAAAACATTCACAATAGTTTCAGTTGAAAGGCTTCAAGCTGAAACAGACGTCAATAGTTCTACAAAATTGTCATTAGCATGTTTTATTAATACAGTAACATTACCCTCTGAAAAGGTGAAAAAATAATGAAGTCATACTCAAACACAATGAATTTTTTGCACAAGACAGGTTGTCTTAAGTTCAGAAGAGACTGCTTTGGGACAAAATGGAAACATTACCTCATCAACAGGCATTGATATAACACACACAAGATCAAGTGTTATTTTTCTCATTAGAAGAACTGAACATAAGATCCTAGTTAGCCTGAACTTCCTTTAGGAGAACCTATTAATCAATACTCATGTACATGATGCTCAAATTTTTTTTTAATTGACATAATATATTATGAATTGACATAATATACTATTGACAGCCATCTGTTTTCTTGAATTATATTTAGGCTTCCATAGCTCATCTTCCCTAATATTTCTGTTATCACTGCAAGGGGGGCTCAACGTAGTAGTGAGCAAAGGGCATATTCTCACTCTTCCTCATTCTGTATCTCAGATTCCAAAGATGACTTCATCATACTCATATTTATCTCACTGAATTTTGAATGATTCTTCTTCTCAACGACTGAATTACAAAGAAAGGGATTAATGGTTTAGTATAGAAGTTAAATTGCTGGACAGCAAATCAAAGGATGACTACAGGAAAGGAAATTTCTTTCTCCCTAGTCTTAACCTATGGTTCAACCCCACCTATGAAACAGTAGTTTAGCAAACAGTTTTACTATATAAGGTAGTTTCAACCTTTTGATCTCACTAGAGAGATAAAATGAAATCCTCCTACAATGACATACTAATGTACTAAACAAAAACAAAATGAACTATCAACAGAGTGATTCTGAACTCAAAATAACCACATTCCAGTTAAGGAAGAAGAGTGCCTTTCCCAAAATTAAATCACCCAGCCTCTTGCTTTCATTTAATGACCCAGTTGTCAGAAGCAGACTTAATTTCCATTCCAGTCATAAAAGGGTTCAATCTACCTGCACACAACATACTCCAAGGCAATTCTGTCACCAAATTGTTAAGACACAAGTCTGGAATGACCAAGTCCTCTTCCAGACAGTTAAATGAAAACATGATGTTACCTCTAACTTGACCATAGTCATATGGAACTCTGACCATATGGCTATGAATGCAACACAAAGATGCTAAATCAGCCACATGTTCTCAAAGAGAGTGCACCTTTGCAAAAGTAGTGGAATAATGTTGTGACTTGCATAGACTGAACTCTTCGTATGGATTAGAATTTCACTCATCCAGAAAACAGAGAAGTGCAATTGTAGTCAGATAATTTAAACCACCAATATCTTTGATTTTTCAAAAAAATTATCGTGCCCAGTGTATTTAGTACAGAAGCAGCCCACAGAATTACCAATTAGCATAAAGAATGAAAAATTAATAACAATGCATTGAAATTTGAATTTTATTTTATTTTTGCTGCTGGGTTAGTGTTGCATAAAGCAAGGCACTGGATTAGGAACAGAGCAGAATTTTTCTAGTTCCTACCTATGTCATTGGCTACCATCTTGGAAAACTTTCTGCTTTTGGTCTTCACTGTAAATAATATTTTAATAAAAAAGATCAATCTAAGTGTCAAAAGATGAACTAAAAAAAAAAAAGACTATAAAAAAGAAAAATACTGTACCCTTTTCTATAAAATTATTCAATTTTTGATCATCATCAGAATTGTTTGGTGAACCAGAACCTATGAGTGAAGACAGAATGAAATGGATATACAAACACATATCTTAAACTCAAAGCTTGTATTAATACATTGGTTTTGTGTCAAAGGAAGATGTAAAGATGTATTAAAATATCAAATAGTGATACTGGTATTCTCCGTAGCTGTATTAGATACTATAAAGTCCAAATTATTTTGGTATGACATAGATTCTGCCATTTTGAGATTAACCACAAAAATTACAATGCAAGGTACAATGTTGCATAGTGCAGCAAGTTTATTGGTAGAAATATTTCCCTCACTGAATGGAACATTTACATTGAATAACTAGATTGCTGTCCTAATCATGGTTCCAGACACAAAGATTAGCTTAAATTATGATTTACAGAACACTGCTGTAACAATAAACTCAAGTTTTGAAAATCTGCTTTTTTTCCAGTGCAGTAAGCCACTGTTGGCCCTCAGTTCTTCAGCTGTTCTGTAGACAACTCTGAGCCAATGCTGCCACTTGGGATTTTTCTGAATCCCTAATACTGAAGAAACAGTAGCTGCTATAAGGCCACAACGTGAGGCTTACCATTCTCATGAAACATAGTTCAACTAAAAAATGCAAATCTCATTGGATTTTATATTGTGAAAGTGGAAAATAAGAATAGAATACAAACATTTTGACACTCGTGAACACAAAAACTTGACAGCTTACAATGGTATACAATGTATTATGGGTCAGATAAATGCACCCAGAGCCTAAATTTATTACTGTTTAACTTCTGTAGAAAAAGCAGGAGACAATTATATTTCTCTTGCATTTTCACAGTATTTCTATAGTTCTGTGTTATTAAAACTGTAGGATATTCTCCTAACTTGTACAGGCAGATAGTCCCTTTCACAGTCCTTTCAACTGTACAACCACCCACTGGAAGAAGTTTAATAGAAGTCAGCTTCCACTTCTTTTCACCTGGGCACAGAAAGGTGGAAGATTTAGATCACTTGAGCAAATGCAGACTTCTGCCCAAACAGCGGCCGGTCTGTTTTACAGAACATATAGTAACAGTCAAAGCCAGTAACGCACTTCACTCCATTGCCAATCTCATCCTCAATCTTAAAGCTAGTAACAAGCAAACATAATGTGCTGGTGTATTTTCCTCTTAGCCTCTAGACTGGAAAAAATTCATTTAAATCTGGCCTCTGTCCTGCATCTCAAGCTCACCAACACTGTGCAGCTGACTTCTCCAAAATGTCCTCATCTCTCTGGAAACAGAATGCCATTTTCAAGCTTCTTTCTAGTCCTGTGCTCCTGCCCAGAAAAGATGTAAAACTTCAACAAAACCTAAGGAACTGCAGCTCTTCACTCAAACATCACTAATTGATTTCCATATCAGGGAGGTGCCTCCCTCTGCATACCTTTCGCAAAGGAAAACTGCAGAAGCCTGCCAGGAACCTTATCTCATTCACTGAGAGCTGGGAGGAGAGGACAGAACTGAGCGAAGCAAGGCACAGTCCAACCTTGCTACTTCAAGATTCTGTTTTACA
>Ga0181612_124545_pt1 | contig 11452 bp, 10 predicted proteins | sample HoacroProtozoa21_FD_119630 | JGI IMG/M metagenome (GOLD analysis project Ga0181612, IMG submission 119630) | Hoatzin crop microbial communities from Cojedes, Venezuel. Combined Assembly of Gp0051906, Gp0051904, Gp0051908
CACAGTGTTGCTTGCCTGGAGGAGTCGTACTGGCCGCTGCCTGGCTGAACACTTACGGAATTGCTGGGCGGATTGCATTCTCTGAAGGGTTAAACGGCTCTCCCTTCCTGCTGAACAGCTAAGCGGGTTATATCCTGCACTTTAGGCTTGTTCTGAGTTGCAGCAGCGCTAAGCCATGGAGCAGAAGACCAGGTTTAGCGGAATGGGACTGTGTGGGAGGCGTTGTGATACCCTTCCTGGGATATTCCACCTTCCACCACTGTGCACACCAGCCAAGTGCAGGAGAAGTGTATGGTTAGGGTCACGGATGATTTCCTAGAGGCATGCAGACCCTGTCTGTGTTAGTATGTAAAAGCTGGTGTTCAGTCTAAGCTGCTTGTCCCAGGGCATCTGAACAGTCAGTGAAGAGAACAGTTACCTCCAACCAACTGTTCTGCCATCCTGTTTTCAGATAAGGACAGAGATCAGTTGGAATTTCAGCTGGCTTGGACTGTTGTTCTAATTGTAGCTGGTTCTGAAAATCAGGCTAAAAATAAGGAGTGGGGTTTCTGAAGTAATCAGTGCCATTCAAAAAATAAACCCTATGTTATTTTCGTGCATCATAAATTCTTCTGCTCTGCCTATAGGTTGTGCACCATGAGGAATCTTCCTCCTGTTCTGGCTAGGACACTCACTGCTGGGACCAGTGGCTCCTCAGTGCTTCCTGACATGTCTGAAGGTAAAAAAATTGGCAGTACTTTGTAAGATTTAGAAATGTTTCTAAGGAGTTTATTCTTTCAGGTGGTGGCCCTTCATGTGCTAATATGGTTTGGATAATGGACGTGCCCTTGACTGTTAGCTCATAGCGTAAGTGTTTAGGAAGTAGCAGAAAATCACTGTGTGTGTTTGGACATTGATGGCAACAAATACGCACAGTCGTTGAAGTTGCAGATTCAGGGGCTCGTCTGGTTCCTTAGTGTTCAAGACCGTGTCATTCTTTTCTGGAGGGACAACTGCTTCTCGGGCTGGCTGTAGGTAGAAAGTCAGTGTAACACAGACAGGTACTACGGCAACTGGAGAGAATGGCCAAGAAATGGAGGAACTGACTGGAAATAATATCTTACAGAACTTCTAATGTGTCAATGCCGTTAATTTTGTGAACTTAGAGAAATCTTTTAGTCAGATCGGCAGCATTGCCTTGTGAAGGCGCCCTTGTCAATAGAGCTTTGTGTTGAAAGATAGTTTTAGCACTCTAATAGTAGTAAACCATAATGTTCCTGTTTCAGAATCTTTGAAAAAAGTTTTCTTGCATTCTAGTCCCATGTACTGAGAAAGGGGGAGGAGGAGAAGGTCTGGAGCTGGGTACAAAGAATTCCTTCATGGAGTTCTGCTTGTTTCTGAGATGATCTTTTTCCCTTTGTTCTCTATGTGGAAACCACAGATTATCCAGTAAAAATGAGGGCTATTCATTGTTAGAGAACTTTCTTTTCATTATTGTTAATAAATAGTAATTTGAGAGGTTAAAGGAGAGAAGCAAGGATACAGAACATTGCATACTTGCAAATATTACCCTGCTCTTTTATTTGGACATTTGATCATACCACCTAGGAGGCCAGTAAAAGTAGTGAAGCAGTAAGGCTGCCCTGGCCTTGCTTCTGATTGGTTTCCAAGGAATACTAGTATTTTTTGGACCATAGTAACTATAAATATTTGAGATTCTGTTCCAAAGTTGTAACATTTAAATGATAATCAAACTTTTGCTGATAGGTAAACTAGTTTCCCTTAATTTGGTATCCGTGCTACTTATTCTTACTAGCTTTTTCCATGCTTCCTCCTAACTTTGGGTCTCAGTTGTGAATGCGCTCACTTCTCCCAAAGGCTACACCAACTTTGGAAGTTTCCTCTGAGATAACTCTCATCCCACTTCCTGAAAAACGTTCCGGATATTCTTTCCAAAGTTAGTTTGTCAGCAGTACGTGGTAGCACCAAGTTTGAAAAACTGATTGGAATTACACTGCAGGCAGATACTACACAGAGTCAGTAGACAAAGGAACTGGGAAGCTGGCTTTGAAGGAGAGGACGAACTCGGTTGAACACACAAAGATATTGACTGCAAATCAGGCAAGGACAGGTTGCCTACAGTCGCTTACTAAAATTAAGGAACGTGTGCGTAAGTGGAGCTCAAGCAGGTAGAATAATCAGGTAACCCCTTAATAGATGTAAATTGCATTGTTTCTTTTAATTGTTAATCTAACCTGTATTTTCCACTCCACAGGACACTTACCCATTCATGTGAATAACGGTGTGTTGTGGTAATCTGTACATATTTTAATATTGGCTGTAACTCTAAACTTACTCAGCTAATGTTTTTTCCTTACTTCAGCATTCATGAAAAAATAAATGCTACTGCTCTGTCGGCTTGCTTAAAGCCTCTTTGCCTTCAGTGAATGGCTCTGGTCTTATTTGTGGATATACTGTTGTACTAGATCACTATCAGCACACTGTGTTGCTGGTAGCGTGCTGGATGACGTGTTTCTAAGAGGCTTGTGGGATACAAAATCTCCTACACAGCAACTCCTGCAGTACTTAGCTTCATTTTTAACACTTGAATCTGCATCTTTCACTGAAGTCCAGACCAAGCTTTATACCAAAACTGGTGGCAAAATACATCCTAGTGGTTTACCTGGACCTGGATGCAGCCTGGAGAGGCACCAGCACAAGGGGGCATGGATCTCATTGGGACAGATGAATGCAGTGACCTTGTCCAGCTGCCCTCGTGTCCTTCGTCGCAGCACTGTGCAAATAAACTCAGGCCCTGCTGCTCTGGCATTAATGAGGCATTGACCACAGTTTAGGAGATACTGTGAAACACACAATATGATAATGATGGGTAAACCTCATTTGCTGTAATTGCTTTGCACATTTAAGATGTTTGCCAAATAAGAGAAACAGTTTATGGATTTTTATGCTTAATTACTGTCTTAAATTTCTGTTGTAAGATAACTAACATATAGAAGAGCTGGGGGATTTTTCCCAGGGGAAAAAAAAGAGAAAGACTTTGTACTTATGGGCCTTTAAAATGGACTAGCTTTAGCGTGGCAGCATTTTAGAAACACTTTTACACTTTGTCCCTTTTATTGTTAAAATAAAAATTATGTGGTCTCAGTCTGGCAAATGTTTACTTTATGCCAAAAGCTGAAATCGGAAGTATTAAATGGGACTAACAGTTTATATACATGTTTGCAGGTTTGGACCCGAGATTTTTTTCAGAGCTTTTTACTTCTTCAGAGTTGAAAAGGAAGATGAACTTAGCTTAAACAAAGAGAAACTGCTCTTTATTTTTCATCCCAGCACAGTCTGCACACTTATGGAAAACTGAGGTTTTGTGTTCTAGGAGCTGTAACAGTGTTTCTGCTAACACTGTATGGATCAAATGCATGCTATGGCAGCTTCACACGTGGAGTTTGAGTAACAGGAAAGTAGTACCTATTCTGTAAACAAGCCTGCTGCTTCTTAAATAAAAAAGAATCAGACCTTCTTCCCTTAAAAAAAAATAATCAAGTCTAAGATCAATCAGTTTCTGTCATTGAAAATATTTTTATTCTTAGAATTAGTAGTGGAACTCTTCTAATTTCAAAATATGTTTTCAGCCCAATCTCCTAAAGAAAGGAGGCCTAAGCAATCTATTTTGTCTTTGTCTGCCTATCTTCTTGTCCCCCTCTTCTTCCAGAACCTTTTGTTCCTTGATGTCAGCCAAAATAGACCAGCACAAGTCTCAAAGAGAAACGCATTTCCACAAGCTTTGTGAAAGCTGGCTTCCGAATCAGAGGTTCGTCAGGGTGCCAGAGCTAGTGTTGGGGTCAGCCACGGACCGTGGTGCTTGCTGGCAGCTGGCGAGGGGCTGGGATCTGTGTGCTGCCCTCGAGTAGCTCCCAGCTAGCGACAGCTCGTGCTGGTGCTTGTCTAGAGGGCAGGCGAAACAGAAGCAGGCTGGGAGCACAGGGATAGGAGCTGAGGGTGTTGCAGGGGAAGGAACGAGAAGGGGGAGGTTGGGGGTATTGTGGTGGTGGAGGTGGGGGGGACTTGGGCAGGAAAGCAGCAGAAACTGAAGTGACTCTGTGGGAAGGAGGAGGAGGAGGGCAGAGCTGGGTGGATGTGGCTGAGAGGGGTATGTGATTTAAATACCTAGGAAATCAGGCTCTACTTGCTCTGGGGTTCGCAGGACAGCTTGTTCATATCTGTGAGTACTCTGACCAGGCATTTAGTTTGGAACGTGCCAAGCCTGATGATATCTAATAACCTAAAAGTACAAAGGATCAACTTGTGAGTCACTCTTTCTGTTCCACCATAAAATTTGGGTATTTTTGGTAGCCCTTCCTTGGTCTGTCCCTAATGTTTTTGTCCTAATATTTCAACCCCCTTGTACAAAAATCTTTGTAAATAAGCGAGGAATCCCTACTATGCAATTCTTAATTTCTGTTCTGAGCTTGTGAATTGTTGCTGCTTGTTTCCAAATATCATACATTCACCTGCCTAACAGTGATGGAATACTTTGGTAGATTTGGTGGGACCTTAGCACTCTTAGTAGCCTCATTGGAGGGAAGAGTAGAAAAACTGCTTATGCAGATTATTCTTGAAATTTAGGAAGAACTTGTGCAGAGCTACTAGTTGGGGCTCTTCGGCCTGGAGAAGAGTAGGCTGCGGGGTGACCTTATTGCAGCCTTCTAGTACCTGAAGGGAGCCTACGGGAAGGATGGAGAGGGCACAAGGATGTGTAGTGATAGGACAAGGGGGAATGGCTGTAAACTAAAAGAGGGCAGATTTAGATTAGATATTAGGAAGAAATTATTCCCCATGAGGGTGGTGAAACACTGGAACAGGTTGCCCAGAGAAGCTGTAGCTGCCCCCTCCCTGCCAGTGTTCAGGGCCAGGCCGGATGGAGCTCTGAGCAACCTGGTCTAGTGGAAGGTGTCCCTGTTCATGGCAGGGGGGTTGGAACCAGATGATCTTTAAGGTCCCTTCCAACCCAAACCATTCTATGATTCTATGATTCTACTGTTAACTCTGATAGTACAAACAGCGCCAGAATCAATTTTACAGGCCTGTCTTCAGTGTCTTAACAGTGTGTTCTTTGAAGCTGCTAGAAATTTAGGCTATGAGACGCTGCTGGCAACCGCCAGCAGTCTGGTGACATTACCTGCCTTCATGGGTGGGATTATTTAAATAGTACTCTTCTCCTTCCCTGTTTCCCAGCTGCACTGTTCCTTTTTATGTTCTTTTATGACTTTCTGATTTGTGTTATCTCCACAGTTTGTTTTTGCTTAGGCTAAAATATTTTCACATCAAAATGCCTCAGTCTGATCTTGATCCACTGTCTCAGCTATTAATTAATGAAACTGCAGGTGTTTGATTGCGTTAACAAACATTCTTTGTTGGCTGTACACAAGAAGCTACGGAATCATGTTACTCAACCCATTATTATGATATGCCTACTAACAGCGTTAGTGAATTTGGCCAAACTTTTGTTTCTGGGCTGCCCTTTGCATGAATTTGCTTAACTTTCCTGTTCTGGGATGAGGGTTGTGCCTTTTAGCACCAGGCAACCTCACGTTCATCACTTGCACAACTAAGCTTGATTTGCTTTGATTTTTTTTTTTTTTTCAGTGCGGAGCAGATTGAGGGATATAGTGGGAGCATCTACCAACTGGAGGTACAGTGTACATTAAATGTATTTTACTTGATTTGTGAAACCCAGGTAGCGCTCAGGGTTGTGGTAGTGGAAGTTAACAATGTTAAAAAAGATCCAGCTAAAAAGTAATGCAAACAAGGTTTCTGAATTGTTACGTTGTGGATCACAGACTTCTGAGATTTCTCTGGCAGAAGATCGTTAGCACAAAAGGAAGGAAATATGTGGTCTCGATGCTTACAGGATTCTCCCATCAGCTTTGAATCCGATGGAAGTTTAAGAGCTGCAGGGTCTGGCTGGAAATGTTATGTTGCTGTTACCTCCTGAGTTATCTGTAGATGGATTACCCACAGGGTGGGTTTATCCTGCACTGGATTCAGAGGCAGCTGAGCTGGTTCAGTATGAAGCAGGCTGCATTACAAATGGCCTGGCAGCACCCACGTCACAGGAAAACTGTCAGCTCGGTGTCAGGGTCTCCTTAATCAGGAGCATCTCGGACATTTCTTTTCCCTGCTGTAACTTAATTTTAGATTAATTTACATATAATTTAATGATGTTTTTGCTTTATTCTCGTTACCTTCCTCCCTCTCCATTATGTTGAATAAGCCAGAGTTGACTGTAATCCTCTACTGTTAACAGTTTTGAAAAAGTCAGTATAGCAGTCTAGGGGAATTACATATTGTAGTTTGGTTGGTCCCATATTTATTGTATTGATTGTTAATTTTCGTATGGCTGTGTTTGCTGCTCTCTTCTTTCACGCTTTGTGCACTCATAGGGGAACGAAGAGAGGCTTGCCTGGGTGGAGTGTCTGATGTGTTTGGGCCTTCTGACTAGGTTTGTCTAAAGAGGATTATAGGCACGCTAACGAGAATGCCTGAATCTGGGAAGCTGTTTTTTGCTTAGTAAGACTAGTATGTAAGCATGAGGGGGCTTGAAATTTTTGGTAGGTCAGCTGAAAAGGGCTCTAGAAGTTGATTTTTAAAAAAGTCTTTCCTGCAGCCAGGAGTGGCTGGGGAGGAACCATGCTGTATGGAAATACCATCTGAGGATTGAGATTTTAGAGGGCTCTGGTCAAATCTGATCTTCAGTCCGTTTCTTCCCCCCCACTGCTCCCACCCTGGATGAGAGCAGAGTGAAGCCAGGATCACCACAGCAGTGTTTTTCTTAGATAGGTACGTCTCTTGCGCTGTGTAAAATACAGGAGAAGTGGTTTGCAGAGTACCGTGTGCTTCAACTGCCATGAAGAAGCAAAGCCGGGGAGCCCATAGCTGGGAGTGCTTGAGAATGACGGGTTTAATACCCATGTGAAGGACGTGGATCATGTAGCCTTTGACATCCCAATTTTAAAATGGAGTGGCAAAGAGTTGATACGCATGCAAACTGAACAGCCAGTGCTTTAATTGAGTTAGACCACAGAATGACCAAAGAGGACAAACCTAAGAGAATAGCTTGATAGGGGTCTTGAAATGGGAGCTAGGGAAGGACTGATGCACGCATGTCTGGACTGCTGGGAGAGGGGAGGGACGCATGTTGGAGGAATGCCTTTGGCTGTTAATTTTGCTAAAAGGAAACTTTCGTTCATGATCTCTCTTATAAAGGCCAGAGGCATTTTGTATTAGAAATATTTTGCTTATATATTTATTCTGGTTTTGTACCTAAATTGTAATTAAAACTATTGATCTGGTCATTGCTAATTGTAGTCTAGACAGAGTTATGGCCATTTCAGAAATAAATAATGTCACTTCTCAGGATGTTTAGGGCAGGTATACTTAGATGCAGTATTGTTACTGTATGACTGGTATTGCACTGTGTAACAGTGTTTATCTGTTGAAAAATGTTACTGCCTTGAGCCTAGTATTTCCGTGTATCGAAGAGTACATTCTGAAGCTGAAGTCAACAAGAGTTCTGCTGCTGACATCAGAGGTGCCAGGCTGGGACTGGTGAAAACAGAATATAGTTGAATTTTTATTGTTTGATTTCTGTGTGTTTGTAGATAAATTTCTGATTTACTCTCGTGATGAATTTCTCTTAAACCTTTCCCTGAAAGACCTTGGAAACAAATCTTTTAAAAACCATGAAGGTGCATCATCTTGGACATTGCATCTTTCCTTAGTTATCTAGTATGTTCTGTTTCTATGCAGTGGCAAAACTTCAAACAATAACCCTCTGGAGAAGGTTGTTATCTTTCTGTTTTCTCTGAACTCAGCAGTAGTAATGCTGCCCAGATGAGGTAAACCATATTTCATATTTAAACAAACAAACAAAACACTAATTGAATTTTTCTGCTAGACTTTTACTCTCTTTGATCATGGATTATTCATATTTCCCCTAAAATTATTAAACAGATAAGAGGGAATAAAAATATGTTTAAGTGTGACCGCTTTGTACCTCTCATCTCCCAAAAATAAAACTCAGGCCAAAAAAGTCTTCGTCTTAAATGGCTAATACCCAGGATTCATCCAAAGTCAAAACTTAAAACAAATTTTCTTTTTGGTGAAAAGGTTCTTTCTGTTGTTTTCTTCCTTTTTTTTTTTTTTAAATTGGTTTTGTTAAACACAGTATCACCCAGATCTCAGCAATGTAGCATGCAGTAATGGATGAATGGCACATATCCACAAGTTTAGAATTAAGTCTGGTTACTTAGTGTTTTATGCCTCCTCTTGCTCTATGAAATGGATTCATAGTTTTGCATACTTTTTGCCTTTATATTAAACTGTTGCATGTTCAACCTTTAGGTTTTTAATGCTTTGTTATTGATTCTAGGGATGTTATGAAATACTTGCTTTGGTCAGTCAGGTTGCGCTTTTAAGGGGAGGGAACTTTGAAGGAAGAGGTAAGAGCAAATGTTGGGCAAGGTTGTTCTATCTTGGTGACGCTTGTGCAAGGAACCAACGTGGTAGATCAGGAAAAAAAAAAAGTGACAATAAGTTGGCCCCTACTCCCTTGTGAGAGTTGGAACCTCTCTGAGTTGGTGGTGCTGGAAAAGCAGCTCTGAAGGGGTACTGCTTCCTTTTGTTTCTTTCCATAACTTTCCTGTATAGTTGTAAGACAACTGGGTAGGAAGAGGGAGGGAAATAGATTAATTTTCCCTTTCTTTTAGTTTGCTAATCTAGTGTATGCTGTATGGACGGATGCTGTAAAGGGAGAAGTCGCCTGTGGATGATAACAAGTCTTAGCTGATTAGTTCTCTCTATTGTCGTTACTAACCAGCACTATACGTCTGCTTTACTTCTTGGGAGAGATTGCAAGTTGACAGTCAGTCCTTTAAAACTGGCACTGTAGGAAGAGTTGTGATACAGTATTTATGGAAGACATAAACACGCACAAAACCTCATACGTTAAATTATATCTGATTTGTTCTTGTCAAGGGGAACCATCTTGGTAGCAGTCAGATAAATTTTGTTCATCTCTTTAGTGCGAAGTATGTGCTTGCCACACGTACACAAAATTATTTAAAACTTTTCTGCAGTAGTCTTGCTTAGCGTGTCTGATTATGTGCATTTCACTTTCTTTTCAAGGCACGCTTACTGTGTCTTTCTGTTTTTACTACGGTTTTTTTTTTCATTTTAATCATCTTCGGCATGACATCTTGTAGCTAGGGTTGCAGTTCTGCTGTCATGCTCCAGATGGAGTGTTTTTTTTTTTCTTACCAGGGATCACTTGAAAGCAATGCAAGAAAGAAAAGCTCTGCATACTTTGCTGGCAAAACAGCAGGAAGATCTCCCTCCTAGGAGAATGAAAGATAGCTACTTGGAAGTTATTCTGCCTCTAGGAAGTCAACCTGAAATAAGAGAAAAGTATCTGAATGTGCACAACAGTGTAAGGTAACAAAGCAACTGTGTAACACATATAGGAAGGTGTTAACTTTCATTTGCTGTGGGTGTCGGTAGTTAATTGTCAAACCCCTGTGTATCTTACAGGTTTGGAAGGATACTTGAAGATCTTGACAGTTTAGGAGGTATGTATCTATGTTCTTGTGAAGAATGCACAGGTAGTGCAGACAAAGTGAGTCTGAGTACTGTTGAGTGCTGTTTGGCATGATATAGCGTGACCTCAGAGAGGGAATCACAACAATGCACTGTCTCGAAGGGGAAGAAAAGTAGAAAAGATACTGATGCTGATAGAGAAAGAAGGATGATAACAGACAGAAGCAAAGTTGCTTAGCTTCAGCTTCTTGGCTCTGCCAATTTTTGTAAAGGACAAGAATAATTTACTGAGAAATGATCCTAGGTTATGAATCTGCATTGAGTGTCAAATCAGAAGAAATGTGCAGAGCACGCTATTTTAAATTAAACCACATGATTTTTCTCTTAAACACTCCCCAGACAACCCACAAAACCCAACAGACGGTGAAGGGGCAAATACTTGAATCTTCCCTTTGGGGAGGAGAGAGTATAAGCTGGAAAGAACAGAATGTATCCATTGAGAAAAAATGAAAACCACTCGATACAGATTCTTGGGTTCTGTCTCCAAATTGGTGTAAAGGGTGGAAACAACTCAGTTGTTTCATGAGTTAGCTTTCTTAATTTTTTTTTTCTTTTTCATTTAGTTGTGGTCTTTAGAAGTTCAAGAGCTCTGACTTTTGTTTTGCAGCTAAACTAAGTGCTAGGTTGTTAATGCAAGTTGGAGATGCTTTTCTCTTAAAATGTCACCGGGTGACTTCCTTCTTCATCAAAGTTCTGTAGCTGGTTGGGACCATTTTGATGGAGGTTTTTGACAAAGAATAATTAAGGGGAAGTTCTGAATGGAATAGGCTTTTTGGCAGAAAAGAAAGACCTCCTATGGGTCCAGATGGGCAAAATCGAGAGAGAAACAAGTGAGTGCGTGTTACCTGTCTGTCAAGGGCAGACAAAACAGATGATTTATATTTCTTTCTGGGATGTGGAAGATACTGTCTGCAGTATCTGTCCTGAATTAGAAAAGGAGAATTGAAACTATTGGTTGCTCTCGGTTGGCAGATGAAAGGAACTTGTTTTTCATTCTGTGCCTTGCTTATTTTCCCTGGAAATCTGTGAAGATCTTGGATTTCCTGTTGCAGCACAGAATGTCTTTGCCCTGTTCGTAATCATGATAGGCTTCAGTCACTTCCACTGGGGATGTATTGTTTTGCGTTTATTAAGTTTCCATCACAGCTACACAATATTCAGGATGGTAGTTAGCAATTTTTGCAGGAAAATGTAGCATTTCGTCCTCCCCCCAGTACATTCTGTGATCTCGGCAAATGTACTGCGTAAAGGTCTGATCGACTTTCAGATTTCATCTTCGGCAATAGGATTCTGAAAAATTGCATTCAGACCCGTACTGATCATATTGATGGCATGAGTTGATAGGCATAATGGTTTTTAGAATTGTGACTTCAGTAATTTCAGGGGGAAAAAAAATCTTAGATTACCTGGAAGGACAGAGATCTTCCTTTTATCTCATGAAGTACAAACTTTTTATTTTGGAAATCTGTGTTGAGTGAAAATCATCTAAGTACTAGAAGAAAAATTCTTTGCAGTCTTGTATTTCTTTGAGGAGTCTGTTTACTTGGATGTACTCTTGTGAGCAGAGCTAATGAATTTAAGTAGTGGTTTGGCTAATAGTAATTACAGTGTGATTAATACCTCTGACTATGCTTTCATGCCTGTAAGGCACAGTTTATCTAATCTGCACCTCTTTAAAGGAATCGGTGTTAGAAAATAAGTCCCCACATAGCATGTATCCTTGGACAACCTGCCTGAAATCAAAATAGACGTTGGGAAGGATCTGAGATGGTGAGGTGCAGGGGTAAAGGGAACAGATTAA
>Ga0181612_125894_pt1 | contig 11452 bp, 8 predicted proteins | sample HoacroProtozoa21_FD_119630 | JGI IMG/M metagenome (GOLD analysis project Ga0181612, IMG submission 119630) | Hoatzin crop microbial communities from Cojedes, Venezuel. Combined Assembly of Gp0051906, Gp0051904, Gp0051908
CCGCAGCTGCACGTATTTCAGTGCAGTGAGAAATTATATGCTGATTTGACAACAATGAAGTGAGGAAAGCATGTAAATCAATTTAGCCTTTAATGCCAGTTTCTGCTTTAAAATCTTAGACAAGTCAAACATATTACAGCAGATGAATCTCTGAATAGTTCTGAAGGTTAATATTGATGTCTCTAAAATCTGTGTCTTGTCGGTGCCTAAGGTATACAAGACTGGCAATTAGGACTGCTTTTTGAATACGTTTTAGTAGGTTTCACTGCGGATGTATCAGATGGTATTGACTAACAATTCATAGCAGAGGGGAAGGTTGTACCTCAGAAAGGAGTCTGTTTATAATTATGAAAAGCATGTTTTCTGACCATTAATAGGGTATATCTTGTTAATTATGATGATATATAAGGTATTTTACCTGTGAAGCCATTTAGAAAATTAATGTTTGAGTCACAGAAAGGTCATTGCCATTCTGGAAGGAACCCATTCATCTCTAAATAGGCCATCCGAATATAGACTAAGAAATACACTATATATAATTACTTAGAAATAGATGGAATAAATAAGATTGATGACAGGTATTACTAAAGCCACACTTCAGTTTCCTGCTAGGAAAAAGTAGAACGTAACTGGAAGAAACAATAATATACATGTAAGAATGTAAGAAATAGGTTAAAATCTTTAGTAATAATGTGAGATTCAGCTATTACACGTGAGGTGAGAACTCATCGGACTTCAGAAGTGGTGTACGTCAAGGACTGTTTTTGAAACTGTCTTATTTGACAGCGTAACTTCATAGTATCATATTTGTCACACATGCTTACAAGTAGATAGAATATATGTGCTGTCTTTGAAGATAAACAAATAAACATGTTAATGAATATTTCCATGTGTGAGTTCTTCTTTTGACACAGGCATATCAGTAAAGGGAGATGCTGAGCACAAAGGAGCTCGGCAGCTGTGATGGTAAAGCAGATTGCCAAGAGTTTAACCTTAGGAGATAAGCTTCCTTTTCTAAACATTTCAGGTTTAGTTTTTGAACTAAAGAGAAAGAGAATAAGGTACAAATGTGCCTTTAATTGAAAGCCCGCTGTTTAATCTCAGCTCATCTGTGGGAAGGACAAAGTGAGTCCCAGATTCATACCCATTTGCTCCAATGCTGGCTTGGAGGAATTAATGCCAGTAGGTGAGAAAGCAATTTAGTAACTAAAATCCTCTCTCCGCATTGCTGCTGAATCGCTAGGTTTGTTTCACCGAGGTTAACAACGAAGTTACCTGTTTGTTTTATTGCCACGTGAGAGGCAGACAGACCACTTTGTGCCAAGAGCAGCTTTCAAGCACAGCTAACCTGTGTGAAATCTGAGGTGCTGGCAGTGGCCCCACCTGAAGTCTCTGGGAGCTGAGGGTGTGCAGCCCCAGAAGAATTGCTCGACTCTTTGTAGGATCACAAAGAAGGGGAGGGGGGAAAGTCTCAAGCTGTCCCAGCAGCTGCCCATTCTCCAGCTCAGTTCATGGCCGCCTGCAGTAGGGGTAGGCAGAAAACCGGTGGCCAGCAGATTTTCAGTAACACACGGAAGACCCAGGGGCTGGGAACTTGAGCATGCTAGGAGGAGCATCCGGGAGCAGCAATAGCTCCTGGCTCCCACTCCGCTCTGAACCCAGCTAGGACTGAGAACTCTTACCTGAGGCAGGCTGACGAGAGGTAAGCCTTGTCTCTGGGAGGCAGCTTCCCTCAACACCAGCTTTCATAACTGTCACATTTAGTCCCGATTTGGGCAACACATATCCATAGACAAAGGTGTATCAGCTTTGAAAGGTTACTGCCTCCTACACTGAGCTATTCTGTCCCTGGCAACATTGCTCACTAATCTTCCTTGCCTGTTTCAGAAAACATTGCCCCATCTGGCCACAGGTTCACCGTTTGTAATTAAAGTGACTTGAATCTTGACTAAACCACAACGGTGCCTCTAAAAACATCTTCAGAGAGCCCTCCCTGAAACATAGTGGTCACTGTTATTTTCTTCTCTTTTCTTTCATAAGAGTTGTCTGCCTCCCAGCTCCTCAGCATCCATTGCCTGCAAAAATTAGACACTCTCCCTTTCCACATGAGTACCAGGAAATCAGTTTCCCTGGCATTGCTGTCTGCTTTCTGGGCAGACTGGGTTCATGCCAGGCTCACAGTAGAGATTAAAACAAAATTTATTTATGATAAGGGAAGTTCAGGATTACCTGGCATCTGTCTCCAGGCCCCGCTCTCTCTCAGCAGCCCCTTTAACTTACGTTCTGAATTGCGATGAGCTTTCACATCTGCTGAGGCCTGATACTCTCAGAGGAGCTCTGTGATATTAGAATATTTTGATTAGAGCCTTTGCTTTTACTTCGTCTCTCCCAGCCTCTGTTCTGGAAGAGCAACATCACTGATGCTTTCACATTTTGCAGTGCGTTTGGTAGAAATGGCCAAACAACGGCTTTGAGATTGGGACAGTTAAGCAGAAAGGGGCAAGGATTTACAGCACTTTTGAATTCTTCCTGTCACGCTGAAGTCCAGCACTAGTGTACCCTGTTCACGGGGAGGGCCGGGATGGGTGCATCTGGCCTTGCCAGCAGCAGCAGAGTAGATCACGTGCATAGGGCCGGCGGTGAGTGGACACCCGTGCAGGCTTGTGAAATGTAACTGCTCCTGCGCTGGTTGTGTGGAGGCTCTGACGGCCGTCAGCAGCTCGCTTATGTGGCAAATGCCTGTTGTTTTTTTTTTAAATGATGGCTGTAGGTCAGCCAAGTGGCTGTGTACCTACCACACCACTGGAGCTTGTGGCTCTACAAAAGCAACACAACTCGTGTTGGCACTGTGTACTCTGAATAACGAAGGGGGAAGGCCACAAACAAGCCTTACTGATGTGCCTGTAGGGGAAGTTGTCATCAGCCAGACAGTTGATAACCCTTGGGTGAAACCAGCCTGGACCAAGCCAGCTCAGTCTCTTGGAACACAAACTTGCGGGCCAGCAAAGGTGACTCTGGCAGGGGCAGGAAAGACGTCAAGGAGCAGTGTGAATATTTTAAGCACAGTAGGAGCCAGTTAGACTGTAAGATGTTGGGACCAGGAACCGTCGTTGAGATAACTTGTGCATACCAGGATTGGCACAGTAGTCGAGGACCGGGAGTGCTGTCCTGGCACTGGCGTATGCACACACGCCAAACCGCCTCGGAGCAGGCGATGTTCAATCAGTGTTGCTGGTTAGGGTCACTCATAAAAGTCATGTTCTAGGATTTTTTCCTCCTCCTTCGTGATTAGAAAATTGCATGATAGTTGAACCTGCCTAGAAAATTACTTTCTGAGACCATCTGTGCTGAAAACTTGGTAGTTATGTGAAGTAAATAAAAAAACAGGCTGTGAAGGTGAGAGAAGTAAAAGAATAAAAACCTTGAACTAATATATTTGTGAAAAGTATGCTTGCCTTAGTCACCTGCTCTACTTCTCCCGGTTCCCACTGTAGGGAGCTGTGGTGTTTCCATCAGTGAGACAACGCGCTTTCCCTTGAAAGCTGCTGGGTTTAATCTCACCATCAGATGGTGTGATTCGTTTCTTCAGTCCCTGTTGTATGCTTCTTAATAACAGACATGAGTGAAATATTTTCCAGGCTGTGAGTGAGAGTGGAGCTAACTATTTTTTCAAAGGAAAAATATGCTGGAAATATATAGTGGTCTTCATCAGCTGAAAGAGCATGTGAAACCAAGGCCAGGCTCCCGGGCTGCACATGACGAGCCTGTCATGGTGTCGACTAAGTGATCCAGAAAGAGGCTTTCACACCTCTAAAACACAGCCAGTTCGGTTCAGCCAAATCCCAGGGGTAGTTCAGAGCGTTTGGCCCAGCAGGCAGCTGCCTGGAGGGGGCCATGTCTGGTAACAGCTACAGCCCCGCAGAGGAGTGGGCCTATGCTGGCTGCAAGGCTGTGCTTTGTGCGTGAATTCATCCTCCACACCCTAGAAAAGCCTTCCTCTGCCTTTTGTACTACTGCAGTGGCTCCACGGAGCTATATGAGTGGACAAAATGTTTCGTGTAACGGATTAGGTTTTCTCTCATCTTCTGTGAGACCAGTGCAAGAACATAGCCTGCTTTAAATAGGATCATCATATGCATTGTCTCAAATCATTGTACAGGTCAAGAAGTCCTCCTAGGAGCTGTGTTCAATGAAGACAGTCTGAAGTCCGCTTACTTTCTCCTCTGCTTTCTGAGTGTTTGATATTTGTTCAGGGTGTAGGCTAAAGCCCTTTCCTGCAACAGCTTTCCTGCAATGGAAGCTGCAATTCTCAGGTCACCCCTTGACTTCTGAAGCAAAGGCTTCAAAGTCTCCACAGATATTGCAAGCTGAAGTGAAAATCTGCATGTGGTAGCCCTGAATTATATGTCTTCACATCCTTCCTTCCTGACGTTTGTACTCAGGCCTTTTGAATTTCTACCTGTAAATCATCTTCAATACCTTTGAAACACAAGTGTTCATAATGGTGCTATGAGCTGAAAAAGTTTATTTCGTGGTTTAAAGTGGTCCTGCCATCTTTAGCTGTTCTACTGCATCCCTGCATAACGATCACCCATTTGGGAAGAAAATACTTCCCGTGATTTTGTCTGTTTTGCCGGTTCCTTGGTTAGGAGCTTGATTGTCTTTTCTCACCCTTTTCTACACTCAGCATTAAAAAAAAAACAAAAACCAAAACACCACTCTCTTGATCAGGTAGATGAATATTCACAATAGAACTAAGTCAGAATCTCACTCGCTGGCAGAACGGCTTTGGGTCGAGACTCAAATACAAATTACAGTAAAACCGAGATTTAGAGCCTGCTGTGTTCCTTTCCCATTTGCACTTTCTTCCCCAATTTTCCTTGCACTGGTTTGTTTCCTTCTTGCCTATCATTCAAAGTCTCCCTTCTGTCTTCACGACTTGCATTAACTTTGGGTTCTGCAGAAGCTCATTCACCCACCCCTCACATCATCTGCCAAAATGTTGACGTGTGCAGTTTCTTCTTCACGAGGAACCATCGTCTCTCTTCTCTGAGTGTCTGAAACCACTTGCTAACCAAAAGTGAATCGCGTCTCTGAAATGATCGTGCAGTTGTTTACATTGCTAGGAAAGATGAAACTGTTTTATACTGCTGAAAAGTGAGAAAATTCATTGGCTTCGTGCATAGGAAAGGTGGATAAGTTCTGTTTACCTGTGTTTATTCTTGACTTCACAACTGTTTTCCCCAGTTTCCAGGTGTCAACAACCTTTGAGATAGCAGGATTTGCTCCGTATTACTGTAGCCTGGGGTTTTGGTCGGTCTGCTTGGCTTCGTAACCTTCCTTCATTGTTAACCTTGTATGCCTGCCAAATGAAGACTTGATACAGATGAGAAGTAAAGATGATAAGCTATTTCTAATTAAACTTTGCTGCAAACAGATGATTTGCAAAAGTTACATTATGCCCTCAAGAAAAATGGAGGTACTTAAGCCTAGAATATCACTGATCTCTGTACACCACTCTGCTGCTAAATGCCTTCTGAACCCTACCCTTCAGAAACTCGGACCCCAGTCTTCAGGCCTGGCAGTGGGGCGCGTGGGTGGATCTCTACATCAGAGCAATCCGATCGGTTGTAAACTGATAGTGCTTTTACCCTGTATCACCCACAACTGCCTCCCAATTAATTCTCTCAGCCTGGAAGCACCCTGATGTCTCCTTAACAGGGGTTAGCATTATTTATAGCAATTTACAGGTGTGCTGCTAAAAGATGGAACTGTAAATCACCTCAAATGTTTTTCCATGATGAAGTGCCTCTACATTATTTAGCAAGTTGTCCCAACATGACTGAATGATGCACAATGGAAAAACTTTCCACAGAAATGTAATATTGAAAAGGCCACAATAATGCATATTTAGTTTTGATTTGTAATTGCGATGGATATTATTCTGACAGTTTTGTACTCCAGGAGTATGTTCAGCTTCGGAGGACTTCTAACCTGGGGGCGTCAGTGGAGCAATACGATGAGTGATACCTGTGACACCGTCGTATGGCTGGCGCTGAAGAGGTGTTTGGCACAAATAAGATCAGGCTGCGTGTGCAGGCTTTAGCTACAGCTTACTGCCTAGAGCGTAAGGTAGCAACGTTGTTCTACAGCGAGTGAGAGTGATTCTGCCTCCGTAGAAAGATGATTGAGGTGTGATGAAATGCCAGCCAAAAGTGCCTACAGATACCTCAAAATAAAGAACTACACATGTTCTGAGGACGTGTTGGTCTATTGTATTTGGCCTTTCCTGGATGAAGGAAAGGCTTGTAATTTTGAGATGAGAGGAAAGGTGGAGCAGCATCTTCTTTGTAGAAAGCTTGGACTGAAAATGAACCACATTAATTGTTATATTGGTTGTTTTTCTTGTAATTGCAGGTAGTTTTCCTCCTTCAGATGTGCAGGGTACCATTATGTGGTAAACAGCTTCTGTTTTTTTTCTTTACTCAACCAAGAAGAGTTTAAAGATTGTCATGGCTGAAACATACACCCAGCAGAGAGGAGATCTGGGTGACATCTGGCACAAAACCTAACGGAACAGCCCGGCACTGGCAGCCAGGCCAGCTGCTGAATTCCTCCAGGCAAGAAAACTTGCTCACAGACACGGTGTGTTTGGAAGGGCAAAGGAGGAAAAAAGGGGTCTGGAGGGGTGAAGGGAGGATTAGCGTCAGCGCCTTCTTTCCAGGGGTTCAGCGTTTGGACGTGTATGAATTCAAGAGTCTTTTCAAAAGGTGGGAACTGAATAGCCCTGGCAATGCCTCTGTTGCTTTTTAAGGAGTAACTTTTTTTTTTCAATTTAAGCTTTTGAGTTTTCTCAGTTAAATCTTAACGTCAGTCAGACCTCTCCTAATGTAAAGTCCAAGACCTTCTAAAACTATTGGCAAGCATGTTTAAAATGTCACTGCAGAAAGGAGGTGACCGTTTCCGTGTGGATGACGGGGCTGTTTGTGTTGGCGCATGTCCGTGGGGGGGGAGCCCACTTAATTAAAGCTGGCCTCAGACAGCAGAGCTGCGTTCGGGCCACCGCTGCACTGGGAGGGTGAGGGCTGATGTGACGGAAGCGGGCTGGGGGGCAGGAAAGCGCGAAGGAGGTACCCCGGGTGTTGGAACATTCACCCGAGCAGCGTCTCTTCTTCGGGTGGCTCGGTCGCAGGTGGGAGCCTGGCTTCCTCAGGAAAGCCGAGGGGACCACGCACCTCAGGGCTGTCCCTGTCTGTTTGTAACCTCCGTCTGTGCCTCCTCCAGCCTCAAAAGGGCTTTAAAACTCTCAGCCTACTCCAAACCGATGGAACAGACAGGGAAAGGGCTTGGCTGTGAATGTATCCCCGCAGATTTTGTGCCGCAAAGCAGCTGGCAGAGGGGGCAGGCCCCATGTGTGTCCCACACAAGGGAAAAGGCAGAAAATCACACATGTACAGGGAAGCCTGCCCCAGGCAAGAGGCTTTATTAATGCTCCAGCCTCGGGAAAAGCATCAGTCGGAGCTTGTGCCTTATTTGACACCAGACAACCCAACCAAAAGACCCGAATCCAAGGGAAATCAGCTTTCGCCGTTCCACTGCTGCTCTGCCTCCCCGCTGCGGTACCCCTGCGGCCGAGCTTTAAAAATGATGGCTGCGCTGCTGCTGGGGCTATAAACAACTTCTTGCTGCAGTACCAGGTGCATGGGTGTTGTGTTGGGCATGTCATGCTCCCAGCGTCCTGGGGGCAAGATATTGAAGGATGTTACAAGTTCAGCTTTTTGGAGACGCTTGTCAGATGGGGCGGGGTTGGTCCCCTGGTCTGAGTGCTCTCCTAGGACTTGGGAGATTTGTTTGCAGTTCCTCATCCATCCCAAACTTCCCTGTTTTCCTCTGCTGTGAGGTGGGGTAGCAGCACATCCCTGCCTCCTGGGGGTGTTGTGGAGATGAGTACGCTGAACACCATGAGGCACTCTGTTACTAACGGAGAGACGTGCAAAAGCACTAAATTGCCATAGACACAGAAAGAATTGTAAAACTCTAGGAAAAAAATTCTTTAAAAAGAAAAAAACAAAGCAGCCAGTCCATTGGGACACAGTGTTAAATCCACTGTCACTCACCCCCAGCGTGGTTTTCCCTTTTCTGCATGCTCCCTTCCACACGTTGCCACTGATCTTGCAATTCGAGCCTGGGACGTATAGGAACGGGACTGCTGCAGCACACGCAGGCGCTTGGACTGTGTGTTTTCCTTCACAGAGCACCGCCATCTCGGCACTAGAAACCTCATAAGTGATGTGTTTTGCAAAAATAAATAAATAAAACAGCGAATGAAAATGTCATATACATAAATATGCCACAATAAGTTTAGTCTTTGGATCAAAGTGCTTAAAACGAGACAGCTTTGAAACAGAAAGGTAGGAATCAAAATTAGACGTCCCCACCTATCAGCTCGGATGCCAGCTGTTTAACTGAGGCGTACATACCGTGGCTGATTAAATGAAAACATTTCAACAGCTGTCTAAAAAAAGTAAAACCCTCTCCCCATCTTCCCGGGGCTGCCTGGTACACCATCCCCAGCGCTGCCCAGGAGAGAGGCCGCTCAGCTCCAGCCCACGCCTGCCCCGTCTCCGCTCTGCGGCACGCGGGTGGGGGCCACCAGGCACGCAGGGCTGCTCTGTGCTCATCCAGAGGACAAGCAGCAAGGTCCTTGGCAAGGTCCAGACCTCACTAAGTCCTGGTGCCGTTGACTCACAAACCTGCGTCTGGGCAAGAGCCCATCAGCTGGCTGGCTCTAGTCCAGGCTATTCAATGAGTTGAAACAATGCTGGCTAATTCAGGGGGACAAAGCGGCCCAGCAGGTTGAGGGGAGAGGCACCAGTTTTCATATCCAAGCCAAACACAGCCTGACCTCCCCAGCGGGGAAAAGGGTTTATGGAAGAGAAAAAGCTTTAGGTAAGTGGAGGGTGGTCTCTGGTGGCTGCATCCCTGCCAGTCTGCAGAACCAGCTGGGAACCGTTCTCCAGCCCTGGGGCCAAGAGCACTGCCTGACTGCTAATTCCCCTCCTCTCTTCCCCTCCCTCCCCAGAACGGTGTGGGCACAATGGAACTGCCTGTTTGGAGTCCCCAGCCCACAGACAAGCACTGTCTGGGAGGGTGTTTCTTGACTCCTGCCAGCGTGGCAGAGGCAGACCAGTCTGCGGCCAGTCTGGTGCCCCCATCCTGCTTTGTTTCCTGGCGTAGGTGCAGGCAGGAGGTGCTGACCTGCGACACTGGCCAGGGCTGGGAGGATGTTTACACTCTCCTTGTAGTGCAGGGGGTTGCCACAAGCCCCAGCACTGGGTTTTAGTAGTGTCCTCAGCAGGGCTGGCAGCAGCCACACAGCCTAGACTGCATCAGCCATCACCCATCTCCGAATGCGACGGCCCCAGCCATGGGAGATGAGTGTTTCCCCCTCAGACACGGGATTAACCCGGGCAGAGAGACAAGGACTGGACACACTGCCCGTCCACCACCCCCAGGCCATTGCTGACCTCCACCTTGTGTCTGTCTATGGATGGAAGCTGAAACCAAGAGTGGTTTAAATTGCAGTCAGGTGAGGGATAATAGGGAGCAGGTGGCCGGCCCAGCCGAGCTGCATCAGTTAGCAAGGGTGGGTCTCCCCCACAGCAATGCCCATTCTCCATGAGAAAGGGCCAGTGGAAAGGTTCGTGGGCATCTTCACGTAAGGTATTTAAGTACAAGAACCTTGGGAGAGTTATATATCAAGGCACTGGGCATGTCCATTCACAATCATTTTTAAAGATGCCACACTTTAACAATGTATTCTTAAAGAATCTGTATTTCTGAAGCGAAGAGAAATCAGGAAAGAAATTTTACAACTCAGGATGTAAAAACAATTTCAAAAGGTGACATTTTTGCGGGGTTTTTTTGCATAGCACCTCTTGTGTCTAAGTGTGTGTGTGTGTCAGTGTGCACCTGTAGGAAGGAGGCTTGTATTACGCTAAGATTTGCGCAAGCCCTCCTCATCACTTTCTTCTTTGGCCAATGGGACTTCGTGTTGTTTCCCAGTGGGTGCCGCCACGCGTATCGCTGCCATGCGTGTCACCGCCAGAAGTGTGTCCCCCCTGAAAAGAAGTCACAGCCATTTCCAGGGTGGGAATGGGACCAGTACAGGGCTCATTGGCTGCTGCACATCAACCATTTCTGCCCACAAAGTAAGGCAAGAAACTGAACTGCTTTTCACTTGCTTGAAAGCTGTAACCGCTGCTGCCATAAAATGTTGTTGTCATCATAACACAAGAGTTTTCCATGGCTTTCCCTCCCCTTCTGGCACGGGCTGACTTGCCCAGCTATGTTTGACACGATGTTTTTTAATGGCTTTGTTAAACACAGACAAAGCTATTTCCCTGCAAAATGCCCCTCTAAAAAATGCATGTTCTCAGTGTTAAGCTTATGCCGCCTACTTCCATAGCTTTCCCTCCAAAACAATGTGGTGCCACTGCCAGGTGAATAGCTACGAGGGTTTTGAGTGAGCTGATGGGTAAGAAAGGGCTTTCCACCATGCAATGAGCCCTTCTTAAATCCAGCAGGCCACGCGCATCTGCCCGCACGCACCCTGGGAGGTCTTGGTCCCCAAAGGCCACAACCAAAACGCCTGCCAGCCACGTGCACGGCAAAGCTCGCTGTGCTGCAGCTCCTGGTGGCAACAACTACGAGCACAGCTGCAAGTAGGATTCAAGGCGCCAGCCTCGGGCCTTCTGGTGGCTCTTTGTGTCTCGTGGTTTTGCCCACCCCGGGTGACGCTTTCGCTCCTTGTCCTGAAGGTATTTTTCTCTTCCTCTGCCCAGCGAGCATCTGGGACCGGCGTAGCGCCGGTGGCTCTAGGAGGGGGGCTCACGTTGCCAGCGATGACGCTGCCATCTGCAGAAGACGTGTCCAGCTCTTCGGGAGCAGCCTGCTCTCGCGTGGGGGCCGGGGTTGTATGCACCCCCCCCCGCACAGCTGGGGGGCCCCCCTGGCCTCACTGCCCTGGAGGTGGGGAGGGCTGGATGCGGCCATGCTGCCCCTCGGCCCGCGCTTCTGGCTGGGGGGAGGTAACTGCTCCCACGGGTGTCAGTGTGCCCCTCGGACCGGGCGATGGGGTGAACACCCCTCCGACACAGGCGTGCGTGGAAATCCAGTGAGAGCCGCGGTACGGGTGTTCGAGCCGCGGTCTGCCGGGCTGCAGCGTGGTTTGCAAGCCTGCTGGAACCCGCAGACCCCGCCTCCCCCCCCAGCAGCCCTCTCTGACCTGGCCCCTGACCCGTACGCTCTGGCGGGTTCCGGGGCGAAAGGGGCCTCTCCCATGCGTGGTGTGAGCCCCTCCCGCGGAGGGAACTGCCGACACCCCCCCCCCCCCCCCCCCCCCCCCCCACACAGTCGCACCGCCCCCGCCCCCGCCCCCCGGCCCGCCAGC
>Ga0181612_138198_pt1 | contig 11451 bp, 14 predicted proteins | sample HoacroProtozoa21_FD_119630 | JGI IMG/M metagenome (GOLD analysis project Ga0181612, IMG submission 119630) | Hoatzin crop microbial communities from Cojedes, Venezuel. Combined Assembly of Gp0051906, Gp0051904, Gp0051908
AAAGTGATAGCAGCAACGGCTGCGAACATCAAAAATAACTTTTTCATAATAAAACAACTTTTTTAAATGGTTAATAATAAAACTTGTGTTTTCAACGCCGCAAAACTAGCGGTTATTTTTGATATGACAAATTTTTTTTGACTCATTTTTGTTTTTTTAAAACTTTTCGTCCATTAATCGGGTGCTTTGAGGACAAAAATCGTTAACTTTGCAGTTTGAGAATTGTCTCACTCAGTGAGTATGCAATTCTCGTGCCAAAATTAACATTCAAAACAGAAAAGACCATGATTATTTGGATTATTTTAGGAGGTGTATTCATCCTCAGTTGGATTGTACAAAACTCGTTAAAATCAAAATTTGCAAAATATAGTAAGATTCCCCTCAACGTGCCTATGGCAGGTAGAGATGTGGCTCAAATGATGTTGCAGCAGAATGGGTGCACCGATGTGCAAGTGACTAGTGTGAGTGGCCAGCTCACCGATAACTTCAACCCTACCAACAAGACTGTGAACTTGAGCGAACCCGTGTTTGCCACCAATAGTGTGGCAGCAGCTGCTGTTGCTGCTCATGAATGTGGTCATGCCATCCAACATAAGACAGGCTATAGCATGTTACGCCTACGCACTGCGCTAGTTCCCGTAGTGTCGTTCGCCTCCAAAACGGTTCAATGGCTGCTGTTGGCAGGAGTGGTGATTGCTCAATTCACACCCATTCCCCTATACATCGCTATCGCCTTGTTTGCCTCTACAGTGCTTTTCAGCTTTGTCACACTGCCCGTTGAGGTAGATGCTAGTCGTCGTGCCATCCAATGGTTACAAAGTTCAGGCATCACACAAGGTCAAACTACCGAATATGCCAAAGAAGCTTTGCATGCTGCAGCCTACACCTACGTAGTAGCTGCATTGGGTTCGTTGGCCACCTTATTATATTATGTTGCTATGATTTTTGGAGGTAGCCGTCGCTAAAAAGGCTCCCAATCGCAACTAACCATTTATTTTTTGCAAAAACATCATGGCTCAAAAACCATCAATTCCCAAAGGAACACGCGACTTCTCGCCCATTGAGATGGCACGTCGCAACTATATTTTCAACACCATCCGTGAGGTATTTATACTCTATGGCTTCCAGCCAATCGAAACGCCCGCTATAGAGAACCTATCTACGCTAATGGGCAAGTATGGCGAAGAAGGAGATAAACTATTGTTCAAAATACTCAACAGTGGAGATTATCTGAAGGATGCTCCAGAAGATTTATTGGTAGCACACGATAGTGTGCACTTGACAAGTCACATCAGCGAGAAGGGACTACGCTACGACTTGACGGTACCTTTTGCCCGCTATGTGGTGCAACACCGCAACGACTTGCAGATGCCATTTAAACGCTATCAAGTGCAACCTGTGTGGCGAGCTGACCGACCACAAAAAGGTCGCTATCGAGAATTTTATCAATGTGATGCCGACATCGTAGGCAGTGATTCGCTACTCAACGAGGTAGAGTTAGTAACAATGATTGATGAGGTGTTTAAGCGTTTCAAGGTCAACATTGTTATCAAACTTAACAATCGCAAAATTTTGAGTGGCATTGCTGAAATCATTGGTGCTGCTGACAAGATTGTGGATATTACAGTTGCTATCGATAAACTCGACAAGATTGGGATAGATAATGTCAATGCTGAGTTGCGCGAGAAAGGCCTTGATGATGATGCCATCGCCACCCTGCAACCATTATTAAACCTAAGTGGTTCCAATCAAGAACGGCTAGAAGCGCTTGCTCAGCTACTCGCCACTAGCGAAATAGGCATGAAAGGTATCGAAGAGATGCGTTATGTGCTAGACCATGTAGCCACACTAGGCGTGCAATCACAAGTAGAACTTGATGTATCGTTGGCACGCGGTCTAAACTATTACACAGGCACCATTCTAGAAGTGAAGGCACTAGATGTAGCCATTGGTAGCATCACAGGCGGTGGACGTTACGACAACCTAACAGGTGTGTTCGGTATGCCTGGCTTGTCAGGCGTAGGCATCAGCTTTGGTGCCGACCGCATCTACGATGTGCTCAATACCCTAGACCTCTATCCTGCCGAAACTACGGCCACAGCCCGAGTGATGTTTGTCAATTTTGGTGAGCAAGAGGCTTGCGTCTGCCTATCACATCTCTCGCAGTTGCGCCAAGCTGGCATCAGTGCTGAGCTATACCCAGACGCAGCCAAAATGAAAAAGCAAATGAACTATGCAAATGATCGCAAGACGCCTTTTGTAGCTATTGTTGGGGCTGATGAAATTAGCAATCAAACGATTACAATCAAGAACATGGCAACTGGAGAGCAACAAAGCTTAACCATAGAACAGCTAATAGACCAGTTGAAATAACATCGTTCTAACCCACGATTACATGGATAGTCGCTACACACAGATCAAACAGTTGCCTTTATTTCAAGGTGTTAGCCAAGACAAAATCTTGGCACTCATCGAGAAGTTACCTTTCCACTTCTTGAAATTTCGTTCAGGCGAGCGCATCGTAGATTTGCAAGATGCATGCACCCACATTCAGTTTATCGTTTCGGGTAAGGTGCGCCTCGTAACACCATGGCAGAACTTGCGTGTTACTCTAGAACAAATCTTGAGTGCCCCCAACATGTTAGCACCAGACTTTCTGTTTGGTCGTGAAATTCACTATCCTTTTATCGCCTATGCCGAAGGGACGTGTGGTATCGTGCAGTTGCGCAAGAGTGATTACATCCAGGTGATTAATAGTGACAAAATCTTTTTGTTCAATATTCTCAACCACCTATCTATGAACTCACAACGTGCTACTACATCAATATTATCGATTACAAGAGGAACTATAGCCGAACGCCTTGCTATGTGTGTCCAAGCACTCACCTCATCAACATCTCAAGAGATTAAACTCAAGTTCAAGCAGCGTGATTTATGCGCACTGCTTGGGGTGACGCGCTCTACGCTAATCCGTACACTCGATAAGTTATCGGCACAAGGCATTTTAACTTATTCGGCCAACGAAATCAACATCCTTGATTCTAGATCCCTCAAGAGCATCATTCACGCATAATTATTTCTAAAAACAATGACACGAGGCTACACATATCACCCCATTGGCACTTGCTCAACCCAGATAGATATAAAATTACTCGATGACGGCACTATAGATGATGTGCAGTTCACGGGTGGATGTAATGGTAACTTACAAGGCATCAGCACCCTAGTGCGAGGCATGAAAGCTCAAGATGCCATCAGCAAGCTACAAGGCATACGTTGTGGATACAAAAATACATCGTGCCCCGACCAATTGGCGCAGGCACTACGTCTTGCCTTAGACCATCAATGAGCCTATAGGACAGTTGGTGAGCCTGAATTGGTTTCACCCATTCAATAACCAAAGGCCAAACAAGATAACTAAAAAAACTTGTATTACCTTTGTCTTTACTAAAATCTAAACTACATTTGCATCAAAAGAAATTGGCAAAAATACAGTATATACTGTACGCTACTAATCATTTTAACTAATTGCAGAAACAATGAAAAAGATTTTATCCATTCTTATAATTACAGTTGTGACACTAGCTATCAATAGCTGCGACAATAGCACACCCAAATCAGATGGTGAAGCATTTGCTAAGCAACTAGACGAGTTGTGCCAAAACCATGACGCACAAGGCGTGGTCGAGGCATTGGATATCATCAAAACCAAACAAGACATTCTAGAAATCAAAGACCCTGATGGATTAAAGGCTTTTAATGCTGCTATTGACGAAGCCATCAGCCGCAACCTCTCTTTCATTACTGAAGCTAAAATAAAACAGGGTGTGCCCAAAGATACTGCAATCAACGAAGCAGTAAATGATGTATTGAAAGGGCATGGTAATATCGATGACATTACCAGTGCTATTGCTAACGACACAACCAATCACGCCAAATGACCCGCACCTGCGGGACAACCATTAGCCTCGTGAAGGCTATCATTGGGGCATTAGCAGCAATGATGCTAGTGGTGGCTTGTGGTACAGGTATTGAAACTACCGAGCATATCACCGACAAAGATGTAGCACGGGTTATTACTCAAGCCGAACATCAAAGCAAGCTTGCTTTATTGAAGCCATATAGCGACTCTCTACCCTCGTGGCCAATAGGGAAGCAATTTTATGTAACCGATAACCAAGTGAAACACATCTTTGCTCATTCGCACGACTATGACCTCGACTCTATCAATCTAGGTGGTAAAACATTAACCTATACGGGTTACGAAACGGGCGGTGTGCTTGACAATCGACAAACCATCAACATTCTACTGCGTGACGATTCAGGCCACACTTTCATCTATCGCACAGGCAAAACCATTGATGAATTTCGCCCAGCATTCTCTATACCCATGCTCATAGACTTGGACATGGTAGCCCACACGAGACAACAAATTGTAGACAAAAACTATTATGTAAAGACACCCATTTGGTATGATATCCAAACAGAGCAAATGATTGCAGGCAGACAATTTGTACCTGTGCACATCGATAATGTGACTGCAGGGAACAAAGTAATGCCTATGCGTATCATATTCACAGCGCTCGACAATCAACAACAAGCCATGCTATGGCTTGCACCAACAGAAACCACCATGCGCGGACGAGATTTTGATGCCCAATTTTCACTTCAAGACCCTCATCTGAGCTATCCTATGATTAGCGATACCAACTGGCAGCTAATCACTCATGGGAACATTGCTGAAGGTATGACCAAAGACGAATGCCGCCTAGCAATGGGGCCACCTCGAAAAACGAGCTTAAATCCCGATCAACGAGGAATGCGTGAATATTGGTACTACGATGGCGGTGCATACTTGTACTTCGTTGACGGCTTGCTCAAGCAATTCCGCAAATAAAGGAATGCTTTTTACAGAAAAACAAGCCTCTACTTGACGATGCTCATTATTCATAACCCTTCTATATTCTCTAGGTCTGTTTTATGACTACGCTAGAAATTGAATTTTTAGGTACTGGCACCTCGACAGGAGTTCCACAACTGCGATGTCACTGTCCAGTATGTCTAAGTGATGACCCACACGACAAGCGACTTCGCACAAGTGCTATTGTTCGTTATCAAGGAGTTCGCCTGCTGATTGATTGTGGGCCAGATTTTCGTACCCAAATGTTACGAGCAAGCGACGACAACCTAGATGCATTACTGCTCACCCACATCCATTACGACCACGTGGGTGGCATTGATGACTTGCGGGCCTATTGTATGGGGCATCGATTTCCCATCTATGCGCAACAACGCGTATGGGACGCCATACATTGCCGCATACCTTATTGTTTCGAGAAGCATCCATATCCTGGCGTACCACAATTTGAGGAGCATATTATCACCGATGAACCTTTTCTTGTTAATGGAGTGCGTGTGGAACCAATACCTGTGATGCACTACCAATTGCCCATCTGTGGATTTCGCATCGGTCCACTCGCCTACATCACCGATGCCAAGACTATTGCTCACCAACAGATTGAGCGTCTGCATGGCATTCCTCTGCTAGTCATCAACGCCCTACGCATCAAACCTCACATCGCGCATCTGTGCCTCAGTGAGACTCTTGCACTGATTGAGCAAATTCAGCCAACCCGCGCCTTGCTTATTCATGCAAGTGATGGTATTGGCTTGCACGCACAGTCACAACAACTGCTACCCCAACATGTGCAACTAGCCTACGATACGTTAATTGTGCGCACTTGACCTAAAAACGTTGCACTTTATCTCTAGATTAAAAAGTTCTCTTAATAATGTAAGTCACAATCCCCCATACCTGAAAATTACTATTTTTATCAATTGGAATTTCAGGATAATTGGCGTTAGCAGGCGTAAGATATAGGAGATGTTTGCGCCAAGTGATACGCTTAACGGTAAATCCTCCATCTAGATAGCATAGTGCAATCTGGCCCTCTTGTGGTTCGATCGAGCGGTCTATAATCAACAAGTCTCCTTGTTCGATACCAGCACCTACCATACTATCTCCTTGAACTCGAGCACAAAAAGTAGATGCTGGGTGCTTAATTAACTCTTGATTGAGGTCAATGCTATTGGGATATTCACCCTGTGCAGGACTAGGAAATCCTGCCTGCACACATTCTTCATAGAGGGGGATTATTTGTGTTTTACCCTGTAGGGCAGAACGTTCAATAGAGTCAATATCTTCCATAACCACAAAGAAAGCAAAAAATCTGTAATCTAGAAAGAGATCATCAATCCAAGTGACCAATTATTGAATTGAGGACCATAATCATTTCTAAATACATTCATGGGGCGATAGCGTGCATAAATACCTAGTCCATCGTAGTGCAAGGCCGCTAGTAAGTCGAGGCTCACTCGCTTCACACCCAACTTACGGTATTCATCAGTAATAGTTTGCTCGTGGCTACTTGTATCAAACGTCTTGTACGTGTTACGAATGCGTGCCCTAAGATTGAAATCAATGACTGGACCTACCGAAAAGCGCAATTCTTTCACTATTGGCAAAGTGTAGGTAATGGGTAACTGAAGGCTCTCCATGTTCAGTGCCGATTTGCAGTCAATCACACCTTCATCAAACGGTCGCACCAAGGTTACATGTTGTTCATCAGTAACCAACCTCATTGCACTGCGCATTTTGTAGCTTCGTGACTCAAGTCCTAGTCCAATGGTGAGCCAATGGTGCCGAAATGGTTGCCAACGCATAGCAATCAGGTGAAGTAGTCCCCATTCGTGCATGCCCTTGTTATAGTCAGCCATATTGCGATAGCCACTATTCACATGCAAACCACCCCACCCGAAGTAAAGGCCGCTGATAAGGAATTCAAAATGGCGCCGAAAATCGCTTTGACCTGCAGTGTCGGTCTTCTGAAACGGCAACTTGAAACGAACATCTCCACCATCGGTCTGTGTGGTAACTACCTGCTCATTGCTGCGATGTTCGTTGCGATAAACATAGTCATAGTTATTGCTCCCATCGTTCCCAGCAACACGCATCATCACACCCACCGAATCCTCAGCTATAATTACTTGGTTGGGATGATTAAATACCTTGACAGTGTCCATCGGTGCCGCAACTAACATGAGCGGTAGGCATAGAACAAAAAATGAGATAAATCTGTTCATAGTGTTCACTTACTTTTTATGAGTTGTTTTTAGATTCTTATTATGACTGCTTAATCAGTCGCTTGATGTAGTCGCTATCAGCAGCACTCTCCATATAAATGACAATTATCTGCCCCTTGCTGCCACTGCTACTCAATGATTGATTAAGGAAAAACACATAACGGTTGAGTTTGTTGTTACCATTTTGGTATGGAGCAAGCATATAGAAACCGTAATAAAGTTTCCCTTGACGATATTCTACCTCACGGCTTTGGGCTTGAGCCCCCTGCTTTGTGACGATGCGACACACTTGGCTGGCTGCTTGGCTAGCCGCATCGATGGTGAGACTACGATAAATGGTCAATCCTAAACTTGCAGCTTTATCACCCGTAACCACGATTTCAGTGGCATGAGAAACGTTCTTGAATGCACCATGAAAAATACCATCGATGGGAAGTCCATGCTGAGCCCATAATGGACAAGCAACAAGCATGGTCATCAGTAGTGCCAATATGAAATGTCGTTGACTCATATCGTAAATATTTTTATTGATTATCAGCATCTGTTTCGTTCTCGTCAAGCACTGTACCAATGCGGTGCAATTGACTCATCATATTATTTTCTATAGCCGACTGTGCATTACCTATAGCGGTAAGTTCGTTAGAGAGCATCGCCATCACCACTTGGTCATCGGTCACCTTTTGGCCATCAACATAGGCCACACATTCATTTGCTCTATCCTCACTCAACTGCCATACGGCTATACCCACACCCAATAACATAGTGACCGATGCAGCTACAGCCAGCAAAGTGCGTCGCGAAGCCCATTGTTGGTGACGGGCGGCAACTTGTTGGCCGACACGATAATAACTCATAGTAGCTCGGGCCTCATCGATAATGTCGCTTTGATGAGGAGTAGAAGCAAGTTCTCGCTTGAGCACTGCTTCTTGCCCTTCGGTGAGCCCGCAAGCAAAGTAGCGTTCTATTAACAACTCCAATTGATCACGGCTCAACTGTGATGACGATTGTTGTTGATTGCTTGAGTGATAATCTGGTTTCATAGTAGCTCCTCCTTTCTGCGGTAACACTGCCGCACTATCTTTCTAGCTCTACTCAATTGCATTCTCACCGCTGTCACGCTCATCCCCATCTCGGTGGCAATATCATCAAAGCTACGACCTTCTAGTTCGCGCATAGTAACTATGCGCTGCTGTGCTGTCGTCAGTTGGTTGTCTATGATGGCATGCAATTGTTGGTATAGTTGTTCACGTTGCTGCCATGATGTATCGTCTTCGGCGATAGCATCATGATCTATCAATTCCACCGATGGATGCGCATGCCTACGGCGCATCACATCGATACTCATATTGCGCACAGTCACCACACTCATACCTTCGGCTTCGTTGCGAGTAGTCACACCCTGTTGGCGTTGCCATAAGCGGCAGAAAGCTTCTTGCAAGATATCAGCTGCATCATCATCGTTGCCAGTGATGTGTCGCGCTATGCTCAACAAGCGTCCTCGCAAGCGCACAAATGTAGATGTCAACAAGTCGCTATTCATTATTCGATAGTCCTTTCAGAGTATGGTCTCATCTAGTAAACGCAAAGGTAGCAAGATTGTAACAAAAAAAAGTAACTTCACTAGAGGTAGGAATTGTCAAAAATCAAGTAACTTTGTAGCGTCGTCACTTGCTAACAGCCACTAAAATGTGGCATGCCATAGCCCAACAACTCAATCATGCATTAACAAGAACGACAACAGCAAGGCAGAAAAACAAAGATTATAATTAACTGAACGAAATGGAACCACTATTTGAACATTTAAAATCTATGGCCATAGCCCATCGCAAACGCGTGGTGCTACCTGAAAGTATGGAAGAGCGCACATTGCGTGCCGCTGATCGTGTGATTGCCGATGGCATTGCCAACATCACCTTGATAGGCCAACAGCAGACAATCCTAAATCGTGCCAACGAATTAGGATTGCAACATATTGAACAGGCGTGTGTAATTGACCCTAACGATACAAATATTACTGAGCCCTATGCCCAGTTGCTGTATCAACTGCGACAGGCCAAAGGCATGACTATAGAGCAAGCACGCGTTAAAGTGCAAGATCCCTTGTATCTGGGATGCTTGATGATTAAACATGGGGATGCTGATGGTCAAGTGGCTGGTGCCGAGCATACCACAGGCGATGTGTTGAGAGCAGCCTTTCAAGTATTGAAAACTGCACCAGGCATCCGTTCGGTGAGTGGTGCATTTGTTATGCTACTTCCAGAGGGATCGCCCTATGGTGAAAATGGCATCATGGTGTTTGCCGACTGTGCCGTACTTCCAGACCCTGATGCTCAACAGCTAGCCGAAATTGCCGTGTGTGCCGATCGAACGGCTCGTGCCTTAGCAGGTATCAAAACGCCTAAAATAGCGATGCTAAGTTTCTCTACCAAAGGGAGTGCTAAACATGAACGCGTGGATAAAGTAGTAGAAGCAACACGTTTGGCTAAACAGATGAATCCTGACCTGCTGATTGATGGTGAATTGCAGGCTGATGCAGCTATTGTGCCTGCTGTAGGAGCAAGCAAAGCTCCAGGTAGCCCAATTGCAGGACAAGCCAATGTGCTCGTATTTCCCGATTTGGGCGTTGGTAACATTGCCTATAAGCTTGTGCAACGTTTAGGCGGAGCCAAAGCTGTAGGCCCAGTGCTACAAGGTTTGGCTGCTCCTGTTAACGACCTATCGCGTGGCTGCAACGACGATGACATTTATCGCACCATCATACTCACTTGCAATCAAGCTATCAATGCATAACTAGCTTGATAACAACTGACAGAAAGACAACATTTATCATCACAACTATAAAAAAGACATCAATGATTATTCTCGTGCTCAACTGCGGTAGTAGCTCCGCTAAATACAAACTCATCGAGACTCGTGGAAACAAGACTCTTGCCGAAGGTGGCGTAGAAAAGATTGGTCTGCCTGGTGCATTTATCAAGCTCAAACTAGAAGATGGCAGCAAACGCGAAATAGCTCTTGACATCAGCGATCATCGTGGTGCCATCAAGGCTATTCTGAATGCCCTTACTGACCCCAAGCAGCATGGATGTATCAACGACTTATCTCAAGTGCAAGCAGTAGGGCATCGTGTGGTGCATGGAGGAGAAAAATTTTCACGCAGTGTGCTCATCAACGATGACGTAAAAGATATGATACGCGAATGCTACGCAATCGCCCCCCTGCACAATCCTGTAAATATGGCGGGGATTGAGGCCATCGAAGTTGTATTGCCCAATGTGCCACAAGTAGCTGTGTTTGACACCGCCTACCACCAAACGATGCCCGCAAAAGCCTACATGTATCCGTTGCCTATGGAATACTATACCCATGACCATGTGCGCCGTTATGGGTTTCATGGCACAAGCCATCGATTTGTAGCTCAACGTGTGTGTGATATGTTAGGCACAACGCCTAATGGGAAACGCATTATTTGCTGTCACATTGGCAATGGTGCTAGCATCAGTGCCATTCGCGATGGTAAGAGCATTGACACTAGCATGGGGCTTACGCCTACAGAAGGTCTGATGATGGGTACACGCTCTGGTGATATAGATCCTGGAGCAATGCTTTACTTGATGGATAAATATAACATCTCTCCAAAAGATATGCTCAATATCATTAACAAAAAGAGTGGTGTGCTAGCCATCACAGGTATCAGTAGTGATATGCGCGAGGTAGTGGATGCTGCCGAGCACGACCACAACGAGCGCGCCCAATTAGCCCTCGACATGTATGAACTACATATATTGAAATATATCGGTTCGTATGCTGCTGAGCTCAATGGTGTAGATATCATCGCATTTACTGGAGGTGTAGGAGAGAATCAATTCCAAACTCGCAAACGAGTGTGCCACAACCTATCCTATCTAGGTGTAAAAATTGATGACGAACTCAATGACACACTCTATCATGGAAAAGAAGGTGTAATCAGCACTCCAGATAGCCAAGTAAAAGTAGTGGTAGTGCTTACTGACGAAGAATATATGATTGCTCGCGATACCGAGGCCATTGTGGAGGGCCACGAACTTTAATACAACCGACAATACAATATGAATGAACATATTATCAAACTCGATCAGGTGAAGGCCATCCTCTATGAGAAAAAGCCCTTCACCATCGAGCAATCGGTCATCGACCAAGTGGCTCAATGCTATGACTTCTTGAGCGATTTTGCAGCCAACAAAGTCATTTATGGCATCAACACTGGATTTGGTCCAATGGCTCAATGGCGAGTAGATGATCGCTACTTGACCGACTTGCAATACAACA
>Ga0181612_157122_pt1 | contig 11451 bp, 6 predicted proteins | sample HoacroProtozoa21_FD_119630 | JGI IMG/M metagenome (GOLD analysis project Ga0181612, IMG submission 119630) | Hoatzin crop microbial communities from Cojedes, Venezuel. Combined Assembly of Gp0051906, Gp0051904, Gp0051908
CTGGCTCATGGTCAATCTGTCGTCCACTAGGACACCCAGGTCCATCTCCACAGAGCTGCTCTCCAGCAGGTCCGCCCCAAGCCTGTACTGGTGCATGGGGTTGTTCCTCCCCAGGTGCAGGACCCTGCACTTGCCCTTGCTGAATTTCAGCAGGTTCCTCTCTGCCCAACTCTCCAGCCTGTCCAGGTCTCGCTGAATGGCAACACAGCCTTCTGGTGTATCTACCACTCCTCCCATTTTTGTGTCATCAGCAAACTTGCAGAGGGTACATTCTAACTCTTCGTCCAGGTCATGGATGAAGAAGTTGAATAAGACTGTTCTGAGCTAGTACAAAGTGCAAGGGAAAACTCCACCCAGCCAAGGAGCTGGGCACTTTAAAGGACATCATTAGAGTCACTGCATGAAGATGAAAGTCTGGATCCATATTTAGTTACATCCCTAAACAACGGCTAACAAAGTGCTTCTAGGTGATTAGTGAAATGAGAAATGAAGTGAGGGTACAATCGGTATCCTCATCACAAGAGGGGAGAGCTGCTGTGTGCATGACGGCAAAGAACAAGTCAAATACCAGTCTTATCTCCTGTGAAACCATACGATCACTGCTGCACACTTTTCATGCTGTGGTAGTTAAAATGCAGGCTGAGTCCTTGTTGGCTTCCCTTGGCTAAGTCAAAAGAGCTAAAAGCCACTCACAAGTACTCTTAAAGTTCAGTCACTGCTGTTTGTACAGGAGAGCCAGGAAAAAATCATCTCAGAGTCAAGAAATTAAAGACCCTATCCCAAATCACCATGGTGGCAATCAGGCTGATCTCAAGCTCATCCTTCTCTAACTGAATGTTATGCAAAAAAAAGTACAAATAATCTGCTCCCCCTCTTCAAACCAACACATTTAAAAATAATAATTTTTTCCTTCATCTGACTTTTTGAGTTATCTCCATAACTACCAGGCAGAGCTGAGCTTTCTGCAAAGCTGAGCTTCCCCTGATTTCCAGGCTAACCCTGCGCCGAGGCTGCCCTGCCCTAGGAAAAGCTGACCTATCTGCTAAAGTCCAGCCAGAAAGGACATCCTAATACAAAGAATTACAACACAGAGACATTTCTGGTACGCATAGTTATTACGGAGAGACAGATTTTCAGTCTTAATGTTAGATGTATGGATGCAAGAGAACAGACAACTGCTGAAATTAAGCATACCTACACCCTTCTCTTCTGGACTTTGTACTTTTTACAAATCAGATGTCTTCCATTAAAATTCTGAAGTCACCTGAAATTGCAGCTTTTCATTTTATGTATCTTTTGTCCTCTTGGTACTGTATCCTGACTGATTGTGGCGATGGACTCCTTCCATCATACCATGCTCCATGCCAAATCCCCCTCTGAAAACATGATATACCAAATGGCACAGTATGACACAGGACATCTATCTAATAGACTCTCATTCCTTTCATCTTCTTTCACATCAAAACACAAAACATTTCCAGACAGTCTAGAAAGCCGGCATGGTCTCCACAGCACTCCAAGATCAATCTGCGGTTTTAATGTAGTTTTGTCAAAAAATATTAATGCACCTAATTGTAACATAATAAGGCAAGGCTTAACCCAGCTGCATGACAATTAAAGCAGATGAATATTATCTCACAGGATCTAGTTCTTTTGCGAAGAATTCACTTGCCTGCCTGCACGTCAGATTTGAAGCTATGGTTCTCTCTGATGTGAAATTCTACTTTCTGACCAAAAAAAGTCTACATCTAACATAAAGAACTCGAGCCAACTTGCTTTGCACTGATAATCTGCAGTTTTGAGAAAGTTACCATGTGGACCAGCTATTAGAAACATCAGAAAATCCTGGGACGGGGTAAAGCACATAAAAACCATGTGTTCACGCTTCAGACTGTGGTTTCAGGTACTCAGATGAAGAGTGCTGTACCGAGGCAATGTCCTGGCATTTCACTCTCTGCCATTTTCAAGTCTGGGATAATTTCTTCCCATGCTGTGCTTATGCAGAGATATTCTACATCGCTTTTGTACATTTACCTTTGTATGTTTTGGTTGCTTCCTGAGTTCTGACATTGATTCCCCTTAAGCCTTCCACATCTCTTACCCTACTGGAGTCCCTCAAAAAGAAGAGTGGAGTGTGGGTTTTGCTGTCTTCAGTTCTCTGCTGTGCCAGGACTGGAGCTTGGGGCCACTGGAGACGTGCAAAGTGGTCTGAGAAGTAGCCAGAAAGTTCCTGAGCTATGGAGATGAAGGAAGACAGGACCAAACAGCAGCAGCTGGTGGGACAGTGGTCCTGTATGTATCACTCCTTGCACAAGGCTCCATTCAAATTGCTTTCCCTATCTGTGGGTGTAACTCTGCAATGAGAGCTGCTCCTGCATGGATGGCAGTTCTGATAGCATGTGCTAGGCAACGAGAGTATGAATGTTGCCCAGAGAAAAGGACCAGGAGCTATTTGCATTGAAGGAAGTATTTTTTTCTTGTCTGTGCAACACCATACCTCTTTAAGGATATTTTACCATTTACTTTTGTAGTTCTGGAAACACTGGAGAGCCTTTCCTTCTGCTCTATAGAAAAATGCCTGGAATAAGAAAGTCCAACTTGTTTCTATAGTAAAATAAAGTGATTCATATAAATGAGATAGACAAATGAGTTCTAGAAATCAGCAATGTCACTAAGTTCAACATGGCACAGACATCTGTACATTTTGTACAAAGGAGGCCTTTGAGAGCTGCCGGTGAAGACAACCCTGCCTGCCCTCTGCCTGACACACAGCCCTGCTCACTGGAGGCCCAGACTGGAAAATACGAGTCTGCACATGCCTTTCTGCTTCCTTTGTAAATTCTCCTTCCCCATTCCATCCATACCCCAGCCAAACCAGTTTCCACTTCCCATGTCTCTGAGCACCCTGGCTGAGCAGAGAGAACCAGGAAGGGACCGGCAGTTCAGCAGCCAAACAAGAAATTCAAAGGAAAGAGGTCAAACATGCCTGTTGGAAGACACTCAAAGCATCTCCTACAAGGACAGCAAACCCCCATACCCAACACCATCTACCTCGGGAGCCTGACTCTCTTATGTCCAGCAGATAGTGAACTGCAAAGCCCAAGCAGTGCTGTAAGCCAGGCAACTGCTCTGAGACACCTGGATTTGTTTGCTTTCCCACTGCTTCATGTAATTCCTGAAAACTGCAGGATTTCACAGCAGTCCTTTCACACCATAATGCTGCATGTAGAAAGACAAAAACAAACAATAAGGGAATTTTGTGCACCACAGAAAAGGGCCTAACAGAGCAACACCCTAAAAAAGGACATATGATAAGCAGCTGAAAAAGCAGGAAAGGAAGTGATGAAAGTGCTACTGTGCAACAGAGCAAACACTTGCCAGCCAAGGGATACCACAGGGCAGGGAGGTCAGCACACAAGGAGCTGGCAGGCCTGTGCTCAGCAGGTTTCCATTCTGGCTGTGAAAAAGCTGGTTCTTGCCAGAACAGTGAAACTGGCCCAAGAAGCCACCCCTCCTGACATGTCTGCCCAGGCACCCCAAAGGAGGCCACATGCACTTCTGCTCTATCTACTGCAGCTCCTCTGCGAACAGACCAGAGCTTGCCAGTGCCTCCAACCATCACTTCAGACAGATTTCACTGGGTATCTATCCAACTGTGACAATGTCGTTTACAAACAACTCACCAATTATGCACTTGCTAAAAAAGCAGGGTCAGTTAGACACCCTCTGGGCTCCCCGGGTCAGTGGAACACCCCCGGGTGGATGGGAGCAGCAGTGGATAGTTCTTCACATCTCCCAGCTTTGTGCCTGTGGGATCAGAAGCCTCGAACTAGAACTAGCTTTATTCTCATCTGTTTGCTTTTCGTATTTTACTTCGGATCTGGGACAATTTAGTTTAAGTCCTGACATGCAGTAAGTGCATACTGTATGTTGACGAATTATTAGTCGTCTTGCATACCATGGCGTTTGGTAAACCCATAGAGAGCTACTTACCGTTCCCCTTCACGAACCAAAGGGCGTTTGCTTAATAACTCTCTACCCAGATGTGTTCAGCAAAGCACAGAAAGAGTCATTGTTTACCAGTCTGGGAGAATGTCCTTGATCCAGGAAGACACAAAGCCTACCCAGAGCTGCTGCCAACTCTGTGTGTGCTGCTTTTTGGAAAAATCTAGTTTAATGAATGTGAGGCAGTCTCCCACATGAGCAATGGTGATGCGTGCCAGTCCCACCTGAGCGTTACACAAACAGAGGCACTGGTTACCAGTAAGATGGACATCTGGATTTTCCCTTATGGAAGACTAGAAATAAATTGGCTGGGACACAAACTCTCAGTTGGATTAACTCTTAGTAATTTCACATTTCCAGTATCATTCCTCTCAAAAGCTACAAGCAGGGTGAAAATTCACCTCCTGGTGTTCCTGCTGACTTCCTTGCTTGGGCAGGTCTCTGGAGCTGGCTTGAACTTCTGTGGTGTTTGTTCTTGATTACTTTTTTTCTTTATTAGGGACCTATTCTGCATTTAAATTTCTTGCTTTAAAAACAACAGAAAGCATAGAGAAGTTATGTGACAGTGGAAAGACTCTCAACTGTTGAAGATGACAACAAATGGAGTTTCTGCCCAAGTCAAGAAAATATCTTTTAAGTTTGTCTTTTAGGAACTGATGAGAGACCTTGTGCTTTCTCATAGCATCAAAACTAATATGTCAAATCTGAAAACTGCTGCCTTTAAAATAGTTAGATTATTAACTTCTTCACTAAGAATATTTGCTAAATTACCGCTTATTTCCAACAACAGGCATCTTTTATTAAGAAACTCAATTTGGATAATCAAGAACCACCCACTGTGAAATGAATGAATTGTGTTCTCCAGAGATACAATGACTTTCTTTACTAGTGCTGTGCCTCAACAATAAGGTAATGCATCCCTGACTTGGCAAATGTGGCTTTGGAAAACTAATGTTATTATTTATTTATTTATCACAGACAGATTAAATTGTTTGTTAAATTAAAGCAAAGTCTTAGGGAGTAATAAATGCCAAAAAAATAGCACACCAAATAGACCAACACTAAAAGTAGAGTCCTTCTTCCAAACTGTCAGCACCAGCTGTAAGCTTTAATGTTTCTTTCGGAAGAAACTGGGTGAGCAAAAACATGAAAGAATGCTACACTCTTCTCTTTTTTCAAACAACACAACTCTTACTACAAATAAGTTAGAAGCTAGGTAAAGGATTTCTGACAGCATCTCTGTCTCACCATTGATGAGAATGAGCCTTATTTGCTGTCACTTCTTTGTAGTGAACCTTTTGGGATCTGGCACACAGATCTGCAGGACAAATTTGCAGTTTTCTACAGAATTCATCATTGCAGTGTTGGCCAGGTTAGGTGAGCCTGAGGTGAGCAAGGCTGGGCACAGCTAAACCTCACCCCAGCTTTCCTTCCACACAAAACACAGTTAATGAGTATATCAAGCTAGCACTCCAGGCCAGGATGCCCTGTCTTGGGGATCCTGCATTCAGCACCAAACAGGAGACTTCAGTAGGGAAACTTGACCAGAAAACTTCACTGCAAGGCATCAAACAGCAAGTGAGCTCAAGAAAATTCATCTTTATGCACAGGGAGAGATCTGAGGTGGTGCCCAGGTCCCCAGGTGCTAAGCGGATGAATATCCAGAGCAGTCAGTTTTGTAAAATGGAGTGAAACATTTCAGGAAAAGTAATTTCTTTTGCTTGTTTGGGCTGGAAAGAAATGGATGTGCTTATCTGGACTCTGGTCTCCAGGAAGCTTGACTCTTTGGGTGCCTTTTGCACAAGATGCCTCTTTCACAAGACAGCAATACCAAAGATCTGTACGTTTGTCAGCTCTTAACACATAAGGGACTCCCATTAGAGCTTAATTTTACCCTCTCTGGTACAAGTTTACATCTGCCAAGCTTTTCTCATAGAACAGCATCAAGAGGGATGAAATTTTTAGAGGCTGTACGATGCAGACCTTTCAAGTCAGGTGTCAAAAAACTTCCTAATAAAAGATTTTTCTTTGCTATCTGTAAAAGCTAGGCTCTTATTTCCTCTCCCTGTGAGTTCACCTGCCTCCGGCGGCAGCAGGGTGTGCTCTGGCAGCAGATCTTCACCAATGCTGGCAGCTGTGCTAGGGCAACACGACCCCTGAGCTTCGCAAGTCACAGCAGCAGGCCATGAGATCTGCATTTGGACTCACAACAAAGAGAAATCCGTTTTAAAAGATTCTCTTGACTGAACTATGAAACTGTTTCTCTTCTTCTTTTGTAAGCATGTGATATTCTTACAAAGAATAGTTAAAAAACCTGTTAAGTTTGCTTTGCATATTTAAGTGATGTGCCACGACATACCACCCTCTATAACAATGTAATGAACTGATCCAGAGAACACTGACACCAGCCAATATTTTCAGCTATGAAGCAAAACAGACTTTATCCAACTTCTACGGTTGTCTCTTTTCTCTGCTTCCATGGAGGTTAAGGATGGACATGTAATTTTTTTTTTTTAATATTACTGGATGTGAAGAAGGTCTATTTTTTAATGATTGAACCACTTCATTCTGAAAGGAAGATTTTTCCTCTTTTCTTGCCATTGATATAACATTTTTATGTTGTTTGTAGGAATTATGGTTTTTATCTTCCTGTCAACAAAATATGCATGCAAATAGACTTGGATTATTTATAGAGCAACATCAAATTAAACTGCTTGTATAATGACTTAGAACTGGTTATCGCTATCCTGCATAATATCTGTTTAAACACACTACTTGCAACAAGCTCTGCTAATCAAAGGAGGAAACAAAAACACAATGTCACTAATTTTATGCATGCCATAATGTGCTGTTCAGCTCTCAGCATTGCAGCCCTATGCAGTGCAGCAGGGTGATGCTGTTTTTACCAGTGTGTGCTCTTCAGCTTCTACACTGCTCTTTGGAGAATATTATATTGGGCAAATTACAGATTTCAGGGCTCAGACATGTTTGAAAAGCTGATGGAGACATTCATGCACATTCTCTTTCTCCTGCCATGCACTACAGGAGTCTCGGATGAAGGCTGGGAGCTGTGGAGCAAGGTCTACCCAGACCTATCCTATCTACAAGTTCTATCCAGACTGGGGATGGGAGGTAAGGGGCAACTGGGGTTCTTCAGTAACACTACCGAGCATTTTAAACACTCACAAACCTCTGTGGAGCATGGGAGGGTAGGTGGGCAAAGGAGACCCGACGGGCTCTGGGACAGCCACCTCCCAGCCCTTCTGAGACAGCCAAGGTGGAGCAGCAGGTCTGCATGGCTGGGACACACTGCGAGTTGGTTTTCTCTTCACCCAGATAAACTGTAGATGTCCCCGCCTCCTGCGTCCACCAGCCAGCACGGCTCTATGGCATCGCCTTTGGCAGAGCTTGGCTGGTTTGCAGTATCTCAATTGCCCACTGGAGCCTGGCACTGGGCTGCGTGTCCTAGGAAAGCAGCAAGCCTTACAATTCGGGCTTAGAAGTCTTACACATTCCTGGCTTAGCCTTGTCTGCTCACATTAACCAAAAACTATTAAAATCATCAAGTGCTTCAGGAAATGGCTTTTGTCTGTAATACAGCTGCGTTCTGGCTGCCTTCCCTCTGGCAAAAGCTACAGTGCAGGCTGCAAGGAGCCTCACCCCTACATCATGAAAATGACCTCTATCCATTTCCAGACTTTCCTGCTTGCCTTATGTGTCCATGTACCTGCAACAGAAGCAAGACAGTGCCCTTACACCAGCAGCAGAGCTGTACTGAACATCTGAAGAAGAGTTACCCACAAGACAGCTCATAACTGCATTGTCTTTGCTGGAAACCATGAGGAGCCCCAAACCGGCTGCAGACACAGCAGTTATTTAAAAACGATGACAACAAAACAGGGCAGTCCTCATCACATTGAAGCGTGTGAGAGTCTGACAGGAAATAAATTGGACCTTCAGTCAACCATTTAGAAGAGTTAGAAACTCCCCAGTGCAGGTCATTTAATTTGGTAAGAAAAAAAATAGAGGTGGATTTTTTTTTCCTGCCTCCCTGACTATTTTTACCTCTTGGACTCACTCTGCTGGTGATGGAGGAACTGATGCCATAGAAAGAGTATTTTTGCTGGCTTCAGTCCACACAGAAGCAGGAATCCACCTCTCTTTCTATAAACTCCTGTTTTTCCTGAACTATGTAATGATGCTGGGTTTGAAGTGTTGCCATTTACTCACAGAAGAAAGTGCAAAGGGGCAAATTCTTCCCTTTTATATCTGTTGTTCATCATAACTACAGCAGTGTCACTCAAAAAATTGTGCCAGTGAGAGGATAGGTATCCCCTTGCAAAGCTGATGCTGGTGGCCAGTATGGATTAGGCAGGGCAGGCACATGAGGAGGAGCAGAGCTCTCCTGTCCTCCTAAGACACTCTGCCTTCACCCTGCCCAGCATGTCCTTGCTGGAAAGGGGAGAAGGAAACCATCCCTCATTTCCAAAACTCTCACTGAAAGGAAAGAGCAGTGAAAAACTGAATAAATTGTCTTCCCTCAAAGGGAAAAAGACCAAGAGAGGAAAAAATAGACACTTATGGATCCTATATGAACTCTGTTTTGCACCAACAAAGACCTATTTAAAAAGGGAGAAAGTGCTACCCTCAGAGCCCTGTTCAGAACAAATTTGCTTTCTCAACATTTCCCAGCAAGATTATGGATCCACTGAACTTTAAAAGTGTTTAATCAGCACAGTGCTGGCTGACAGCAAAGGCAGGAGCAGCTCTGAGGGCATTTCCTAAGCTGCCAGCCTCCCTCTAAAAGCCACCTGGATGCGCTGCTTTGATTCTCAATCCTCTCGGATGCCCCAAATGTGTTAGTATTTCTAATAATACCTGCCTGTTCCTTGAGTGTGTAACAGATGAACTGCCTCTAATGGCTACAAGAATTCACCCACAGGTGTAAAATAAACCAAGGTCAAAATCCTTTGTTTGAAACAGGATGTATTGATGGACAGCCTGCATGCTAAACAGGCTGAAAACAAAAAGATTATAACACTAAACCTGCAGCGGTGGGAAAATCTTCCGTCTCTGAGGATAGATTCTACATGTCCTGCTGCAACCTGTAGGCAGAGTCTTGGCACAGGAGGGCTTCCTTCAACCCAATTACCGTGTTTCTTTGAAGGTGTAAACTACCTGGCCTGTACCATGCATTGCAAGCAGCTGGAGTAGGTGTGATCTTGGAAAGCTCTCTACAGCCAAGGAAGTCCCTTGAGGTATGGGCCAGAGTACCCTGCTCTTTGCAGCCCTGCAGCTGGAGGTGGTCTAGGTGGCAGCGACGGCATGGAAACCAGTGGTCAAACCAGCCCCGTGGCGGGGCCAGGGAGCTTCACACCTCTTGCACGTTTGCTCGAGGCGCTCAGCAATGTGAGACCTGTGCTTCCCTGAAACCATGGCAACCAGAGATTTACTTCGAAAATAAAGAAAGGCTGCATTTCTGCAGAGGAGATAGCAGCTTCTGCAAGGTGTGAGTTCACTGTCTTCCTGTATCCCTGACCAAATCTGGGCCAGATTCAGTCTCTGTCCAACTGCGTAAAGGAAACTTATTATTAACAAAGCTGCAGGATTAAGCAGGAGAAGAAACATCTTTGCACATTCGAGCACGAATCCCAGCTGGCCAACAGCAGCCACTGAAAGGTGAATTGCTGGAAGAGGGAAGCACTTCCCAACACACCTCCATCTCCTATCTGCCTCCCACTAAGGATGGACAACCCAGTAACCTCACTTTCCTTCTTTCAGGCCTACTCAGGTTTAGCTCCTGCCACTGCAGCGGGACCCGCGTGCTGTGAAGGGGGCTGGCACCCCAGGCAGGGTTCATGCATGGCTCGGGCTGCCCGGCTCCAGCCCCTCTGCTCAGCACTACTGCCCGACCCCCAAAACCCCAGCCAGTCAGCCTGCATTTCTTTGGTCAAGAAGCCCTGCTCAGCAAGTCCCTTTCCACACCCAGAAACTGGGTTTTGTCACCTGCCGGAGAGATTTGCTCAGTGGTGGAGGTAATCTGAGCCAGGAGAGGCACTGCTATCTGCTGGTGTGAGGAGGCAGATCAGCAGTCGTTTGGCTGGACCTTGAGCTTCCCACTTGGAAAGGTGAGAGGAAAAGTAATAGTCAAACAGGGATTGGAAAGCCTGGCTGGATAGAAACTCAGGCCTCGCCTTCTCCTCTCCTCTTGACAGCTTTCACATTTTGACTGAACCATAACATTAATAAACAATGAATTGTGAGTTCTCAGTTTCACTGGCTTTTCACTGACATCTTGATGTGCAGTTTCTCATTCTTTTTTAATATAAAACCTGAGCAGAGTGTCGGGACTCTTCCTGGAGTCAGAGCTGACTCGTCACAGCTAAAGGCATTAATAAAAGCTATTTTGCTCATGTGCATGAAGTTGAATCTGGGCTTAATGGCTTTCTCTACCACAAGAAGAAAAAAAACCCCAAGATTAAACCAGTATATTCTGGAACTACTTCAGTCTTAAACAAGTAACAGAATGATAAGCCAAAGGGAGGAGAAAGTTAATGCTAAAATGCACTCAGGCCTCCAAGCAGAACTTGAGAAAGGAGGGAATGCCAGGAGGGAGTTTTCTCTGCAGCAGGCTATTATTGTACAGCCTGCAAATTGTACTTAAACACTGAATTGCTCCATTGTTAGAAGCACTTAAAACATAAAACCGAGCAGAAACAGGTTTCCTTGTTCTGGCTGTGGGAGGTACTGGAGCTTTTAGATCAATTGTTATGCAAATCTGTCTCTAGTTTCAACCTGGGTTAAAAGCTGTTCTCCAGTCAATTAAAATCGGAGTCTCTAAAGTGGTTCTTGCACAAAGGTTAACTTTCCATAGATGTCAGGCTGTGGTTTTGCATTTTAAAATGTAGCTAGGAGCCCCATTCCTCGCTCACAGGAGAGAGAGGGGGGAAATAGTCATTAGAAGGACATTGGTGCAGGTGCACTAGAGGAGAGGGCTTGCCCTCAGCTGGCCACCGCAGCCACCCCAGCAAGGTCCACCAGAAAATCCCACCCCAGACTGAGGGCTAATGGTCTGTGTGGATGCCACCTGCCTAAGAGCAGAGCATCTGGCAGGTTGGTATGGGTGGGCTGAGGTGGGGCAGAGCTATGGATCGGACGCAGCCTTGGGATGCAATTTCTGGTTTTGTGGCAGGGCACTAGCTCAAAGCAGCGCCCAAGACGAGGGCGCAAGCACAGCTGGCAGCTAGGGTGAAGCAGGAGTGCTTCAGACACAAAATCCTCACTAACTCTCTGTCCAGAGGCTCACGAGGCTTTTTGATGCTCTCAGCCCCAGGTGAGGTTCAGGAGGTGCTGCCAGCCCTGCATCAGGCTGCACAGCGCTCAGCAGGGCACAACGTGCAGAGCGATGCTGGCTTCTCCTCCCCACGAGTACCGGCTACGCCAGCC
>Ga0181612_180301_pt1 | contig 11451 bp, 8 predicted proteins | sample HoacroProtozoa21_FD_119630 | JGI IMG/M metagenome (GOLD analysis project Ga0181612, IMG submission 119630) | Hoatzin crop microbial communities from Cojedes, Venezuel. Combined Assembly of Gp0051906, Gp0051904, Gp0051908
ATGCTCAGCTTGCTCCTGAGTAGCAAAAGCCTCTCCTTCAGCCAGCTCCCCACTTAAATACTGAGCATGATATCACATAGTACAGAATATTCCATTTGTCTGGCTGTTTGGGTCAGCCCAACCAGCTTCTTGTGAAAATTAACTCTATTGCAGCTGAACCCAGGACAGAGTGGATGTTTAAAATTTCCTAATACAAAAAAATTCCAGTCTGAAGCGGAGTTAGAGAAGGTCCATCCTTTCCAGAATGCGCGTAAAATTGCCCATTGGATGTGTTAGGGAGGAACTGGGTATATGCTTGCTGGTTGTACCTAACTCTTAATGGAAGATTATGCAATTTAGTTAAAAAGCTTGTTATCAGTTGCTTGTGGGTAGTATAGGTCTAGATGATATTTCTCCATTTAGATGATGAGGTTCTCTGCTCAGTCTGGGACATCTTGACTTGTGAGGAGCAGTATTAGGTGACTTTAAAAATAGCCACACAACCATAACAAACACAAAAGCATAACTACATTGAGAAGCCAAAGACAGAAGGTACTATATGAGATCCAGAAAAGCCCCACATCTTGAAGACGTGGCATGTCATCGTATCAGGCTTTTTACAAGCTACAGAAACCTATTTGACTTGCCTGATTTCCTTTGATATTTTGGTATTTCAAGATCTGATTATCTTTAATAAAAGATAGACATTCAAGAGATGACTTTAACTGCACAGAGAGATGCATGCTAAACTTTGTAATTTGGAAAGGGAGCTGTCAATTTTTTATCATCTTTCCTCCTCTAAATTATTAATATGTGTTTTATGGAGGTGAGTAATCCTCATGGGCTTAAATGCTTTGTTGTATTGGAAGCCTGGAAATGCTTCCTTCAACTGGCGCACGGAGTATGGCGAGGGGAGGGCCAGGTAGTGAGGAGGAGGAGGAAGGTGAATTGCTGATCCCTGAGAGGCAGCAGCCGCCTCGCCTCATCCCGGCCGCGCACCAGACAGATGTTGCCCTGCGGGGCTGCCCTTGTACGGCAGAGGGTGCAGCTGCCAGGCCTGAGGAGAGGGGTGAGCATTGCCAACTGCCGCCTGGGGCTTGTCACCACAGGGAAATGGAGGAGTGCCCGGGGAGCCCTTGCAACCCAGAGGCACTCGGCCCTGCAGCCTTCTCAGCTGAAGGCCAGCCAGCAGAGATAGGGGAGCTTGGCCATTAAACATAGTCAGTGTCACTCTTTGTTTTGGGACATGTTGGCTCTCTTCGATGCTGGGGAAGGTGATGCTATTTTTGCTGTACTTTCAGCATGTGGGCTCTGGACACTGGTGGTGTCTGCAGCCTGCCTTCTGCCTCAGCCACCCTGGCCTGGGGGCACATGGCAGCCCCACCTCACTGTGGGCGAAGAAAGCAACTCCCCTTCTAGCGCCCCATTCTAGCATCCAAACACCCAATCACTGGTGCCTCAAGGAGCTACAGTGCAATCCTAAAGCTGCCATAGTGTGCTATATAGCTGTAGTAGTGTGCTATAGTAGTGCTGCTACCCAGCAATCTGGGATTTGGCTCTGGTTTCATCCCCAAATCTGTGTACAGCGGGGAAAGAGTGCCCATCTTGATGTGGTCTTTATGTTTGTCTTTCTTGGTTTTCTTTGAAAAATGCCTTGATGAGTAACTTGTTTCTTACTAACATTTAGAAAAACCTACCTGTGGTTTAATGATTCCTTAACTAAAAAAACCTGTAAAAAGTAAAACCATCTGTGTTACATTTGCTGGATGGCAGCATTAGGGAAAAATCAGCTATCACTGTACTATTTTTTATATATATGAGACAGAAAAAATTTTATAATTACAGTTTTAAGTAACTTTCCTAGTATTAAAGCACATATGGCATAAGCATAATTCAACCTGTTGTTAATCAAAATCTATTGCAGAATTACTACTCTAAGTAAAGTGATTGAATGTTTGTTAAAACAAGGGCATTGATGAGATTTTTTCGATGATCGTACAAGAGATAGGCAACAGTTTTATAAAGCTTGAGGAGGTTGTGGCTCTTGCATTCCCTTAGGACCCTTTGGAAGACCCATTCTTGGTTTACTTATTGTACTGTTGGCACAATAAAAGCCAGCAAAATTTAAGTTCTTTGACAGTTTGCCACTGAAGATAATAGAAGGGGAGGATGAACTTGACTAATTGTGATAGAGGATTGATCTGCTTGTTTTGTGTAGTAATGAGATACAGCTGAAAAGAATTTTTGTTCCAAATTAGCATGCAGGAAGATATGGAATACAAAGCAGCTCTGGCAAAATAAGTGACTTCAGAAAGCCTGAAAGCAAATAGTTATTAACTGTTGTGCTCACTAACACAATAACAATGCTCTTTTGGAAACTTTCTTATCTTGGTGATATAGTTGGTAACAGTTCTGAAAATAGCTAGTAGATCACAGCCAGGAAAATATAGGTGTCAGAACAGAGACACAGGAAAGCAAGGGATCAATATGTACTTGGAGGAGCTTTACTTCAGTGTACTTTTTTTGAGCTAGGTAAACAGATGAGATCTGAGCCCAGACAGTCGGTGAATAGTCAGGGAGGTGGCTAAAAAGATTTAAATACGATTTACTTTCAGCTTGACTCTTCAGATGTGGCTCAAGCTTCAGCAAGCTCTGAGGGTTACAGGCTGTTAGGGTAGTTTCTGGAGGTTTGTTCTTCCCCTTCATTGCTGCATAGAGCCCTCTTGATTCTCTTTCTTGTCCAGGTAATTTAATATAAGGAAAATATGGGCTATTAACTGACAAGAACTGTAGAACGTTGAAAATGGTGGTTATAGTGTACCTGCAGTAAAAGAGCAAAGAAATTTGGTGTAACTAATGTAAAATTGATGTCTTGAGGAAAATAGGCTATATTGAAGAAAAAGCTGGTTTCCTGTTACATTATGTTCTGACTTTTAAAGTAACGCTATTGAAAACCAAAATAGCACCTACTAAATCACTGACTGCATAGGCGACTGGCAGTTGCCAAACAATAATTGTAAGGGGAAAAATCATCCTCCACTGTGAGTTTGTACTTGAGTGACTAATTTAGGCTTCCTTTATTTCAGATGCCTGGTCAAGATTTACTTCTGCTTTTTACTGCTTCCTCATCTCCCCTACGCTTATGTTCTTCTCCCATCATGTTGCCCTAGTGTAGAGTCCTGCTTAGCCCCTGGTTAGGAATGACCTTTAACAGAAAATGAAGTAGCTACAAAGGAGAAACTTTCTCATGGAAAATGTTGCCACATACTTCACTTGACCAAAAATACTTTTAACCAACCTGAAAGACTGCCGTAGAATATTTTGCTTTATTGAATTTATATGAAGTATTTGGATGTGTTAAAGTATATGAATTGGGTTAAAAAACCCCAAGCATTGAAATGTAGTTCTCTCAGTCTTTACCATGGGGAAAATGCACCCTTCCTCTCACTCTGTCTCCTGTGACCTGAAATCCTAGAAGGACTGCATTTCCTGAAATGCAATGTGGTTCCAAGAATGTGATGGTAAATTAGGAAAGTTGTCTTACTCTTGTGAGAGATAGCCCAGCCATGGGGAATGGAGGTGTTTGGCTTCCTGACTCTACGGCTAAAATCATCATCAGATTTTTTTGAATGTTACAGACTTTGCCACCCTTCCCCCACAGGAATCCATAATGTTCTTGCCAAAGTTGAGAAAGCATTTAGGAGAAGTCGGAAGAGAGATGTACAATGTTCCAGGCTAAATGAGGAAAAATGAACCGCAGAAAAACAAGATGGGGAACACTTGCAGAAAAGAAGCAAGGTAAACACAATGGCAATAATGTAATTTTTTTAAGAAAAGAGATAACCATTGTACTAGGATATAATATATTTCCTGCAAGAAGGATAGAAATGATCTTTTTGGTCTACTTAGCACTGGGAAGACTAACTACTGTATCTAGTCCTAGACATATCTTAAGAAAAACATGAATTGGACGAGATTTTGCCAAAAGAACAGCACAACTGTGGGAAGCGCAGGAAACCTCAACAGCATTTCTTCACAGAAGATGTAGTGTAAGAACCACTGTAATGGGTCACAGCTAGGTCCAGTGAACTCTCTAATGGTGGCGACAACAGAAGCCTAGTGTAGAAATTGGGCAATTTGCTCAGTGGATGTGAAGTTGCAGGTGTAAATTTTAGCACAGGAGGTATAGTTAGGTGTTCAGAACAATTACGCAAGCTACAGGTAGTGAAGTACTAGCAGGGATTTCTGGGCGGAGTGTACAGCCTTTATTCTCAGTCAGTTTTTAAAATATTAGACAAATGAAGTCTTGGTGCAGATACATCCTGAAATAGGGGCTGGAGTAGAATATCTGTCATTTTCTCTTCCCTCTTTTGACCACTCATCAACAATTCTATGTTGCTGTTCTGCAGCTCTAATTTTAGCAAAGACTCTTGTGCAGTACCAGTCTCATACTGTTCATGTGTCTGTTACTGTGCTTTCTATGTACAGATATTTTTTAATAATAGTGTTTGTTTTGCCTCTTTTTCCTTTGATTAAGAAAATGAAAACAAAAATGAAAAGGACATCAGTACTCAATACACAAGTATCTTCTTGTCAGATGTCTGAAAACTGTTAATGAAGTCTACTCTTTTCGAGTATTGAGTGTTCTTGTAAATTAAAATGTTATAAAATGCATCTTTACAGTTACTTTATTCTTTTCAGTCAACTATGGAGATATGTCTAAACTGTACAGTGTAGAACTAAGTCAAGGCTTTGATCACTGCATGTCAGGAGAAATAAAGTGCTTGTTAATTTCAGCTCATCTCTTGTGTGAGGTTGTAATATTTTCTGTCGTCTTGGCTATTTATTTGTAGAATGTGTATCTATGGGCGTTAGATGCTTAGGCATCTGCATCTTTGTGCCTCTGTAAATCTGATTGCCTTTATTCTTTTTGATCAGACGCAGAGGGTGATGGTGATATGTGTGCCAAACAATAGCGCAACTTCCACCAGTATGCATGGGAATGCTGGCTGCTGAGGTTAGCGATAAAGGTAGCTAAGAAAAGGACTCCTTCACTCAGCAGTTACGAGCTTGTTTCTTTATGTTGAAGTCCTAGAACTGATTCTACAAAATCATCATAATTTCTCTATAAATTCAGTTACAAAAAATGTCAGAGGAACAGCCATGTGCTGTATTTGATATTCTGAAGTTAATGTTCTGCATTTTATCTGATTCAGATTCTTACATGTATAGGAAAAAAAAATCAACCTAGTAAGATGTATATGACAGAAGAAAAAATTATGTTTCAAATGCTACTGTAGTCTGTAATCAAGTGGAATGCATTTAAATGCACCTGCTAAAGAGAGGTGTTCTGAAAAGATGCTCTGTCCCCTCTACGATGACAACCTTGCTTGGAAGTGCTATGTGCTGATGTTTGATAGTTCTGGGAGCAGGATGCTACCTAATGTATCCTCTAACTGCTGGTATAATGGGAAGCATGTGTTCCCTTAGTATCTGCTGCCAGATGTTGGCAAGCACTCAGGGACTGAGGCCATAACCTTGTCGCTTACTGTTTGGGCATGCTGCCACTAGTATATGCTGCCAGCTTGTACAGTTTTCTGGCCGACTGAGAACAGAACTTTGGTTTTGAATATTTTTAGTTTGCTACTGTTTTCACGTGCCTGTGGATGCCTAACAGACCAATGTCATGACACCAGGAGGATGTTCTTAGGTTGATGCTACTGCTTGCATGTTAGGACTTTTCGCCTCCACCTTCTTAAACTACTGTTTAAATAAGCTGTCGGTGTTCATCTGACAGGTTCCCTGAAGAAGCAGCAGCTCTTTTTGAGATAGCAGTCTACTCAGACCTTTGTGCAAGGATTTAAGGGCTAAATAAACTTTGAGGAAGCTCCGGTCTGCATTCCTCCTCTGTAGACTAAATGACATGCTGCATCCTCAAGCCGATATGGTGAGTTTACTCATTTCTGCTTCCTACCAACTTAGGAGGAAGGGTAAAAGTTGGGCTCCTCGCATTGTTCTTCTCCCCACAGGCTGATGTTGGAGATGGAAACTTCCTGCTGCCATCCTCCCATTCCTCCTTTATCTCGCTAATTTTTTCATAATGATTTATATGCTTAGTTCTTCTCTTTCACCTCCCAGATGTTACCTTGAAATGTTCCTTGAGTCTTGTGAATGGAAAAAGTAGGGAATTCCATTCCATCTTTGTTCCCTATGATTGTAACTAAGGAGAAATAAGTATCACAAGAGAGATGATGACAGTCTTTGTCTGCTATCAGTCGTAAGCCTGATCTTTGCTGAGGATTTTTTTTAAAGTTTAAGTTGTCTTTTACCATTGGGTATGATTTGGAAATATTACAACAAAGGCCGTAACAGTAATGCAAAGGGTTAGAAAAACATAGGCTGAAAAAATCTCTCTCCTTCTGACAGAAATTTGTTCTTCAGCACACCAGGATTTAGGTTTCCTTCTAGATAATAAGGTTTGTAGCATATATAAGTTTTCAGTTGTACCTCAGCCACCTCTGTTGGTTTATTGGCAGGGGGTAAGGAAAAGCTGCTGTCTGAATTTTAGCATTCATTTCATGCAGCTAAATACATAGATTTGGGATGCATGACTATTCTCACAATACATCTATACTTTGACAAGATATTATGAAATGCAAAGGAACATTTCTTTAAAGAAAAGTCTTTCAAATCAAACTTTCTTATCTGATATTCCAGAGTTGATGTCTTTATTTTGTAACTCTAAATCTGAAATTCAGCTTCTCTGCAGTACAGCGAAGTGATGGTCATGTTAGGATTATTCCAAAACATCCGGTTGGCATTCAGGGAAAGTAAAACATTGCTTTTATTTTCTGCTCATTGGATGAAATCCCTTGCTCTTGTCTATCATTACTAACAAAGGCTAATCAAAAGAGTTTTATATTTTTGAGGATGGGGGAAAGACTGCAGACAAAAAATGTGGGAGTTAATATGTTTGGGTTTGTCTGTGCACAGGTATTTTCCTTTTAAACACGCACTACTTGAGAAAAGAACTGCATTTTTTTGTTGTTTTTAGAAGAAATATGAATAAATTGTATTTTTCTACTGTAGAATTTTGAGTTTGGTTACCCTCTGATCACACTTATTTCTCCTTGATTTAAGAAATCTTAGGGCTACTTAATGATAGAAGGGAATTCCAGATAACTTTTAAAAATATTAACATGATATTTGCATGTAATAAAAGGTCACTGATGGGAAATTCAGACTTCTTTCACCTTGCTGAGGAGTACAGGCTTTTGAGGTAAGTATTGAGAGCTTAGCAACTCCATGCCTCAAGACTGGTTGGATGTTCATGTGGATGAACTTAAAACTGCACTTTCCACCTTAGTTTGGCCTTGAGGTTAGAAGTATTTTTCCTCTCAGTGCAGGCATTACTGGCATTATCCGTGTTTTACACCGTTGTAACTTGATTACTAGTTGTGGCTATATCTTAAATCAGTCTAGAAAATTTGGTGCAGAATGCTTAGTAGTGTACTGAATAATGACGCTGGAGTACAGCAGAATTTAATGTTCTTGGCTCTATTTTAAGTGAATTACATGGTAATTCTAGAGCATAGCAGGTGAGTGTTACTAGTGACAAATGTTTTTCTTGTCGAGTACCATGGGTAGTAAGAAGACAGGCTTCCCTACGCATCCCTGACAGTCTGGCTTACAGTGATCTTGTGAGATGGGGAAAATATCACCCGTGCACAAAACCTTTGTCGTTTCTGTGCCAGTAAGACTTTTAAACAGAGGCAGTAAATGAGCTGAGCATGTGTATCTCATAAAAACTAGACTAAAGTCCTTTAATGTCCACAGGGAATGGAACAGGCTTCACTGTTTATGGTCTTGGTGGAAATTCCACATTGACAAATGGCAGAAGATGCAGTTTCTCCACTTTTAAGATGAAAGATTGGTTTATGTCTGGCTTCAATTTGAAGTTTTAGCTCCAGGGAGACTATATATTTGAAACCTTATTTTTGCCCTTCTAATCCATCCCCTCCTGCGATACCTAAAAGCTCTACTTCTACTTTATTTTTTTCTCCCTTTCTGGAGAAGATGTGTGTGTGCAACAGTCATTCCTTCTCAACGTGTATCCTTGGAATATTGTCTTCCAAACGGAAAGCAAGAGAGTTTGCATGCAGAGATGTGTAGCCTTTTCTTAGTATTCTGCTGTGTAGAACTGGTTGGGAAAGTTTTAGTCAAAATTTTATCATCACGTGTACCTAGGATATTGGAGACCCAAATTCATGCATGTGATTTGGAGCAGTCACTTGAATTTGTGTCTGATACTGAGTGATGGCTAGTTTGGAATAAGCATTTTTTTTTTCTTCATGAATGTTCCTCAAAGGTGGCGATCTGATGTCATGCTTCAGCATGTGAGCATCCTTCAAAGAACAGAATTGTTGTGTTTCTATCAGCCATGGCTTTGCTTTTTTAGGGATATTTATAGGCTGGAAAGCATGCAGAGAATTGGAGGAGGTGTCTCTACTCAGTGGAAAAGAGCTGTAAGATCTCTGGGAACCGCAGGGGATTTGGGTCTAGATTTCACTTTTTTCCCCATCAACTTTTATGTGAGCAGATTGTCTGATATTATGCTGCAAGTGCCTGTGCCTCCAGGGTTGCAGAGAAATGGTTTATTACCGCCTACTGAATGATAGTTCTGGTTTTGTAACAACCAGTTTTAGTATATTGGACTCCCATCAAAGTCTTTTTGCAAGGTTAAGGTACCTAATTAAGGAGGTCTAAGGAGCCTACAGTTAGAAGTTGTGTACCAGAAGGCAAAGCAGAAATAGAGAAATTAGGTATGAAGTATAAATTCTATGCAGGTCTTACAATATATGGCCAAGCTTATTCCCTGACTTGGTAACTAATGTACGTGCATATGTCATGCTGTAGCTTGCTACACAACATATATATGGAGTAAGCGGAGAGCGCAGAACAAAATTTGATTTATGAAGGTACATTGCATGGGTAAGGTACTTTATGTTCGCTGCACAGGTTACCTCACCATTGTTGTTGTAAGAATTTTTAGAAGCTACTTTGAATGTCTTAGAAGGATTTGTTTGTAAAGAAGAGTCTGTGTAAATGGCCATCTGGTATAATGGCTCCTGAGAGATTTAGCAGCGCATGTCCCCAAGTTTGCTTAGTTTATATCCTTTCTAGGACTGTTTATCTTTTCGTGGTATTTGGTGATCCAGTGTGCCTCATCTGCTGTGTTCCTACGTGAACAGTGTCTGCATGAAGGGAGCTAATTTTGTTTGAGGTTCTGAGGGTGGTGGCAGGCACTGTTGTATCGGAAAGTGCTGCTGCTGTAGGGTTAGAAACAAACACAAACTTACTTATATTTTATTGTATGCTAAAACTTTAAATTCTAAATATTTTTTTGGACCCTGTGGTAACCAGGAACAAATGCCCAGTGTTCCCCAGAGAATTTGTGATTTAGAGCTTTTGAAAAAGTCACAGCAGGCATCCAAGAATTCTTGGAGCCAAATGAAACACTAGATCCTTGTGAGTCAAAGTACAGTTTTTAGTAGAGATGCTCTGGTGTGACCGTTCCTGAGTAAAATGCATACAGAGTGATTCTTAAAGCTGCTGGAGTGATCTGTGTGCATGCACTGGCCATGTTGAGAAAGCAATGTGCAGTATCCATCCATTCAGTGTGAGTTAAAAAAAGGGAAAGCCTAGAAGAGAGAAAAATGACAAGTGTCAAAGCAGCAACTGATAAAAAGCTATAAAAGAAAACATATTCCTCAGAAGCACTCGGTAGATTCTTTTTCATAAGTGAAACAATCTTTTTTGTGAATAGAGGACACAGTTCCAGTCTATTATTGTGTCCCCCTTCTGTTATTTAATAAGCATTTTCAATCTTATTTTTTGTGACTGATCGGAATTTAAATAAAGAGGAAGACATGCTAGATGGTGGAAGGGCTGGATCTTTTAACAGAAAAAGCAATCGAGGTAGGTCACAATGGATTGACTTCCCTTCTCCTAAGGGAAGGGCAGAGATGACTTAGATCGTAAGCATTCATTATGTTGCAGCAGAATCAGACTATGTTCAGTCTCAGCATGGGTGGAGTCAATCTTTCCCATATGAAAAGTTTTGACCATCACCTGTAGGCTTGAAGTCAACACTAATGATTCTGTTGCATGTATATTTTTTCAGAGAAATATTGTTTATGTAGGAGATGGTTTTAAGGTCCTTTGCCACTTGAAGCCAAACTTTAATAGTTGAGTTTCCACTGGTACTGAAATAAAGCTGTTGAAGACCATAGGTCAAATATCACAATAACTGTATAGGCAATTCTTGGGAGAATTCATTGCAGGACAACATGGAGCTTTGTGTTCTTTAGACAGGTTTTCCTCTTACCTGATGACTCAGATAGGAGTAACATCTCTGTACAATTAGTCACCACTGTGCTTCCACCTTTCCTTTTTCAGAAGGGAATCCTGATTAAACACAATACTGTTTGTATGCATGAGGATTCCCAAGATAAATACTAGGCAGAGAGGGTTTGGCAGGCAGCAAAATCCCCCTTTACACCGTGGCTGCGTGGGGAATGGGCTGTACTGCGTCTTGTGGTAGTAGAATTCTGTAAAGCAAACACAATTCAGCAAAGCGCATTTTTTTTTTTAGCTTCTAGAGGATATTAAAAAGACTAGAGAGTAAATTAAAATTTAATATTTTTAGTGTTAGCTTACTAGTTTTAATGTTACCTTCTGGCTGGCTCTGGTCATGCTATTAGCCTATAATTCTGGAAGCTGAAATTCCTATGTGTTTGTTCTCTTTTGGTAGATGCCTTTATGTTTTTTTTTTTAATTCTTGCAGCCGCCAGAAGATAAGAATTCATTAACTTCTTCTCATCTCAACATCTACCTCTCAGGCTTTGTTCTTAATAGTCTTTAATAGTTCTGGGAGCAGCTGTTCCTTTTTATTTACTTGTTTTCCCTTTTTCCACTACAATAGGTATGCCAGGTCATGCCAAATTAATATTAATCAACTTCCCAAATTATGACTCCAATTATTATTGGAAAAATCTCTCCCTGTTTTTTAAGAAAGGGAATGAGATGCATCAGTGGTCTAAGTACAAGTTAATCATGCAAATCCAGCAGTAAACTGTGCATCATTAAACTTTCAGCAGTGGGATATAATCCAGCAATATAATGCTGGCAGGTCATCTGCTAGCACCACCAGTTGTTAGCTACAGAGCAGTAGCAAATAGGCTGGTGTTCGGGTTGGATTGGTGAGTTTTGTACTAGTGAACTGATGCTTGTGCACCCTGAAGGAAACTTTTCTGCTGTTGCTGTGCTGTGGCAGACCGCAAACCAAGCTAGTTTGTTTTAATATTTTCACATACCTTGCTTTCTGCAAACAATTTTTTTTCCTCCCCCCCTCCAGCCCCTTGCAGAAACAGTCTTTGTCATTTGTCACAACTACTGGTCATCCAGGTCTGC
>Ga0181612_179388_pt1 | contig 11450 bp, 7 predicted proteins | sample HoacroProtozoa21_FD_119630 | JGI IMG/M metagenome (GOLD analysis project Ga0181612, IMG submission 119630) | Hoatzin crop microbial communities from Cojedes, Venezuel. Combined Assembly of Gp0051906, Gp0051904, Gp0051908
CAGCATTATGCAATTGGCTGTGATGCAACATGGGATGCTGTCTATTAAGGCAACAAGATTACTGTTAATTTAATACAAATGGCACTGAAATGTTGATATTCATTACCTTGTTTTGGTGTATTTTGAGGTGAGTCCGGAAAATTACGGCCTAGGACCAGACTTAGAAGAAATAAAAAAAACACAGAGGCGTTGTTTGACAGATTGGAGTTTCTCTGAGCATTTTCAGCCCCATGTTCTTCTTCAGGTATCTGTGAACTGATGATCTTTTATCCCTCAGAATGCTCTGCAAAGAATTAGTAACAGAGTCAGGGTATTTCCTTGCTGGATAAGTGATCCAGTTTTATCCCTTTTACATTATTAGCAAATCCCATTGTTGTTTAGCTGCTTTTCAGTTTCTTGTGTGAAATTTAGCTTGCAATGAGTTTTTATTTCCTGGTTTGGCCAAACTGCAGCAGTCCTTTTAGGTAGTGAGTCTTTTAGCCAAACGTGTGTGAGACAAAATGATCACCCATAAGGGTGACCCTCCCTGGTGGTTATGGGCCTCGTTAGTGCAGTGTATGTGAAAGCATAGTTTGCAAATACCTATGCAGCGTATGTTTTATGGACAAATAGAAAATTATTGTAATCGTACTTCACACTTTCAGGGCTACAAGCTTCATTTATAGAAATCTTGCAAGCTAAAGACTAAAACTCATCTTGCAGAAAGACAGAACGACAAATGTGCAAGATAAGCTCAAGTGTAGATGGCTTAAGTTAGTAGGCATTCTGTTGAGAGGAGAGGATCATTAGTTCCTGTGCTGCCTTGAGCATCATTTACTGCAGTTCTTACTTGATCCTGACATGTGCTATACATGGGTGAAGGAAAGGCTGCTTGGACTTTTTCAGCAGCACTTTAACATCACAAATTTAAAGTCCAGTCGTGCATTTCAGTGCATGGGGAATTCCTTCTTATGCAACATAAACAGCTAATACTAACTGAACTGTCAATGATTAGTGAATCTAGTCAAAAGATACTGGTGGAAAATAAGTGCAACAGAAAATAACATTTTACTGCAACAAAAAATAACGTTTTGTAAGGATATTTACTTACTTCCTTATATTGCATGTCACATCTGAACATAATTTTTCCATCAGCTGATATTAAGGTTTTCATGTTTAAAGAGAATATTTGTTATTATGAAATTATTTCAGTTTTACTTCAGTTGCATAGTTCTGTAAAAATAATAGTTTAAAAGAAGACTTTCTTCTAGCTATAAAATAAGTTTCAGCCTGCAGACAATGTAAACATCGACGGGGCAGTACAGAACAGCCTGGAATAATGTAGAGCACAGTGTATCTCAGGGATGTGCAGAGCATAGTATAGCAAAATGAATACCAAGTAAAATTAACTGATTTGAAAAAAAGTAAATTGGTTTCTTTATACCTGGTGTATGACAGTTCTGCTTTTATTTACTGTTTATATGTTTAAATACTTTATTACTTAAATTTGTTTATTTAATATTTAAATTTATCTGTTTATTACTTAGCTGAACTTTTTCATTCATGGTCAGTCTCAGAAGGTGGAGCATGGTGACTGCCTCTTCTCAGTATGAACAGACATGGAGTTTCAATTTCCACCTGCCTGAACACTTCATATTGCTGGAATCCAAGCACTGCATACATTTTGTAGAAGAGTGAAATTTTGAAGCACCTTTTGCTAAAAACTGTGCTGTGTAGCATCTGTACATATGCTACTGTCTGCAGGGAGGACATACCATTATTTCTTTCCTTTTCAGGTTCTTCATAGTGCATCCCAAGAATACAGATGTGTTGATTCCTTTTATCATACTCCAGATAACTCTCTGCTAGTGGTTCTTCACAATCCTATGAATCAGTATCGTTTGTGCCAAGAGACTTGGGATACTGCATTGCACTCTAACGTGGGATTCAGGTAACTGATTTTGTCTTTCATGTCTCATTCAGAGTAACTTTCAATTAAAGCCTGCATGGCTATGCTTGGGGCAAAGCTTGAAATTAAAATATACTGTGATGTAACAGATTTCTGAGAAAGCAAGTTGCACAGGTGGAAAACAGTGCTATATCAAAAGAATTCTGCTGAGACAAAGCTTTTCCAAGTGAGAACCATGCAGTAACTGTATGTGACTCCTTATCACAAACCATAAATATACAGATGATGCACACATACTCACAAAGTCGTATTAGGGATAGGGGCATCAAGAAAATTATGTTGAGGACACTTAGGTGAGGGAAGTTAAAACAAAATTCTGTCTAAGAATATAATTATCAGGTTTTTCAGCTATGCTCACATAAATAAGGTGTGTGTCATTGGGAAAATTTTTTGAGAAAACCTAGAAGCCCTTTACTAATATTAGAATAATTTTTTCACAGAATGCCATATTCTTCTTAATGTCTTGTCACTGTCTACTTACCAGTTAGAGGTATGCAGGTGGTTGACATGTCCACTATTAGAGCTTTTGTCGGTAGACCGATCCATTTTGAAATACATTTTTGCGCTGAAACAGCGATGTAAATGATCATGTGTATCCCAACTGCTATTCCAAATAATTGACCAAAAATAGAATATATGTCCATGTACTGTTATGTAAAGAAGCTATAATGCCATGGAGAGACAGCTGAACTATGTTTAACCATGTCACTCTGGTGTTCTATGGATTAATTAGATTTGATTTGCCAAATAGAATTTCAAGCAAATTATCCAATGGACAACCCGCCTCCCCCTCCAATTTGCAAACATCGCTGTCTAAGTGCAGTGCCTCATTTATCAGAATATGGGAATCTTTTAATAGCAACTTTCATTGCTACCTGTGTATTTCAATAGGTTTGAATGCTAAATAGGCAAAGTGTGCCTACCTGAAGACATATTTTGTATTGTATTTTGTAACTTTGCTCTCAGTCAAGGAACTCCGCATGAGTCCATCTCAGCTTTCCAGGCACTTGGACTGAAATTATTTGCCACAAAAAGAGGCTGTTGTGATTGGCTGTGACTGGGACCAGAGCCAGAAGAGATTTACCAGCAGAAACACAAAGTTCCTTGGAGAGAATGCTGGCTGTTTTGTGATGGTTGGGGAAATCCACAAATGTCTGGTCAATCAATTTTTGCATGTATATAACAGCTGAAATCTTCCCCAAAAGATAGTGAAATATGGTGTATTCAAGTAAACCTGGGTCTTGCACTCAGATAGACCCAGGCAGAGGGTCAGTGGTCTCGGATTCTGTTACACAAAAGTCTATTGGAGCCCAGAGCTGTTTGCTTTGCCAGCTATTCTTACCCTCTTTTGGGGCACTGGACATTAAGGGCCTGATTCAAGTTGCTTAAACATAAACACGTGGTGCTGGTTTAGCCGCCTGGTGTGTCCAAGGTGTCTGCACAGGGCTGACACATACGATGTGCGACCCATAGGAGACACATACTCTTGGAACAGACACTGGAGACCAGGTCACATACCCTAGTACATCTAACATGTCACTTGGTGTTTACATACGGTGAGTAACACCTCATCCCAATGGCATATTGTTGTTGTATTGTCTGTAGGAGCCAATAGTGAGGAACTAGACCTGCTTAGGAAGCATTTCTCCTTGAAACAGCAATTCTTCATCTGTGGGGTCCTAGAACAATTTGGCTGGTCACTTTGAAAGGGCATTGAAACAGTTCGAGGCTGACTGAGAAATGGGAAGAGTTCTTCATACCTGCAAAATAGAAGTTGCTAATTTTGCATCCGAAGAAGGAATGAAGCATGGTCTCTGGTAGATGCATTATAATTCAGTTGAAGATGGAATAGCTACATGCTTCCTCCTTCTTACAATTCCACATACAATGGAAACAACGCTTAGACATAAAAGATAGCTACTGCTTGGGGTATACCATCTTTGTTCAGTCACACTTCATCGGGTTCCACTTCAAAGCGGCAAGGAGTTCCTAAAGAAACTGGCATGAAAGCTAACAAGGTTTGGCTTTGCTCTTGTTTCATGGAAACACATCACTGCTATGTATGCTACTTAGTATCCTTGAAAAGCTATGGGCTCTCATTTGTTTCTGTTATGTGGCATCTATACCTGCCTTTTTTCTGCAACATTATCAGCACGTTTTCTGACCTTATTCAACCTTTTTGCTAAAGATAATTATGATTTCCAGACAAAGTATCATAAATATTTGCTAGCATGTGTTTCCAAGCAACACCACTTCTGTGGAAGACAGTCTTTAAATACCTGGAGTACTTGAAGCTGTTGCCTGCATTAGCTTCCAGATCCTGCTGAGCTGCCAGAAACAGGCACAAACCTGCTTATTAGCTGAGCAGTAGTATTACAAGTTTTTACCTTTGTATGAAATAACTGGCTCCTGATGAGTTTAGTAACAATTTATTGATTTTCGTTTTATTAAAATTACTGTCATTCTAATTTTGGGGGTATATTTAAGAGCCACAGTTTCACCACAGATGAGTTACAAATACACAGCAGACACTGTGCTTGACTATCTCTGTTAGGAGTTCTCTACCTGTATTTACTTGTTACTTCTTCATTGTGACATCTTACAGGCCACAGACCCACTTTGTAGGGTGGTTTTGTAATTGCTGTCTGGAATATACTTCTGTTACCTGCTAATCAGTTGGTTACAGTGGGTCCTGTTACAAATTCTTGTGCAATGGGGAAATTAAATTTCTTATGTTGCAGCAGCTTTTGCTCCTGGAAATCCCAGTTGCCCTTCGTTCCTCCTTGTGGATATCAGGTCCCATAGTTCATGTAGAACATCCAAAAATTCAAGTATTGTGCGGTTGAAAGGGTAGGCAGCAGGAGGCTGTGTGTGAAATCCAATGGATACTACTGACTGAGGGGATCTAAAGCACATGTACCTGCAGTGATACATGTGTATAAAACATTTCAACTCTGATTAGGATGAGTGGCCACTCTTATCAGGAAGCCAAATGAATTCAGACATTACAAAAACTATTCATTTGCTCAAAGTTAATCTGAATGACATTTGCTTACTGTTACATAGTAAACACATTACACAAGTTACTGGAAAAGAATAATCCTTTCTGAGAAATGATTCTGAGTCAGACAGTGACAGTAGTGACATCAGAATACATATTAATAGAATGTGTATTTTTGACTTCGAATGACTGTTTCATTGCCCTAAAATATTTTCCACATGAATAATCTCTTTTTTTATTTATAATGTGTATTTATCTTCAAGTTATTCCAGTACTGGCAACTCTAGGTTCCAGCCTAGTTTTGCCTTTTGTTTTCAACACCTTTGTTTTTATAGCTTGTATACTTTTCTTCAAGTACAAGCAGAGTCACCTTGTCCCTACCGAGTGATATGATCAACAGTGATATATGATCAACAGTTTCTCCATGCAAGTTTCCCAAAGCAGGCTCCACTTACACTGCAGGAGCTAGGAGAGACTTTGCCTATCCTTAAGCTGTACATGAACTGTATACGTATCCAGTCTGTGTAGATAGTCTACATAGTGATTCTCTTGGATGTAGAATGTAATGCTGCAATAAGAACTTTAAAACTGTCATGAGGTCAAGAATTGGTTGTGCTGTCTACATGTTCACAGCCAAAACCGTAATGCATACAGAGCTTTTCAATACAATTGAATCAGCTTGAACTTAGAAATGCGAAACATTATGAAGATACAACAGCTGGATCTCATACATTCTGTAAAAGCCCCTTTTACTTTAGCATACGTGAAGAATTTTACTTTAAAGAATTATGGCAGCACTCGAAACAAGGGATGGAGTGGCAATTGCATGTAAGACTTTGAGGCTTCGTCCTATCTTGGAAGCAGTTTTTCACAATGAACTATGGAAGATGAGACAATGCAACTACCAATACCAGCTGCAAACTCTGGATCAGTTTGTCATTCAGTGCTCACTTCAGCTGTTAATTGTGAATATTCTTGATTTGCACCAGGCTACAGTACACTGATTCTCTAATCTGGATTTGGATTTGGATCAATTTCCAAGCACCTTTCTTGTCACACTGGTGAAGAAGAGCTAGAAATTAAATGGAATAGCACCTCCTCAGTTGCCGAACAAATGGAGTGTATTCTAAAAGACAATACAAATCAAAAGAAACTAAGAAAACAAGTTATCCTTGTGGTAAACAGTGAGGAGGAGAAGTAGTCTCAACCTTTCTTAAACTGAATGTCTCTAGGCTTTGTGACTTTCTGGATTTTCTTTGAGGGCAGGCATTCTTTGAAAGACAATTTTCTAATATCTCTGCAGAAGGGAGGACCAAAATCACAAATGTAAGACATATTAAGTAAATACCAGCCAGGCAAAAGTACGAGCTCCTCTAAAAACTGAGCGAAACCAGGTCAAATGCAAGCCTTCTGTCCAAGGTTATAGAACAATATTTGTAGAAGAAACTGAGAAGTCAAGGGATCTTACTTGACCTGAAATCATATTAGTGAAAACTGTATTATGTTAAATAGAAAGATGTTGTGCTTTTCAGGAACTATCTTGAGCTGGTGGCAAACTCAGTTGAAGACTGGGTGAAAGAGGAGGAAGTCAAATACCAAGAAGAGAAGATGGCTAGGGAAGCAGGATCGCTTAAACTGCAAAAAGCCATGCCAGAAGGACCGTTTGAATTGTCTACATGTGCTGTCAAAAAAACTGACTTCCTGAAGAAAGCCAAAAGTAGGTATCTTTGCTTTATCCTAGAAAACTCATTTTACATGTTAAGTACTGAGACCCAAAGTTGTTCAGAGCAGAATTGCATGTATTTTTTCATAGGCTTGTTTGTCGTCTGTATAGACATAAATATGTTTTGAAATGAACTAAATACACCTATTTAAATATTGTGCATCATCCTCTGTTCTGAAAACTGAGACCTTTAATGTCAATTCATATTTACAATAGCTGTATTTATTTAATGGAATTACTTTAAGGTTTACATACAATTATGAATCTCTGTTTAGATGACTGAACACAGGAAGAGGTGGGCAGTAGTTAAAGTTGGCAACACAGTTGAGGAAAATTCCTTTTTGAAAGGGCAGGATAAAAGCTGGAAGTCAGAAGCTGTGGGCTAGAAGCTTAAACCGGAAGCTGAAATTGACTAGATTGACGAGCAAACTTGAATTACAAGCAACATTTTGGATGGTGAAAATTGTAAGCAGTTCATATAGTGACTGTTGAGCAGGCAGCAAAATCTGAAATCCGCTTTTGACAAAGGAGAACTTTTGTTCAAATTGTCTCTTTGCGTATTTAAATGGTATTTAAAATGACTTGTTGATATTTAGCCTTTGCTTTGTTCAGCTTCTTTGGGAATGCACTTTGAAACCTTCTAGTGCTAGCAATTAGCATTTACAAAAATCGGAATGTTATTCCTCACCCAATTAACACGTCTGATTGTAGTTTGGAAACTGAAAGGATAGTTATGACTTCTAAATCATAATTTTTATGTAACTAGCTGTCACAGGAGCTAGATTGAGTCTTACCTATCTGGTGCCTCACAACAGATATGATTCATAGAAAAGTTCACTTGCTGAAAGAAGATAATCACCTCTAGCTGGGACGTGCAGATGGGCAGCAGTGTCTTTAGGGGATTTCACTGGCACTGCTGTAACCCACACTGCAATTTTTACTTTTTAATATTAAGTAATTTAACTAGAAGTTTCTGATAGCGTACTTTAATTTATCTTTTCTAGCAGGTAAATGTTGGATATCCAAGCGTGATATAAAATCACCCATCTAGAGAGATACCCTTTTCATGAGTCATAGGTGCTATAAAGGCCTAATAGTAAACAGGGGATATGGTAAGTATTTCTTTAGCGAAGGCTTGAAGGTTCAGACATCATTTATTCACTTTTTTGACTTGAAAGGTTGTAATATCTATATTGGTACCGAGCTTGTTCTGGCATTTGGTGAGCTGGTTGAAGCAGTGGATCCGAGTTCTGGAACAGTGGTAGTAGCAAAAATAACAAATACCGCCTACTATTTATTCAGTATTGCTTATCTGTATATTAAAAAAAAAAACCACCTTATTGCAGGAGCAACAATAGGAAGAAGCAGAGAGTCAGTCTTTAAATATGTTGATATATTGTTTAGCATATTTGGTCCCCAGTTCTGAGTATCAAGTAATACTAGTTGTCAGATAAGTTTTCTTCTAACCTGAGCAGTCTTTCTTTTTTATCTCTAAAAATATTTAACATTTCCTTTATTCTGCTTTTATACTTTTCCTATTTACAAATATATTTTTTATTTACTTGCATTTCTTTTATTTTTATTTTTCCATTTTTTAAGATCATTTGATTTTCATACATTTAAAATCTCATTTGTTCCCCTTTCATTTCTCAAAGGCAGCACATCAGGACCTGAGAGCATAATGCAGACTATCCCAGAATCTCAATCTAACAATGAAAAAAGTCCTTTTATCAGAGAAGGTTCTCTAAAGGTGAGGCAAAAATACGTATGTTTCTGAAATGGACTAAAGAACACTGCTTTCCCGTTCTTACATAGACTTGACTTGGTCCTTTTAGTTTTTTCTGCTCTTGGCTATTTTTATATACTTTATTTCTTGTTTTCTTTAATGTATTTCTTATCAATTCAGTTATGTTGTTTTCTTAGTGAAAACTGTTTGGTTTTTGACGAGGCATTCCAAAAGCAATTCATAATTATAGTACTAGGAAGTGAGAGTTATGGATAATAACCTATTTCTTATTGAAGTTTTCTGGTTATAAAGCTATGAAAACATAAGATCCAGATTCATGGAAGTACTTACGTACCCAACTTCTGCTTTCACTGTCTACATCTCTTTGAAATTAAGGAAAGTAAATATGGTACCTGAGAGTTCCCTTACGACAGAGAATCCCATTTTATAGATCTAGACTGTGGTCATGCACTGCAGATGAATTGACTTGCCTAGGTTCACACAGTAAGTTTCTGGCTGAGATCGGACTTAAGCACACATAAGGCAGAAGTCTTAGCATTGGCACTGTCCATTACTTTGCACAAATCTAGCTTAATTGATGTTGTACTCCCCTGCTTTTTTTGACTCCTTACAGCCATAGTATGTCTCCTCTTTCTTATAATGTGTAATGCTCTGCACTTAAGGTACTGATATTGGAGTGTAGATATCAAATGGTGTTAACAAATTCCTGGGTACTCAACTTCAGCTGGCACTGCTCAAGTTAGGCTAATGCCTAACTTGTAACTGTGAATGCTTACCCTTTCTTCCACAGAAATGCTTGTGCTTTGGCATGCTTAGAATATAAAATGCTACAAAGCCCTGAATACTCTGTAAAATCTCAGGTGTCTCTTGTTGTCTTCCTAATATAAGTTGGTAATTGGCATTGATACCTCATTTGTCTTTCTGTAAAAGAATAAAATCATTTTATCTCACAGTTGCATTTCTGGAATAAACTAATACCAGTGATGTATTCTGATTTGGTGATAAACATTGTGGAAAAGTGCACAACAAAATAATTCTTCTACGACTGAATGTGTAAGATAAATAAACATCTGATACGTCTCCTGTGGTCAAGAATTACTGATCCTCTGGATTGAATTGAGCCAGTAATTTTATGCAAAATATAGCATGTAATATTGTAAAACTGTAGACATGTTTGGAAAGTGTGTGAGTGGCTTAGAACATTGGTTCCTTTGAGTTTGTTTACTTGTACTCTTTTCAGCATGCACATATGAAATACAAAAAGAACCACAGTCGTTTGAATTCCTAACATTTAATGCAGGCTTGGAAGGCGGAGCAGGACCGATTACTAGAGGAAGAACAACTCAAGCAAGAAAAAAAAGGTAAAAAAGAAAATTTGGGAGATAAAAAGAAGGAACAGGAGGTAATAATACATGAAGAAAGTAAAAGTTCCAATAAGAAATCTTCCAAAGAGAAGTTTAACGATGAGCCAGCAAAAGCCCCTGAACTTCAGGAGGATCCCAGCATCCCAGAACCACATTCTGAGAAAGTTTATAAGGTAAGGAATCATATTATTGCACCACTTTAGGGACGTGCTAACTATTTGTACATAAAGATCACAGCAAGCTATTATCCATTGTGAAATTGGAGTTCAAGGCAAATTAAGCTTAACTAGGTCTTGTTTAACGCCATCATTTTAGCAGCAGATCAATTTATCCTTTCCTAAAAGTTTTGGAAAGCAGTTTCCAGTGTTTAAGATTATCCTTACACAAGACTATTTAATTAATTTGGATGATTGTTAGTGTATATGAGATGAATACAAAGATAAGTTGGTCATGGTTTTGTGCTCATGGAAAATACATTTATGGGATGAATTTTGCCTAAAAATGTGATTTTTGTGGGAGAGAATAGGAAAGGGGAACATAAAGACCTGTTCCAACTCCTGTGTTCAGGGACTGCTAGACCTAGTTGAAATTTGCACTGTCCACATTCAAAATCGAGTAAAAGGAGTTCATTCTTTATTCCATTTCCTGTTTCAAAATTCGTGTTCTTGGAGTGCCCTAATACAAGGTATTCTGACTGTTACACTAACAGGGGGATATTTCTTACAGAGGGAACTCTTAACTAGTTGTGTCCAAACAGTTTTTAGGCAGTTTGCGCTGTCTTATATTTGTAGAGCCTAAGCTTTGCATCCAAAACTTGCATAGGTCAATATATTTTAGTCTAAACTTGCTTGAGTACAGACTTCAAACTCAGAGATATGCAACATTTCAGTCTGAACTTTCTTGAGTACACTCATCTATTTTTTCCAGTTTGTGGCTCTTTGGAAGGCATAGCAGTCTAAGAATCAGATTTGCATTGTCTGAATTCCATAATCTAGGGGAAGGAAAGCTGAATCTCTATCTGCCCTTTACCTCATCACATAACATTGTACTTTGTCTCTTTGTGCTTGGCCAGAATTTTTCTTTCCTTCCCAATATATGTTAAGCCACCAGTCTACTTGCTACTCTTCGGTTTCCATGATGGCTGCATACCACTGAAGGACCAGATTCTGCTCTCATGTGTAACATGTTACTTCAGTTAGTAACTGAGAAATTATTTGGATATGAGAATAACATGCTATGTGTTTGCTGAAGCTCTTACTACATTAGTTAAATATCTAAGCAAAAATGTTGACCAGAACAGTGGGATCCTGTCCTTCATTTGCTCTTGGATGGCTTCTGCCTTTCTCATTTATGCATAATCTAAAAATTGTTTTTCCAGTTTGTTGGCTACAATACAGGGGAGGGTCTCATTCAAGTATCAGGAACCAATCAATACCTTTTTCCATCTGATGGAGGACAGATTCAAGTAGAGAAGATAGAGTTTGTAAAAGGTAATTCTTTAATTCTTTATGCTTTGCTTTGACTCAGTTACTAACCCATGGCATAGTTTCTTAATCCAGAAATGCTTTTTCATGTCTCAGTAGTAGAAATTCAGTTAAAGACATTGTGAGATTCTATATTAGCCACTATCACTACTAATGTTTACATTTTCACAGAAGCACAGAATG
>Ga0181612_129286_pt1 | contig 11449 bp, 5 predicted proteins | sample HoacroProtozoa21_FD_119630 | JGI IMG/M metagenome (GOLD analysis project Ga0181612, IMG submission 119630) | Hoatzin crop microbial communities from Cojedes, Venezuel. Combined Assembly of Gp0051906, Gp0051904, Gp0051908
AAAAAAAGAAAGAAAAAAAACCCCAGCAGTGTGACAAATAATTTATTTCACGTATAGTCAATGTACACACTGGGAAATGCTGTAGTAAGTTTTGTAAGTAATTTCAACTCTGCTATGTTTCCTTTCAAAAGGTATACAAAATTAAAACTACCCTGCTACACAGAGTATGACTAACTTGCATTATCACTATAACCAGATGATGTTTGTATTTACGTTCACTATCCTATAACACAACGGTAAAACAGGACTGTATCTTTCACTAAGATTAAAGTCTTCTAATTAACCTTTCTAGATCATTTCCAAGGAAATCTCTAGATGCTGAACAGTTTACCTTATATTTTGTGCATGTGGTCTTTTTCATATATTTTTGTGATTTATGGATAACGCCCTACATACATGAATTGTTGTCAAGCTGCATGAAGTAATTTCTGAGAAAAATATTTCGCGTTTCCCGCTTGGAATTGGTCAAAAAATTTTAAGTGAACGAACTAGTTGCCCTGTTGCCCACTGAATGTTTTACTTGTTTGATCTTTTCATTGTTATCTCCAGCACTTGCATAAAGTGCACTGTGTTCTTGAAATACCTAACTACATTTGCTTCATACACATTTAATTGAGTGAAAAGTTAAGTCAGGATTGACGTTTCTTCATTCTGGAATTGCTTCTTTCTGCCATATTTTTGCAGGTTCTATTAAGAAAATTACCCATAAGGAAGCTTTCACACGTTTGCAGTCACAAATACTGGCTTCTTTTAAAAGCAGAGCTGGCAGTTCATTTCTCAGAAGTATTTTCAGTTCTTTGCTTTTCTTTCAAGACTTCAAAGTCTGTATCTTCCTTTCTAAAAAAAGTCAATACAATATACTTTAGTTACTCCATATGTTCATGGCTAGAGTCTGTTTTTAAAAGGTAGAGCATAGTTTATAAAAAAGAAAGTCTTTCCAGTGTTTAGTATGTTATTGTAAAGGTCACGATACGTGATGCTTTTCTGGTGTATCAGCTACTGTAGAACTGAGATTAGCTAATCTCTGTTTAACACTCTCATAGTTAAGGCACGCAACTTGAAAAGGTGAATCCAAAAGGCTGAAAATCAAGGAAGCAGGCAAAAGAATGTAACTTTTTGTTTTTTAAGTTTGTGGTCCTTTGTTCAGTTTCATGATATTGGGATTTGAATTGGCTCTCAGCACAGCTGCAATTAAAACCCCTGTTCAAACACTGGTGTGCTGGTTATTCTGTGTGTCCCAGCATGGCCACAGTAGAGGGTACAGCGGCGTAAGTATGGTGTTTGGTAGAGCATACCATGCTAGTGCATTAACACTGACCATACTGTACTCCTGGAGGGAGTGCTTCTTGTTACCGCAATAGCTATTCGGATCGATAATGTCTTCAGATTTCAGGGTTTTATACTGATGGATAATTTACCCAAGTAAAACAGTATTTCCACTTGGGTATGACTTCAATATAACCTTACCTTCCACTGTAAGAACAAATAGTAAGGAAGAGCAAATCAGTCTGTCAGTTAGACATGGATTTTGGGAATGAGGTCTGCTGTGATCTGTCATACCTGAGAATAGATTTTGCTCCATTACAGTCACTAAAAATGCCGATTTGCCAAACTGTAATGGAGCAAGGCTGAGAACATACGCCAGAGAGCTGCCTTAGAAGAGGCACCATGCCACTCCTCATACACTGCACAGAGACAGGCATCGTGCTGTCGATCATATATAAACTCTTCTCATTGGAGAAATTTGACTGGTAAAACAGCTTAGTGTATTCGGTGGTGGCATTACAGAACAAAGCCTATGAATTATATTCATTCCACATTAGCTGAAGCTTTTTTTCAGAGGTCTGTTATATTACATGAATCCTTGTGCCGAGGATTTTAAGGAGCTGTATCTTTAAACTATGTTTCCATTATTCATCTGAATGCTAGTCACCCAACTAAAGCCACAAGACACCTAAAAAAGTGCTTCTTTGAATGCAGGAGTCTCTGAAGTGAGATTCCAAACCTCTGTGACTGCCTGCACAAACAAAATGGGGTTGTTTCCACAGTATTCTGGGGTGCTAATGGCCAGGAGAAAATGTGACTGGGGGGTAGTAACCAAGGAAAAATAGGAAGGAGAGGTATACTTGATAGACAGATTTTCCATTTTAAATGTATATTTAATCCAAATACTAATATTAATTCCAATATAGTATGTTTGGCTAAAGCATGTTTCCCTGAAGGGCATCAGCTCTTGTTCAAAGACCTCAGAGAAAGCAGAATCCACAGCTCCCCTCATCTATGGCTTAGAAATGACATTTCTTTTTTATGTTTTCTTTCATCCACCTGCAAAAGTGACATCTTGTTGAGCTTTTAGTACTACTGGTTTAAAACATCACTACCTGATAATTCTCAGTTAGGATACGCTGGATAGTAATTTATCATCTGATATGATACATCCTTACTCAGCTGCTCCTTTCCAAGATTAGATAAGGAGTAGTCATTGAACACATCTTTTTTTCTACAAGATTATTAATAGTTTATCTCAAAATGAGATGCCTCTAGCACAAACGAACTGAAGTTGCAGATTAGTGTTTCTTTCCTAATATATCTAAAACCGTAATTTTCCTTAATCCTGCCTACCGGTGGTTTCTTTCTCTTTCCCAAACAGGTCTAGATTTTCATGTCAAATGATCTGTAGTTTATATTGATGGTTACTTACTATCTGTTCAGCATTTGTTATATCTTTCTTAAAACAATATTGCTTTTCCTTCAGCAGCTGCTTCAGGCTGTTAGAAACACATTATTTTGTTATATATTATTATTTATATACTATATGTCTTATAATTCATTACCTATTTATCATATTAAAAGCCTACTTTTAAGGTTTTCATTACTTAATCCCTTGGGTTTTTTTTCTGTAAACTTTATTTGACTTCACAGTAGCCCAGATTCCTAAGAAATAGGTGTAAAATAAGCCTTGCTTTCCTTTCCTGTTTTAAACCAATATCATCTCCCTCATCTTCTCATGTCAGCACCTAAAAGAAATCAACAAACTAATTGTGGTAATAGACCTTTTGAGTGGATATGCTGAGTTGAAAAATCACACTTCCGTTTGAAGAAATTGTGCCCAGGAGATTTATTAGGAACATCTAGGTTTACAGCAGCAGTAGAATAGAAAAAATTAGGACTTTATATAGAGACATATAAATTGTTCTTCAAGCAATGTAACACTAATATTACCTGAAATAATTCCTAAAAGGTCTCTGGCCAGATTCTAATAACATTATTCATATGTAAATGAATAACATCAGCTCAAATAATCAGATAGGTCAAAAAGCTTGGATTTTGGGGAAAGTATTGCTAGTTGAAGACAATCAATGTACAATCACACAAAGAATGATGAAAAAAAGAAACGAAATAGGAGAAGAGCCAGTTGTAACACCTAGGAGAGGGAGGTGGTATAGGAAGCTGCTCTGAAAATCAATCGGGTTAGTATACCTAAATCATCTATGTCTTAAGCACAGGATTGAATTACTGTAGTGCAATAAGAAATCATGCATCACCCAATCCCCTGGTTACTGCTCGTATGTATAGTACTTGCACTAAAAGTACAGGATTTTTCCACTTCGCTTAGTTCACAGTAAAAAGAGAGGTAAACTGAGTTATATTACCCAGCATTTGCCACAATGTGAAAGTGTGCCATGGGCAGTTACTGAATCATCTCACTAGTCCTAAATGGTTATTCTGCTGTATCTTGATCATATGTCTAATCCCAGCAGGATTTATTTAAAAAAAAATCAAGCCAAAAGAGAAAAAAGAAATTAGCACCAGAAAATTGACTGCTTCAGGTAAAATAATCCTGTTTATGGGTAAAGAGGTTCATCTGGCTAGCAGATAAATTATTACCTTTGGATTATCTTTTTTTTCCGTTTTTTTTTTTGACAGGGATTAGATATTGAGATTATACAAAATATGTATTGTGAGTTCAAAATTGGAAAAGGAGTATTATTCTGGGAAAAAAAAACTTTAGGATTAATAGGATAGTTTGACAAATCTCAGTTTGTGATTTTCACTCTTCTTATATGACTTAGGATTGCAACATGCATTATGCACCAAGTAGAATCTCCATTTTTTAATGTAATCTTTTTTCTCCCTTTGTTGAGCACCAGTTTACATTGATATTTTCTTACCATTCACTGAGTGGATGTGTCTATGTGTGACTGTGAGCATAGCAGATACCTAGAAAGAGATGGCTCGTGAAGGATGTGGTATGTCCTACAGAGCTTTAATTCAAGAGAAGTCATCAAATGGTTCCAAAACCCTACAGATTTGCTCAGGATTCCCAGATGATTTATGCCTAACTATGAAATGAATTGTCTACTCATAGGGACTGAGCATAGCTAGGGCACAAATTTTCACGCTGGAAGCTTGTGAAAAGGAAAAAGGTCACCAACGGGTGAGTAAAAGCCATCAGCTCACTCAAATAAAGAAAGGAATAAGTTAGAGCTTTCAGTTAGATCACGGTATTATCTTCAGAAATTTTGAAAGAAAATATCACAAAATCATGTAGCCATGGTAACTGCAAACTTGGAAGATATTAAGGTAATGTTGGTCCCAGCCTTCTGATGTTTACTGCTGTGGATACTGTGTAAGAGTTTAATTGGAGCAAAATATTTAAATAAACTGGGAACTGCAACTGCATGTAGATGAACATCTTTTAATGTAGACATTTTCATAGCTGAAAGAACTGGGTTTTGATCTGGTACAAATTCATTTTCTCTAATCTTTCAGTAACTTCATAAGGGTTTTAGAGAAATCACATTTCTTACAAGGATTTATTGTTTTAAAAAAAGAATGTGTGCCCATATCTTATCAGTAGTGGAAATAACGAGAGATACTGTGTAGATTGAGCTAGTTAGCCGAGGGATCCAACTAGAAGATAAATCAAAGTCAAGGCTGAAGTTTGAGGTTGATGGTACCAAAGGGTTTTATGAGATTTGTCAGTCACTGTTTATTTCTCTGTATGCATCTTACGGACTTAGTGCCTAACAGGTCTTCTCTTTACCTTCTGTGGGGTTGGTAGGGGAAGGTGATCAGTCTGCAGGCTAGGGAAAAGGAGGAGCAGCACTGCAAAAGCAGAAAGGAACTGCATCAACAGGCAAATGTGGTCAGAGTGTGTGAGGAGCAGAAGCCCATGTTCAGACACAATAGTGCAGCAGCGCTGGTGGGTGTGGAGTGAAAGCAGCAGGCATGTAAAAGAGAAAGAGAGACGATAGGGAGGTAAGAGATTTGCCTAGGGAGATGAAGCAGAGCAGTCTTTCCGAGGGTGATTGGCCACTGATTTGCTGTTGAATTTTCCTTAATATGAAGTGGTTCTGCATGACTTTGGTGTGGAAATTAGAGCTGAAATAACTGAAAAAAATGTTCTATTTATATCTTTGGAGGGGAGGGGAGGGGGGAGGGATGCGTAGGTGATATGATTGCTTCTTCTCGACCTGTTGAAATTGGAGATCTTGGGTTCACCACACTGAGCTCTGTCAGGTCCATTTCAACTTTGTGTTTGACAATAGCAAAATCACTTGCTGCTTTGCGGACTGACACACTTTCCTTCTGTTAATCTCACAGGCTCACTTGCACAGCAACAAGTGGGGAAGGAGCAAAAGGCTGGAACACAGGTGTTTGTTAACTAAACAGGTATACATACACTAGAACAGGGCAAAAATCTGCAGAATAAAGGCTCCTTGTAGTTTATACATGAAAATGGCCTTTCTTAAAGTCAATAGGATAGTCTAGACTTTATGTTGATCTTTAATTTGGTTGAACTCTTACATTTTACTGTCTAATTTTAACTGAAATTCAATTATCTAACTTGAAATAAGAACCCAGCTTTTTTCATAGTGAAGACAAGAATACACAGGCTTCTTTCCTTCCTCTCTACATCAGCTACAAAGATGGTATTTTAGAATCATAGAATCATAGAATAGTTTGGGTTGGAAGGGACTTCAAATATCATGTAGTTCCAGCCACCCCTGCCATGGGCAGGGGCACCTTGCCCTGGCCGAGGCTGCTCAACGCCCTTTCCAGCCTGGCCTTGAACACTGCCAGGGAGGGGGTACCTACAGGTTTTCTGGGCAACCCATTCCAGTGCCTCACCACCCTCATAGTAAAGAATTTCTTACTAACATTTAATCTAAATCAATCCTCTTTAGAAGACCCCAGATGAAGTGTATGTTATTACGGCCAGGAATGGGCTTGTAAGGTTATCCAGGAGTTGAGGAGGAGGAAAGAGACGAAGTTCAGGCTGCAGACACTAGACAGGTTACACACAGCTGGGCATAGTAGGAGATGCTTCCAGAAAGAACATCAGCAAGAGGGGAGCGATGGCAAAATCATCATCCTTCCTGGAAAGTGTCCTTCTAAGCCCTGAGTACATCTTAACTGTAAAAACTATACTCAGATCAATAAAAGTAAAAAAAAAAATACAGGAACAGGCATTTCTGAACTATTTCATCCTTCGCGTACTTCTCAAACTTTATAAAGGTTCCAGCATTAAGAACAAGAACAGATTTATATTTCCATTCCTGTGTTTCTGACAAGCATCAGCACTCTCATTGGAGGTCACGGTCTTAACTCCTAGAAAACACATCCTCCTCAGAGCAGGATTCATCCGACATGGGGTCCTGCTCTTCCCATTCCCCACCTCGCTCTCTTCTTGCCCGTTGTCCCACAGCAACACTAAACAGGACTGTGAAAGCAACGGTTCTGCTAAAGGAGACTTTTTAGATCTGAATTTGAAGACTTCTTGCACTGAAGAAAGGGAAAAAAAAATTCTTGATGGGAGTTTCCTACTGGTATTGCACGGCCAAATTTTAATTTTTTTGGAATTAAACGTGGCAGGAGAAAATGACTTGTTCTGTTGGAGTTTTACCAGATGCTTTTGTATTTCAAACATCAGATTTCTCCTATGTGGACAACTCAGAGTTTTTTGTCTCAAAAACAGGAGAACTGAGACCTTCTCAGAGTATTTGGGGAAGACAAATAGGGACCTCTTAACTTTTCATTTTTTTCTTGCCCTTAAAAAAAAGCAGGGATGGGGAGGTGTGTGTGTGAACCCAAGTAACTACACACTTTATAACAGCCTGTAAAGAGGGAACAGGGACAGGGAGCATGTATTTTTCTAGGACACGGGTGTAAGGACAGATAATCCATCAAGTCCAAAATTTACTCCTCTAGACCCCAAATTCAGAGTGAGATGATAAAGCTGACATTTCTACAGGAGCAGAGTTAGCCTATTTGGAAACTTCAGTACTAAAGCTGGTACTAAGCATCCCAAAGAGAATTACTGTTGTCCAAGCAGGTTAAAGACATTCACAGCCTTTTTCTGACAAATTACACACATAATTTGAATTCATCACTGTTTGGTCATAAGGATGCTAAAAAACATTATCAGGAAGCAGGATGAGGAAGAAAAGGAGACTACAGATATAAAGTCCATACTGTAAAACAGGGTGTGTAGCAGACAGACTGGACAGAAGAGACTTTCCAGAGTTATTTACCTTGAGTGCGTGTAAGGGCTTACAAAACCAGACCCAGACCTGAGACTAACCCTGAGCCCACACAGTGCCATAACCTCGGTAACTCTGAAGCCTCTCCCCTTACCTCCCCTAAGTTGCCTTTTCACTTACAGCCCCGCAGCCCAGGTCTGTTTTGCTGTCTGTTGCAGTGGGAAGCAATTAGAATAGAATAGGTAATTACCACGGATGGGAGAGCTGATCCTCCTTTTCCTGCCCTCGCTTTGTGCTGTGAGCTGTAACCTCGTACCAGGGCCCTCAGCAGACAACAATGGGAGACAAGGGTCATTAAAGCAACGCTAAACAGCACCCAGCGATGGGCAGCACTAAGCTAATGGGCAATTAGCGCTGCAACATCTGCACCTAATCAAAGCCTGCTCCAATCAACACTTTCAGCCTAGGGAGTGACAATGGGGAGACTGAGCAAGGCCTGCAGAGTCCGAAGGGTTACCGTAGGAAATGTATTTGGGGGACAGGAGAAAGTGCTTATTCAGGGAGACTCCTGCTGTTTCTCATCCCAGGTGGCCACCGGGGAGAGTTTTCACTTTCCATTTTCTCTCTTCTTCCTTTTATTACCCCTGTCGCCCCTGAAAAAGAAACTTTCACTGCTGTAGTTGATGTTTACCACTAGCACCAGACGCTGAGAATAAATCTGTGTGCACATCAGCCTGTCTCATCATCTTTTGGGCAGCACTAGACAGAGAAAACAGAGACACTGCAAGGAGCACGAAGCATGAGGTGGAGTAGGGCATCACATAATGAAAAAAATAGTGAAAAATGCAATTTTTCTGTTAGGGAAGGATGCTGATGTGATCTTTATGTGTCTGACTAGGGGAAAAGTCACTTAGCAGAACCCCAACCTGCTCATGCTCTGCCAGACCTGCGTTTTTCTGAGCTTCACCAGCTGTGGTAGCAGCCTGAGGAAGTTCTGCAGAAGAAGTGCACAAACCAGTGGGACAAAGCTGCCTGGACCCGCACCAGGGCAAAGTCCAATGGATGCAGAGTACAAATAGCTCCCTGACTATATGCCTTTCCCATCCTTACATGAAAGGGCAGGTGCAGAAACTCACCTGCACCATGTTAGTGCTCAGCACAGTCTTGTCCAGCTCCAAGACCACAATCTTGATCTTTCCATAAGGCAAGCAGAGAAATCCCAGGAAAACATCTGCCAGGGGCTAGGGAGAAGCACAGGCCAAGCTTTAGGAACAACGCCCTGATGAGCAAAGAGAAGCAGTATCTGACTTGTTCCTGCTTGGTCCTCTCTTTTTCTTTGGAGATTCCTTATTCTCTTGCCCTCCTGATCTTTCTTTTCTGAGTACAGCAAACCTGGGCAAGCCATGAACTGCTGAAGGAGTTATCCCTTGGGTAACCATGCAGCTTTTCTTCACACAATGGCTGACCAGAACTGCCCTCCTAATAAGTACCAAAGCTCCGGCTGCTCCATGCAATGAATGTCTTTACAAAGGGGTAGGGAAAGATCAGAGCGCTGCTCTCCCTGGTGTTCACAGACACAGACACAGGTGACTCTCCCACAAAGAGCAAGGTAACCTCGCTAGAGACATCTACTGCCTTAAATTAATGCAGAGACTTCAGGCCTGACAATATCCACCTGCACATCAAAGCGCCATGTGAGACACTGAATGCCAAAGGATTTGTGGAGCAGCATGAGGGGAAGCATTTCAGGAGATGTGTTTGCAGGTTTGGTGCTAGAAGAGTGACTGAAAGATGCCAAGCATCATCACAGGCCCGAGACTTTCTTGCTGCCTGCTGATGACCCCCGCTTCTGTGCTGCACCGGAGTCAGGCTGCCCCAGACACCCCCTTCTCCGGTAGCATCAACAGTCCCACCAGCACCCTGGGACTCACGCAGAGGAGCGTGGGAAGTGTTTGCACCCTGTCCTGCGACTCCACCTGCCTCCGTCAGCTCCACACCGTGAGAGATGACTGAGACAGCCCACCCTTAGATGCCTAAAAGCTCACTGCTTCAGCATGGGCTGGAACAAGCAGGGGGTGCTGTGCCCATCCCAGGGTGACCATGAAAGGCAAGACACCCTTTCCTGCTGTACCCCAGCCACAGGGAGGGGGAGAAGCAGCACAGAACCCCAATCCCAACCAGCTCTGTCGTGCACTCACCCTTCGACACCTTGGGCGAGAGGACTGCAGGAGCCTACAGCACCCCCAGCGCCGTCCCCCACCCCTCTTGCCAGTCCCCGAAGCAGCACGCTGCCCAGCAACAAGGCAGGGGAGGACGAGCATCCCTGCCTCGGAGCTGACCTATGGCTGTGCCGCTCCTCCGTGCCTCCTCCCGCAGACGCGCTGACGCCCTGGGCCAGCGAGCAGACAGCACGGCTGCTGCCGGCACAGAATCGCTGACCTATTTTTGTATATGCGGGCATGCACAAGATCACAAACAAAGGGCGCTTTAGCTTAGGATATTTAAAGGAAAAGATACTCATCTAATTATCCCCAGAAACCACAGTGGCTCTTATGACGTTTATGATCTTCCTGAAAGCATCCTTGTGCATGGCTGTGGGAAGAAATAAAAAAAGCACCGAACAGTTGGGTAAAAGCAAACCAAAAAGCTTCATTAAGATGCAGAATCACACTCCTAGAAAAGCAACAAAAGGGGATGTAAGAACTTGAGAATAAACTGGGCCTAAAACTTGATAAGCACAAGAGCAACCAGGACTCACCTACATGGAAAGAACAAATGTCTACAAAAAGGAATGACTGAGCAGTCCTGCAGGGATGTCCCCCACCTCCCTGTCACTGATGGATGAGCTGCTTGTGCAGACTCATCTAAACAGACTTTAAACAAGTCAGCTTTCCCAGGGACTTTTGTTCAAGATTGCTGATGGATTTGGACCAAATTGTGAAGTATTTAATCCGCACCTCAGGCAGGTTTTGTAGCTGGCAGCTTCAGCTGGTTTGAAGTTAGTTGCATGCATTTAGGCCAGCTACTACCTCTGTGCACATACCTGTAAGTGTGAGCACCTAACAATTTGTCAGGTACTGGAACAACAAATGCTGCAAACAAAAACCCTTAAACTGCACTCCTTAATCTGCAAAAAAACTCCCAACCAACCCAGGAATCCTACAGAGGTTCACAAAACTGCTTCCTGCCAATGGCCTCTCATGGAAAGGAGAGATGTGCTGTGCTTGTCAGAGAGCAAGAGCCTGCAGAGCAGCAGTGACCAGGAGCAGACCACAGATCTGCGAGTCCACCTCCGAGCCCGCAGCATCCTTGTTTGGTTGATTCAGTGAAGTTCACTGTTAGAGAAGCCTCCAGCAGTTTGGTTTGCTGGCTTGCTTCATATCCTGGATTGGGAAATGCCTGCTCTCCCCTAAGTGCTCCACTGCACGACATGCAGGATGCAGTGACGAATAACACAAAAATGGTTACTACAAATAGAGACGCTGACAATAGTTACTCAATAACAGATGCTGGCAGCTCTCCTGGGGCTCTCCACACAGCTGGGAAAGGTGCCGCTGCCAGGATTTGTCGGCAACAAACCTGGGGCAACAACCCACCCCCCAAACATGCACAGGCAGGAAGGAAAAAAAGAGCATGAATAGATCTCAGTGTCTCGAACAATGAAAACAGGAAAGTCCCTCTTGTCTGGGGAGCCCGGACGAGAGCAGCTCTGCAGTGAAACCTTAGCTTCATCCTGCTTCCAGGCAGTCTGTGGGGTCTGCTCAGCTTCCTATAGAGATGTGGATTCAAAAAAGCAATACTGCAGCTAGAGCATCCTGTGACAGCGAGGGATGGACGGATGGATGGATGGATGGATGAATGGGGGGAGGGCACCATCCAGCCTCGGGGGCTGGCAGGGGCAGGAGGGGGGGGCTCCAAGCAGTATTTAATCTGAAACATCACCTTTCTCTGAAGACCCCTCC
>Ga0181612_134653_pt1 | contig 11449 bp, 8 predicted proteins | sample HoacroProtozoa21_FD_119630 | JGI IMG/M metagenome (GOLD analysis project Ga0181612, IMG submission 119630) | Hoatzin crop microbial communities from Cojedes, Venezuel. Combined Assembly of Gp0051906, Gp0051904, Gp0051908
ATTTGAAGTATAAAACTGATACTAAACAGCTATGGGTTTGACGAGACTTTCCTGTACACCAACAGAAATACAGATCATAGAACGAGTCCAATGACTTTTTTATTGATACGGAAGAGAAGAAAGGGATCTTCCAGTGCTTTTTGACATTTTTGTTGTGGGGAATTATACATTTAAGAGGCTTACATTAAGAGCCAATGTGTGATGTTATTCATAGGCTTACTCTGCACCATGCTGATCAGTCAAGACAGAAATACAGGATGCAACTCTCTTGTCTCAAGAAACTTGTCTGATTAATTTCCCCTACTGGTATTATACCAGCTGCCCTATCTCTGTTCAAGATGCATTTGCATCACAAAGGAATTATTTTCTCTCAGCCTGTCTAATATCAAATAATATTGGTGGCTCACAAACACTCACTGTCCAAGTTATTGTCCAAGACTGAAACTTTGCAGAGGAATGAGCTCCCATCTCATCCATGTCAGTGTTATCTGCCTTAGTATTACTATTTTTTTTCTTTTCATTCATGCTGTCTAGATTTGTTTCAAACCTATGGTGAATGCTATGCTAATCTTTATACTGCGGAGTTTACATTCAAGAAGGGAAGTGAGGTGCCCTAATGGATTCTATAATTTAGGAAGGGAAGGGAAGACAGGGCTTGCCTGCAGAGCCATCTTAAGCCCTTCCTGTGATGAGGTTCTGCCAGTTTCCAGAAGAGGTTTAAAAACCCTGCCAGGAGGCAACAGAAATATAGACAGAAAAAACATAAAAACATACAAGAACTTCTAACAGTGAATTTATGAGCAATTGTTGGCCTGCACCTGGAAGGCCCAAACTCTCAAACCTTTCCTTGTTTTTGCTATGTACAAAGTGTATGTCTTGTCCTTTTGTGATCCATGGCCTCAGGGGTATTTTGTACAAATGATTTGTATTTTAAGTGAAGGAAGTGATGCTTCTCTTCAGGAATTATAAAGCTGGCTTCCTTTCAGTGTATTGTGTTCCCTGTGTACTAAGACAGGGAGGGAAGTGAGGAAAAGATGGTGGAGAGGAGATGCTCTGATACTGACAGGTCTGGGGAAAGAGTGAGCAAGCAAGAGAGAGGCAGCTCACATGGGAAAAAAATTCACAGTTGAGAAACTAGAGGGAAAAAAAGGCATCCTGGTCTGCATTATGTATATGAGTGTTCCTCTCTCCTGACTTTTTATATGCTTTGGAAACTGAGTAAATAGGAGCATTTCTGCGATCTGAAATCAGTCTGGTTGCCCTCACTTTGGTGCTTTCGATCTCGTTTCATCCTAGATGTGAGGTTACCCGAAGTGGACTGTGAATTTCCAAAAAGACATTTTCGACATTGTTTCTGTTCATGCATAAAACATCTGTTGCATGTTTGATTTCCACAGAAACGAGTCACACGAGCGAGAGCTCATATAATACCCTGTTTCCCCTTCTAATTCATTTCAGAGAGCCAGATACATCTGCATTCTTTCATCTCATCCTCTTTTCTGGCCTCCAGGCCTATTGAGGCAGCAACTATTTTCTTTGTCAGCACTCACCAGATCCTGACTTCAGGCAATTTTTGTAAATATTTTTCCAATACCAGTGCAACTAATTTTGTATGCTTCATAGCCTATTTGCAAGTAATTTAATCATGTACATAATTTTTCTAACAAAGGATTATGATGTTCTCTCTCTGGTTAAATGATGCCCAGAACTTGCTGCCATTTTGGTATATTTGAGATATGATTGTTTCTACTAGTATGTAATTTCTATGTTTCTGAGAGGGGCCACTTTGGGAAGGCTTCTGTTTAAAAGCATCAGCAGTGAGACACAGAATATGCAGGAGAGAACATTTTTATCATAACATGAGGCAGCAAGCTCTAGGTCTTTGGAAAGAGTCAGATATTATTCTCTATTCAGCCACTGGGAATCATGACGAGATGCCCAGGTGCCAGCTGAGCTGATGTGGATGAGAACTAATAAACTCATTCCACACAGGCAGAGCATAGCAATAATCATTACGTGGTAGCCACATCAATAGGAACTGGTGACCAAGGTCTCTGGGGAGCATGTCTTTGGGCAGAAACCGGAGCTGTGGTGGAAAGGTGATTTGTCTGAGTTTTGCCACTGTATCAGAAATCCAGTTCCTATTTCTGCTTGCAATTTCTCACCTATCTCTGCTCTATAATAAACTCTATTACATCAGATTTCTTTTAGTGTTTTGATATGAGTGCCACTAAACAGAGGTACCCTTTGGTTTATATTATAGGTGTTTTATAAGTGTTTAATGTTATTTCTATTCATTAATGTGGGGTGAAATGTCAGCATATTCCACCAGTATTCAGTCTTTCATGCTGAAAATAGCATAACATTTCCCTCTCCCCATGTGTCAAACATGAAATTTGACATTTTTTATGCCCACAGGGGAAAACACTGCTGATGGGGTATTTTGGGGTTTATTTGTTTGTGCTTTTTTTACTGCTAAATAGTTTGCTGTTTGTAGAAGTCCATTTCCTGTGTGTAAACAGGAAGGGTTTTCTCTCTCTGATACCTGAACATCACATAACTCAGCACTTTAAGATCAGAGCTGCATAGCCCTCATTGTCAGAAATGCAATTAAAATGAGAGCTGTAGTACAATGGTCATGAGGACATCAGGGGATAACTGCCTAGCATTACAGTGAGCATTATGATTAACTTCAGAATTTTGGCCCAATTTAATATTTACGTATCGCAAGCTACTGAGATTCTGGGGAAATTTTTGAGAGATGTTTTCTTCTCCTCTGCTTTAAAGCCTGTAGTGAGAAGCTGCTTTGTATTATTTGCATTTTCATCTAGACTGGAAGAGTGCCTGTTGGATAGCATAGAAACTGCAGTGATTAAAAAGACCCAGTGACTGAACCAAAATCCAAGCTCTGACAGGCATAAGTCTCCCTTCAAAGACTGCCAACGACCCAGAACTAAAGTATTGTCTGAATGACTTGTGCTCAGAGCATTTGAGAACCTAATCTTAGCCTACATTTTGTAGAAAGAAACCAAGCACTAAAGAAAGAGAAAGACTTCCAGATTTGAAGCTCATACAAATAAAGCAACAAAGGGAGTTTCTGCAAGTAAAATTTTCATTGTGAAATCACAGGAATTTCTCACAGTCTAGACAGCCCCTAGTAGAAATCCCCCAGGCTTCCCAGCCAGCCTTTCTGGGTGCTCTGAAATGCACCTTCACCCTTAGCTCAACTTCTACCCTAGAAAAAAAGCTGACTGTACTTGTCTCTTATTTAGAGGCTTTTTGGCTATATTAGCTCCCTTCAGCTGGCCCCAGTGAGTAACACATTTCTTCTTCTTGGCTGGTTTCTGTAGTAAAAGAAATAGCTGCTTGGTCTTCTGAGCCTGGTAGCTCCACTCTTACTGAGCTGCTGCATGTGAAGTAAATCAGAAACAGTATGCATGATTTGGGGTTGTTTTTTGTCTTTATGTTATTGTTATTATACAGCTTTTGGTGCAGAAAGCTCATGTGTGTTGCTAAAACAGCTCCTTAGCAGCTGTTTCTGCAGAAGGATCTTGCTGCAGAGTTGGGACAAGGTGATGCTGCTGGGGATGTGTGAAGAGATGGGGCAGTGCTGGGAGGGGACCCCTGGGCTGTGGTTGTGCTTGGGTGCTGTGAGGAGAGAACAGGGTCTGAAAGCACCTTGCATATGAGTATGGTTGCAGGAATGTGGACTTAAAGTGGACTTTGTCTGATCTGACAATGCTCCCCCCCATAGGCGAAGCATAGGGATGGCACAGGGAGAATTGTTGGATTTCCTGGAAGACCCTTGTCCTCGCTGGTCTGATTTTCCCTGTGATGCCTGTCCCATTTGCTATGCTAATAGCAGCAGGGACCTGTGACGCACATGATTAGAAGAAACATTTTGTTGTGTGCAAGTCTGCCACTGCTTTCTCAGCCTGAGCTCAAAGCATTGCATGCCAAGCTGGGGCTGCTGCTAGCTGAATATGTAAGAGTTGAGCTTCAAGCCACTATAGGCTTTATAATTGCTTATTGCATTAAGTCGGATGCTACCATGGAGCATGCTGTGTGTTACTCTGATTTTATTTAAAATAAAAAGATGAAATGCCAAATTAAAGAAAAATGAAGAGGATTATCATGACTCCAAGGTTAAACATAAACAGCAGGATTCAGAGAGCTCCTGGAGAACAGAACTCCTCTTTCAATAAAATCTCTCCATTTATAAAACATTTAAAAAGAAAAGTGGAAAAGGGGAAAATAGCTATATGCCATATCACGAAAATTACCTTTAAATGGTATGTTTCTCAGGAGTTTCCATGAGGCATTAGCAGCTCTCCAAAAAAGAGAGGCCTTGTTTTCATGCTAATGGTAACTGAAATGAAGATGGAGGGAGGGAAAATGCAAAATTCTCTGCTGCATAATCTAGGTTGGTCTGGAATAAGTTCTTTATTGAAAGTTTTCTGCCGGCTAGTGGCAACTCTTTAAAGGAAATACTTATTTTTCTTTGTTGCTTGATGATAATCATTGCCAAATGCAGGAGTGCTGTGAAAGGCAAAAGATTTGGTTTATTTCATTTTCCTCCCTTGCTTTTGTTGCTTCCTTCCCCCTCCAGGAACATAAATAATGATAATAATAAACACAGGAAAAACCCTCAGGTAACTTACAAACGAAATGCAGGAGATGTATTTTTATAAATGAGAGTGCGAATGTCACACTGGTAAAATTAGAAAGAAATGTGTGAGTCCTGAGCTCCCCTGAGCTGGAGGGGAAGGCTTTGGAGATTTGATTTCTGAGCACTGCCCAGAGAAAGAACTGCAGTGGAAATCTGTTTTCAATGAAAATTCAAGCCAAAAAATTCTTTCTTAAAGCTTCATTACAAGACCTTAACTTTGACCTTTGTTTTAGTTTTAATGCTCTTAAAAAAAAAACAAACAGTAAATAAAATGCATTTCTACTTGAAACCTCTGGCATAGCCATGGCAGGGTGCAATCTGCATGCAAGTATCTGAGGAAATTATTTGGTGGGAGCCAGCACCACCCTCTGTAGCATCAAAATGAGAGCACAAGAGAAATGGAGAGCAAGGGAATAAAATGGCTCTTAAAGATGCATAACAACCTGGGGACATGCTTAATGTTTAAACTTGTGCCCAGTGAAGCACTTTCACTAAAGGCAGCCAAAATGGAAGAAGGCTGTGGACTTCTTCCTTGGCAGACTAATGCTATTGTGCATGCAAGTTTGTTTCGGGTCTGCAGGGTAGGATGAGATGTTAGCTTTTTTGCTTCCTGAGTCTGCATCGGGGATGTTTTATCACAGGAGTGACCTTTTTTAGTGTAAGGGAGGATCACAGTGCTCACTGGGATGGATTTCGCAGCCTGATCTAATAACCTGTGTGTTCTCTGTGATGCACCAGCTCTAAGCATGGGTAAATAGACAGCTGCCTTGTGTGGCAGACTGCTATGGGTAGCAAGAGAGCCAGACTCATGTGTCGATGAGAGTATAGAATAACAGAGTAATGGTCATATGTGTTCGTGCCTGAGGGAAAAAACGGTGGGTTTTGTTTGGTCCTATGCTCAAAACCTAGCGGAGCATGACCACGAGTGTCCTTGGAAAAGTATGATGTTGAGAGACTGAGGTAGACTGGTGAAGACTGTTTTCACTTGTATTTTTAACCAGTACATTGCCCAAAACTGCACTTTAGTATCTTTGACTGCGAGTTAATGAAGCTCTACTATGGGTTCTGTGAGATTTGTCATAAGATCACTGCCAGGAGTGGTTACAGCTGCAAATTTAATCATCTGCTTCTGTATCCTAATGCAAATGTTGAAAGCCTGTAGAGCAGGTGAGCTCATCATTTATCTGCAGAAAAGTTCACTTGCAGTCAGTGTGCTTATAAATCTTCACCTCCTGAACAGCTTTGCAAGTGTTTCTGAAATATTCAAGACATTTTATATCCAGCATGCTTTTCTGCTGTGTTATTTAGATACCAGATTCATACCAGTGGACCTGTCTCAGGTGACTGTTTGCATTTCACTTTCTATGCCTGGTGTAAAACATTCAAGGAATTCATTAGAAGAAAATGCTAGTTAATTTTCATAAGCTAGACATTTCTAGGTCTGGTAACATTTTCTTTGGATATGAACTGAGGATTTGGAATATGAATTTGACCTGGATAGGTGTACAGGATTTTGAACACTTTTCTGAACCATCTGAATTCCTAAGGCTTGTCTATTAACTAGAATAAGGTCCTTAAATCCCTGCTGAAAATATCAGACCAACCATTGGATATACAGGAGCGTACAACCAGCATCACGCAGGTCTACCACCCAGTCCTAGTGAGTAGCTCCACTTTTTCCTCCTCACTTACATAAGAAGAGCTGTAAATGAGCAGCGTTTTTTTGAAAAGGGATGAGAAATGTGCAGAGAAAGGAAGGCTTTCTTCTGAAGCATGCTGTGAATGGGAAGGACGCTTCTGTGAGTCTCGGGAAAGGAATGGGTTATGTTGAATAACACAGAGTCAACAGCTCTGTTTCTCACTTTGCAGTTCCCACATCTAGCTCTGAAGATGTAAATTCTTTGTGTCTGTCATTGGAACGTTTTTTTTGAACCCAGATGAAATATTGTAAAGTTTTCAAACTGACTTTTGTATTCTATTTTGATAAAAGACACTTTCCCAGCCTTACAAGTTCAGAAATAGCCTCCCTTTTCGTGCTCAAAACCATACGCTGCTGACAGCCCCACCTCATTATGTGATTCTCTTTCTAGGTCCTCTTCTTTTTTGGAAATAAAAAGCAATTTCCTTGACTGAAGTGAAAAATAGGTTATTTGTCCCATTAACAAAGAGAATACTTTGTCTGTAAAGTTAAAATAAACGGAAATCAATGTCTGATCTCCACTCAACTTTTGTTTCTACTCTAGACACAGTTAAGATAGGTTTGCATTGAATTCTGATGAAGTTGACAGTGGAATAATTTAAATATTTGTAATTTTTCCAGAGCTTTTCGATGTGTTAGCAGTAATACCTCTTCGACTGAACTTCCTGGGAGTGACGTTTCCCTATAACTGAGCTGACTGCAGATATCTGTCCTGTGCTTTCAGCAAAGAGAAGAGAAAATCTTGATATCTGGATATGAATCAAAGACCTTAGAGAGACAGTGCTGGCTGCAAATACGTTTATGGAGAGGTTTACTTCCCCACTGTCTTTCTATTGCCTGCAGATGTAAGCTGTGCATGCCTTTTCAGAATGGGAGTAATTCTCTTCCATCCCGTGTTGTCTCTGTTGCCCTGCACTTCTAGGGACTAAAGATGAAATAAAACAACGAAAAAGCCTTCTGCCAATATTTCTGAATTGGGTGGAATCAAGAACTATCTGCAGTTCTTGCAGTAAACCCAGACCACCAGAATCTCTGCCATGTTAAACTTCCAGATTGATAGCTATTATATTTCATCCAAACATATCAAGAAAGTCCTTCTAGTAAGGCATCCTGAGAGCTAAAGACTTGGTTTCTTTCTGCACTGAGGGAAAGTAGAAACATTTCATTTTTGTAAAATGGAAGCATTCTTCCAAGTGTTTTGTTTCGAACTGAAGGGAAATGTCATTTGCTTTTATTATATTGCATTTGAAAAGAAGCAATTCATCTTTTTGATGCAAAATATTTTGACTGCCTCAGAATGAAATGCCTCAATAACTTTTCACTGAAAGTTTCAACAAAAGGAATGTGCTCCTGCTGACCTCTCACACTGAGCAGGCGTTCTGTCCAGGTAAGCTCTTCTGTCAGGACGATTCTGCTCAGCACTAACTTCCAGGTCAGATCACTTCTTGATTGCTCACAAAAGAACTCTACCCTCTCCAGGTCAGAGAATGCTTCCTCTTGATGCTTAAAAATGCCTTTGGATGCAGTGTAACTTCTGACCTGTAGCTCCAGGGTGGGGGGAAGAAATAGCAGTTGAAGAATAAGAAATTATTTTGTCAATACTTCAGTTCATCTGGAGTTTTTGGACTAGGAGTAGTCTCACTGGAAAACCAGTGAACTTTGAGCCAGTATCCATGCTTCTGGAGGTGCTCCCACCAAATCATCAGCAAGCTTGTCTTAATCACTGTAAGCATATTCCTTTCTTCTAATGTTTTCTGCACACGGTTATAATATATGTTTGTTCAGTTATGTGCCAGAGGGATAATGATGTGTTCTTCAGATAAATATATTATTATCTGTATTTTTGCCATAGCAGTTCAAACCAGTTCTATTTTCTCCCTGTAGATGTTTTGGAGGTACCCTTAGATTACTATAGCTTGTGTATAGGATTCGTTTGTGGCTATTTAAATGAAGAATAGTGTTCTTTCATCTAAACATGCTTCAATCAGTACTGTGTTCAGTGGAGCAGCATTAATCTCAGGGACTAAGACCTGGAAACTAAAATAATTGAAAGAAACTGAAATTGAAAACTACAAAAACTACGAAACTCTAAATTTAAGGAGGTCACCAGTAAGAGAAAGATATCATGCTATTTTTGTAGTCAATGAGTGAAGTGAGAAAATATGGTGAACATCATATATGAGTGATAAATTAGATTTTAAAAAACCCCAAACCAAACAAAAACCCAACTCTCTCCCTCTGCTCAGGTTCATGTCAAGTGATATCCCAGGTAAAGAACATTCCCATTCTCTACATCAATAACTTTTTTTTACCTTTACAGGAGTTCTTTAATAATGTTAAATTAGAAAAATCTTCCACACTCTTCCCCCTCCCCCCCCAAAAAAAATCTGTAAGCAATATGGAATTTGATGAAAAATAAAGAAGGGGATTTGCTCAAGAATATCCATTACTGTCTATTTTTTTGAGATGAAAAATAGACAGAAGTATGACGCTTTTCCTTCTTTAGGTCCTTCCAGAATATTTGTTTTACAAAACTGCTGCATAAGATTTACTTTCTAACCATTGTGAGTGAGAAATAACTCCATTGTGAAAAGAGGGGGGGAAAGTGTCTAAACCTCTCCAGGTGGAAAATAATTCTAAATGGAATTTTACAAGTCACTGTGGTTTTATTAACACTGATAAAATAAAGCGAGGGGGAGAAGGAAAGAGAGAGAAAAGAAATTCAAAATCAATCTTATTTTAGTGGAGACTGCTCTGTGACTTGCATAAAACAAAATTAATTTTGTTTGGGAACAACAGGAAGTACATAATAGAAAATAAGGGTAAGATTGATCCTGAAGTTAGACAGCTTTGTTGCCAAGCTGCTTATACACAAAGGAGGGAAAAAATATTCAGCTCATCTCTGATAAATTATTAATCTATTTTTTTTACAATATTGTTAATGTTTGTGGCATTAAAGAAGGATCAAAGCAAGAGTATACTCTGCAGCGCAGACTTGGTACAAAAAACTTCTACTGTTGGAATAAATGATTTTTTTATTAGTATGCTGTTTATATTGCAGAAAGTTAGATTTATTCCTGAATTCTAGCCTCAAAATATGTCCTTGGCACAACTGAAAATCATGAATTTGTTTTCAGTTGATTGGAAAGAGGCTGGATTCTAGGTCTTTAAAATCAAGAGGGGTTACAGCCTGCAACAAAAAAAAAAATTGGTCTGGCAGCAAGTGAGCATATAACTGCCTGGATTTCGAAATGTGCAACCTGCAGATCCCTCGTGCCTCTCATATGAGGCTGGTGGTGTCAGTGTCTGCTCTGCGCTGCCCCAAGGGTGGGGCAAAGATTTCGTGGAAAGACCCAAATCCAATCCTTGCTGATCTCACTGGAAAAATGGTGCTGGCTGGGTATGAAACGGGCTTTTGTGAGCTATGGGACCCTGTCCCTTTTGGACTTCAGCCACTTGGGTGAGTTCACTTCTGCCTTTGGAAGGGACCTGCTTTTCGCTGGAGGAGGCATTAACCCAATTCTCAACTTTGCCTGTGCTACTGGTAGGGAAGCAATATCTTGCTGACTTCCCCTGCCTTAGCTGGGTTGAGAAAGGCCCAAAAATCAATATGTGGTTAGGAAGACAGACAAGCCCATGCACACAGCACAAATCAGCGTAAGTATATAAAGCTAACCTCAACAGCAAACAAGGAGGAAAGATGTGATAACTTGCTTCTGCTTGTTTAAGAGTGGAAATATAAAAATCAGGCAGTAGATGGATGTGTAACCATTAATGTTTGAAAAGCATATTTTAGTTTAATTTAGAGATGAACGATCTTGAATATTTTTCACCTATCTGCATTCTTCCTCTCCCCTTCTCCCAAAAATCTTCTAGAAAAGGGTGATATTTTCTGAATTCCCTCTAGATTTTTATCTGCATTTCTGTCCTTGCCCCCTTCTAGAGACCCAAGACAATTTATTCTCTTCTGTAAAAGAAAAGCTATATTATTATTCACTTTAATGCGAGCACTAATAATGTTTTTCATGTTTGAGGCAGCTGAATCCTGTGACAGTTGCAAAACACAGTTTCTCCTTTGGCATGGAGAGCTGTTCTGTTGTTTTCCTGCCTGGGAGCTCTGTTGACAACTACTTTTCTTTTCAGGTACTGACTCTGATGAAGAGTTAATCTTTCTCCTTCTCTCCTGTTCAATATTTTCACTGCTTAATAGACAGATTTGGTCTCAATTTGTAATGAACAGTGGCACCTTTCAGCTGTAGGTGACTAATATTGAACCTGGCTTGGGTTGGGAATAACTCAAGAGAGACTACATGCAGTCTTTACCCTCTGATGGCTCTTGGGTGATGTCTGAGATGACTCCCATTCTTAATATCCACATCTCAAAACCTGACCTTGCAGCTGATAGTAATCTGTATCGACATGCTCAGCCATGAGGCTGGGAATCAGTTGTGGAGACTGAATTACCCTTTGCCTTGGGAGGAGGTGACTCCAAAGCCTGCAAGAAGTGCAGTGACACATGGAGCAAAATGGTGGAACTTCACAGCTTGCCCTATGTTTGCCTGGTGGACAGTGAGCAGCTGTGGTATGTTCACCCATTTTTAAACAGTATAAACTGCAAAGAGATTTTAACTTTTTCTCCCTTGCAGTTTACTTCATTGAAAATGGGCAGTTATTCAGTGTACTGATTTTGTCTGGGACAGAGTCAATTTTCTTCATGGTAACTTGTATGGGTCTGTGTTGGATTTGTGGCCAAAATGGTGTTGGTAACGTAAGGATGTTTTGGCTGTTGCAGAACAGTGCTTACACAGGCATCAAGGCCTTTTCTGTTTCCCTCACTTTCCCTCTAGTGAGTAGGCTGGGGGTGCACAAGCAGCTGTGAGGGGACACAGCTGGGGCAGCTGACTCCAACTGACCACAGGGATTTTCCATGCCATATGGCATCGTTTTCAGCAGCAAAAGCTGGGGGGAAAAGGGAGATACTTGGAGTCATGGCGTTTGTCTTCCCAGGTAACCATCACACATGATGGAGCCCTGCTTTCCTGGAGATGGCTGAACACCTGCCTGCCAATGAGAAGTAGGGA
>Ga0181612_163396_pt1 | contig 11449 bp, 7 predicted proteins | sample HoacroProtozoa21_FD_119630 | JGI IMG/M metagenome (GOLD analysis project Ga0181612, IMG submission 119630) | Hoatzin crop microbial communities from Cojedes, Venezuel. Combined Assembly of Gp0051906, Gp0051904, Gp0051908
AAACAAGGAGGTGGTTTAAATCTGTAAACTACATGAGCCTTGCTCATATGAGCTGTGCATGGGAGCTTTACCAAGCTTGTAAATACAAAGTTCAAGAGACTTGCCTGACTTGACAGCAACAGGAAGCTTTGTTATAAACGCTCATTTGTTGGGTAGCTGTGTTAAAAGTGAACAAAAACCCACCTGACTGGGCTTGAATTACTTGTGAAGGCACTGTATGTCAGTGGGAGAGTTAAAGAAAAAAACAACAAACCCAGCAAAACACCCAAAATGCTACAGCAAAAACCCAAGCCCAAAGGAGTACTCCACTCAAGAGCAAGCAGTTCTTTACCAGGTCACCTTTCCAAAATCGCACTCTACCCTGCTCCATTTTACTCGCCCATACTCCAGTTGTGGCTTGCATGGCTCCTGCTCGCTGTGAATGCACACCGCCTTCCCTCAGCCCCCAGTGGGTGTCCCCTTTGCCGGCCTCAGGTTTCCAGCTTCCCAGTATGTTCCTCTTGGTTTCGGGTTGGACACCAGCTGGCAGAACAGCGCCTGTGCCTGTTTGCATCATTTGTAGCCACTGAATAGGCAGACTTGCTTCTTTGCCACCACCGTGAATTAAAAGCGCTCACAACTGAGGAAAAAAAGTGTTTTACTTTGGTGGCTTCATGGCTGGGACGGTGTAAGGGTGCTCTGCCTGCCCTGGTCCAGGGAGGTGTCTGTGCTGCCGGGGACCCAGCTGCCTGGCCAGCTGGCAGGCTGTGGTGAAGCTTGGCACCGAAGCTGCGTTGTATAGTGACTGAGCGGCTGCTTTTGGACTGTTTGGGGGCTTAAGTTAATTCATTTGTTTAAAGGCAGGCACTGACCAAATGATAGCTGCAACTGTGTTTGCGGTGGAGGGAAGACATGGGGGCATCTATTTTAGATGAATGCTTTTCAGAAATGTTTTCGTTGTGGTATGGTATGCTGTGGTCACTTGGTGCGTGTTAATCTTGTAGGGTGATGAAAAAATTGCCTAACAGGGATGTATAAATGTTTAGACTTTGCTGGTCTGAAGCATACACTGTTTAAATGCTGATGGAAAAACAGAAAGCATGGATTGTTTGCAAGCTAGGATGTGTTCTGTCTTCTGTTTATTTTTTTTCTTTACTGTGTGTAGGAATTGCTCTTCTCTTCTAAAATGAGGACACCCTGGCATGTGCAGGGATTGGAAAAATGGCTGGCCATTTTGAGTGGCAGTTACTTTTTTTGTTTGTTTGTCTATTTTCTTCATGCAGGAATGGGACTTGCACAAAAGCTATATGCGGTTAGTGCCACTGCAGGTCCTGGCTAATAGTTTGATCTTGTTAGATAGAAGATAACAAATTGAGATTTTGAAGTCTCTGCAACAATCCAAAAAGACAAAAAGGTGTGTTTTGCTAAGCTTAAAATAGAAATTTGTTAGTCATAAATGGCGAGGAAGATGAGAAGAAGATAGAAAGGAAGGAATAGCAGAAAACTGTTCTTCCATGACAGTTGTTTACAAAGTGCGGATGTTCGTAGGCTGGCTTTTCGGAATGTCTGTTTGCTTTCTCTTCTTGAAGACTTAGAAAACATAATGTTTGTGAACTTTCTGGAGAAGTTCTCCCCCAGTCCCCTCACATGGCAAATAAACTTCATACAGGTGAACACCTTCAGTTTAGCTAATCTGAATATGTAACAGTTATGATGAAAGTATCAGGAGGTGTTTTAATTTCATCATGGTGTTTAGGTTCTGGCTCTGACTTTACAACACATTTTCAAGCTCTTTCCTGTAGGTCAGGAGGTAGAACTTCGTGTAATTCCTTCAAACAAACTATTTTTTTGAGAATTTAGGATCTTTTGAACTCATGTTGTTTTGAAGAGTCCTGGAGGATAAATTGAATACAAGCATAGTGTCTAAAAGAAATCTTTTCTTCTGTCCTTATAGCATGAAGTTAGGTTGTCAGTTTAAAGTTCCCTCCATAACGTAACTCTTAATTTTACGATTGCTACTGTGTCCTTCCTTTTTTTTAAAGGAAGAATTGCTGTGGTTCGGTTATTCTGCCATCTTATCTTTTTCGATAGCATTATGTGGTTAACTGCACGATATTCAGTGCTTTGTTCGGATCCCTTTGGGGATCTTTTGTGGCTGCGAGCTTTATAGCAGAGGAAGTTCTTTGTCATGCTTGAGGGAATATTTTTTTATAAGCTGCTGGCACAATGTGGATTATAAGATAGATGAAGCATGAATGTATAGAAAGCAGTTTCATGAAATTTTGAAGCTTTAAGGTCTGAAAGAAAAGTCTGGGTAGAGAAAGACAATTCATAGTAATTCTAAACAGTGCTTTTTGTTCATTTACACAATTTACAACATAGGCTTTCTTCTGAGATCTGGATATTTCTCCAACAGGAATGTTTAATTGCAAAAAATATGGACTGGGTTTGTTTGCTGCCACGGATGAAACTTTTTCGTCCCAAGTTTGAATGGTACACAGTCCTGTGTTGAGAAGCAGAATGAGTAATGACCATCAATGGTAAACACTGGCTAACAGTGCAAAACTTAATTTGGGTTTGTCTAATATGGGATCAAGAGTTCTAATCAAAATCTAGCATATAATTAAAAATTACCTAACCTGTTTGAGTTTGTTAGCTGGGTGCCTTTTGCAGCAGAAAACTTTTGTCATCGGTCTTGGTGGCTGTTGCTTGCCTGGTTGTAAGCTTTGTGAAAGCAATAAAAACTTTCAGCTAATGTGTGGGCAACATTAGAAATCTTAAACAGTAATAATGGGCAAATATATAGTTTTGTTTTTGATACTACAAGACCTTCTGAAGTTGCATGTGTGTAAGCTAGTGAAGACATTACTAATGGCTTTATATCTGAATACTGGAGATCCCAGCACTTCCAAACTTTTCATGATTTTATTGATTAAATGTGTAGATGAGGTAGACTTTCACTGAAAACTCAAAATTATTCTAAGGTGGGAAACATCACCACTGCAGGCTTTGCATACTGCTGTATGGTGATGTTCTGAATTTGCTCCTCTTGCTCTTTGTTTTCTATTTGCTTTTCATCCCATTTTCAAGTGGCAGGTAAACTTCACAACATTGATCCAGTACTCATCTGTGCCCATGCAAGAAAGAGAGCTCCATCATCTGTAAATTCAGGCTATTTCTCAGTCTTGTAACAACATATTGCTGAAATTCACGTGGAATTTCCATTTTCTTTGAAGGTGGAGTTAGCTTTCTGTGGCATTAATACTCTCATGGTCACGATTAAGGTGTTTGTTCTCCTTGTCTTCCCCCCTGTTCTCTTCCCCCCCATTGCAATGGATGGCAGTCACCACCACTGCGGCAGCATCTATCTGAGATGGCAAATTTAAGCTCCATTCAGTTCTTCTGCAGAAACTCTCTTCAGTCATGCTGTGGAAGTAGATAGCACTGTAACAACAAGTTCTTAAGTTGTTTATTCACAATCCAGTTACCTGCAACATGCTGCCTGTTTTTTCCAGTTTTTAAAAAGTATACTTTGGCAATTAATTGAGTCATGATCCGTGTTCAATTTGGAGAGGAGGAAAGTGGCCTGTTCGCAAAATGCTGTTAGTGACATCAGAAATAGAATACGGACACTTAGATTCACTTTTGCTGAGTCTATACTCTTTTTCTGTCTACGAACTGCTTCTTTCCTGCGCTTTAAGAAACAGCTTAAACTTCTTTTATGCTGAAGAAAGAGGATGAAACGCGAGGTATGATAACATCAATCCTGTTGAAAAGAATGGAAAGTTTGGTAACTGTAGCTTTGACGTGAAAAATGTAATGTGTTAATCACAGGCAAAAACTGTAGAAAGAAGCCTTTTATTGGACGTGCAGTTGAGATGAGAGGCTTGTTCTGGAAATCTGGGGGTTTTTAACACACCTGTAGGAGTCAACTCATGAGAGGTGTTATTACCTGCAAGCCATGTGTGGTTTATTTTTTTTGTTTGTTTTTTGGCCATCATGCTGCATTAGCAAATGAAATACTGTTTCAATGTAGATCGGTAGCATTTTAACGCATAGATAGCAACTTTCAACTGTTGTCCTCTATTAGAACACAACATGTCTCACATTGGGAATGTGATACAGGGACTCGATGCAGCAAAGTTGTCACTGTGACTTCTCAAAAGTAAAATTTCCATTTCTTTGTTTATTTTACACTAGAGGAGGCAGAGATTAGTATTGACCAGCAAGCCTAGTGGATAGTGTGACATTTGTATGGATAATCCCTGTTTTACTTCCAAGATTTTTTTCAAAAACAGTAGAATTAGCACAGGTAAGTTCTAGACCGCTTGACTGGAATCATACTATGGACATAGTAAACCAGTAGAATTTCCACTTTAAAAGTATGGTTTGGATATATGTGTTTTAATCCTTAGAGCGAGCTTTTGGTTGTTTTTCTACATCCATTCCTGAATCCGTAATGCAGATGACTAAAATTCTGCTTAATTATCACAACTTTACTTGGAAAAAAATTGACGTGATGGTTCTCATCTCTCATACAGCAGTTTCATGAAATACAGTTTATTGCCTGCTAATAGAATATGAGGTCTTTTTGTGTATAAATTTTGCTATGGTAATTAAGGATGTTAACTTGAGGTTTCAGAATATTTTAGTAGCTTGTCTTTGTAAAATTCAGTGGTAAATGCTTATTTATTGGGTTTTGAAAATTTGAAGGCATAAATTATTTATTACATATAAACGAATGGCATTATTTGGTTACCCAAATACTGTAGGTGTGGACCCAGCTTTGTATTTGATTATTAGATTTTACAACATGGCAGTTAGCTTTTTTTTTTTTTTTTTAAAAATTGTCTTTGTACACTTCAGTGTATCCTGGACCGTTTATGGGAAACGTTGGTAGTTGGGCACTGCAATGCTCAGCTCCCACTTTCACTCAGCTTTTCATCTTCTTCCACTCTTCAGTGCTGTTAACATAAGATGCTATCAAGATGAGAAAGGTGAACTTTGAGTTTCAAATTTGAGTTCATGCAATGTTGTTTGTAGCCCCAAAAAGGCATTATTTAGGAAATAAATTAGTGATAGCTCTTGCGTTTTTCAGTGAGCCGGTTTTGTTTTGTGCCTCGGTGCTGTTTAAAGCTGAAGCAGGGGATAGAGGAAGCCGTAGAGTTCCTGAATTCTTCGCTTGGCACCATGCAGGAAATGGGGCAATGAGTTGTTATTGCCCTGAACACACTGGCTTAAGGTGTTATTTTATAAATCGGTTTTTAAAAACAAATGTTGTAAAGATCTCTTACATGAGCAATTAAGACTACTGAAAACATGAAAGCATTACAAGCGTGTCTCGCTCTCATCTGTATTTTATGGTACTTGAACAGTGTAGGGAGCAGGTCTCTGCTATTATTTCAGTTGCTTTTTCCTCCCATTTGTTTTTCTTCTCTGACTCATTCTGCATGCAGTAGATGGTATCTCTGTACTAGTGCTAATCCAGTATCTAAGGTCTAACAGTAACGCTTCACGTTGTGTGAGATGACACATTGGATCCTGCCATGACTTAGCTGAGAGGATTAATTCTATGTATGCAAAGTGGCATCAATGAAGTTGGGATGACCAGATTCACACACTTGAAGTTGGAAGGGTCACTCATACAATCTGGTTTGATCCTTTGCAAATGTGACCAAAGTATTTTCCTCAGGAGTTGGATTAAAGCATGTTTGAGAACCCAAGTACTAAAATTGATGGTCAGTTTTGTTTTTCTACCCGTAATCTCTTCTAGAATATAGTTATCTTTAGGTTATCTACTTTCAAGATGAAGTTTTCAGTTAATCAGTCTTGCTGTTGAACATGTTGCTGAGAGGCTGGGATAATTCTTTTTTTTTTCCCCGTATGTAAAGAATATGACTATGTAAAGAGTATGACTATTTGGGCCAAATAATCTCTATAAGAGTAGCCTGTCCTCCTTTATTGCTAGCCAATCTGTGTCCTCTTCAGTCTTAACAGCAAGAACTGTTGGTACGCCTGAAGCTGGGCATATTGTAAGATTTGCAGGCAAAAAACTGTAGGGTGAAGGTAATGCAAAGTTTTTGAAAAAAGGGGAGGGAGAAGAGGAAGAAGGATCTCAGAAAGGTTGAAGTAGACTCCTTTGTCTGTAACACTTGTCTCAGAAATATGTATAAATACGTGTACAGAGCAAACACTTGACATGAATATTCCTTTTTTTTAAGGATAATTCCTTTACTTAGTGTGGTTACTCTGTCACTGTAAGTGCAGCTCTGCTTTCTGTAATTTAACTGATATTAATGTACCAGTAATGGTCTGAAGAGAGTAAAGCTTTTTCTGATACACCTATACAGTGTTTTGAGAGCACAGAATCTGTCATCACGTTCCTCTCTGCCATACAGTGAGGAACTGGATGGTCCCAAACAAAAGTTTGTCCCCAGTCCAGCTGCATGAGTGTGTGTACATACCAGGCAGCAGAATTGAATTGAGTGGATGGCTTACTGGGCTGCATGGCTTATCTGCACCAGGTGTTTACAGCTTCTCACAGTACTTGCATTACCTTCAGTATGTTATTGGCTTCGTGGGATCTTAGGGACATGCCAATCAAGATACGGTGTAAAGCTAGAATTAGGTTGATTTCCTCTCCCGCCAACCTCCTTGAGTCCATCTTTGACGTTCATGTGTGGTCTTGCTGAATCCAGAGTTCGAAACAAATGGATTTCTCTTGAAAACACTTCACAATATGAGTTTACCAGAGAGATGTTATAATGGAAATCTAAATGAAGTGCAGGAAAGGCTTGCAAAACAGTTAATAACTCATTCTGATGTGCTAATTAAGCACCTAACCTCTTGTAGTGGTGTGTGGATTTTGTTTAATTTATTCAACTGTATATATTGGATTTTCTTCTTGGAGGCAGTGACTACTAAGCAGTAGGTAGGCACCTGATTTGTAGACATAGGAGCATTCTAGTGTATATACTTACTTGCTTTTAAAAGTGAAATAAAAAGTTTGGTTCCAATTTTGTGGAGCTTAGCAGAGGAAAGAGTATTCAAAATTACTTGTGGTTTGGCTTTTGTTTTTAAATCAAGGCTTTTTTCCTTGTAACTACCTTCATTGAAACTAAAATGCTTTCAAGTACATTCTAAATAAGCAGATATATCATCCTATATATGGTCTACCCTGAAGGCTTATTTGTGGATAAACTCCAGCAATAAAGAGCTTTCAGATGAAGAAGAGGTATCATTATATTTTACTATAGAAAAATTTTTTTCTGTACTATTTCTGGTAAATATCGGGCTAGCAATATGTTCAAGAATATATGTTAATACAGGTATTTTCATACCTATTTAAGGTATAACTAATACGTCTATGCTTATGTTTTTTTTTTTTTTACTTGATGGACTCGTTTTCTGCAAAGAATCTCTGCTTATAAGATCTATTTTTCTGGAAAACATAACTAGAGTGACTGAAACCTTGTTCATGCATTTTTTGATAACATATTCTCAGACTGCTTTTCTAGAACTACTCGTTATTTATATGACAGATAAATAATTTTGCTGTGCTGGAATATGTCACACGTGTTACCCACTTCAAGGAAACATAAGAAAGCTGAATCTTTCATTTCTTAAACATTGATTTTTAATTTTAGGGTGAAAAGCTTCTATTATAGTGATATTGCTGTCTGTCTTAAGAGTGATGGTTGGAAAATGTGCAGGTACTGTTTTGGAGATTGCATGTGTGTCTACATACACACAAACTTTCAACTGGGGATTAACCTTTATTCTGGTTCTAAATAAGAAGATGCTTCAAGGAGTCTTTTATTCTTTCTGTCTCGGTTTGAAGATATTTTTACACCATAAGCTGTAATGCTTTAGCATCTAAGGCTTTCATGCCTGTTCTGTATTTTTAGTTTAATTGGTATTTTTCAAATTATGCAATGTTTCATCATGTAATACTTCCAAGTTTACTTTCTATATAATTAATGATCAATATGTCAAGAAGAATTTGTGGGAAATAACCTGTAAATAAGGAGCAAGTGATAACCTGCACAAATTGCTCAAAATGGAGTTCATCTTTTATTTTGGTTGTTGTTTAGTAATGCCTTGTAATTTGTAAAGGAAACTTGCAAATATTGTATTGTGGTTAAATACCTCATGGGATTTTCCTGCAAAATATTTGAGCTGAATTTTATACTAATGGTGAGACATCTAGATTCTCATTCAGAACGTAGAAAAAATGAAGCATTTCCTCTGCAGAAGGTAAAGACAAAAGGTGGTTTTCATAGGTGTGGAGTTAAACTTCAGTCTTCTATTTGGAAAATCTGGCTGGATAATTTAACCCTCATTAAGATACATTGATGACAGATATGGCTTTGAGGTGTGTAAGTTCTTAACTACGTGGGAGGAATAATCAGAATATAGATTACTATAAAAATCTCAGGTTCACTAGGGTTGTTTTTTTCTGATGATAATTTGGGAGATTATTTTGACTAGCAAATAGGGAAAGATGATGCATGCTGAATAGCATTTCTGTTGGTTGTCTTAGGGCTATGCATTGATACAAAGATGCCTTTAATTTGTTATACCTCTGCGTATTCCCATTTGCTTTATTTCATGTCTTTTAAGTAAAGCAATAGATAACCATAAAATGTAACTGTTATTGAAGAGACATACAAGACTTGGCCATGTCTCTAGTACTAGAGTTTTTCTGTTTGTTGTCAGGGTGGCCACTCAATGAAAATGGGTCAGAAGCACCATCCTTTCATAAATGACATTGCCCTAGATTCTGCAATATTTATGATTTTCAAGAGCCCAACATGGAACTATACATTTTCAGTCATGACTATGCAGAAACTCTGAGAACACTTAGAGTGCAGTAGTCTCCTTCTAGAAAAAACATGAGTGCGCCCACTTGCAGCGGTAGAAATATCCCCATTTATCCAATGAAATGGTGGTAATGAATGATTTTTTTTAAAAAAAAACTATTCACAGTTATATATGGTGTGATCAGATTTAGAAGGTCCTGGAGTATATACTCAGCAAACTCGCTTGTGATTTAATTCCTTGGTAACAAACATGTTAATGGTAGCTATATTGAGAATCAGGTCATAAGTTTCTTTTCCAAAAACTCCTAAGTGAGTTGGAAAGAAGTGAAATGCTGGCGTGGAAAAGGTCTTTTTAAAAGTCAGTCTTCAATACAAAAGATGAGGAAAACACGTTATTTTTGTTCTGCTTGACTGCAGTGTTATTGTAGGAGAAGGCATGCATAACCAAACTTGTCCAGAAATGTGTTTAATGTACTTGGAAAACATTAACTTCTTTCTGTAGCTGTATTTGTCACTCCTGTAAGCTCGTTGCATGGTTTGATTATGGGATAGAATTCTACATGTTTGTGTCATACTTCAGGGTGAAAATAACTGTGTTTTGGGGGTGTTGCTTCTTTAAATATAACTCAGCTTTCTGGATTCAAGATGCTTATTTTAGGTATAGGGGAGTAATTGTTACTCACTTGTTGATAATGTTCAAGTTTGTCCTACATAGTTTTTTTGTTGTTTTGTTTTATGAATTAGCCTCCTGCCTGAGGCTACCAAGTGGGAGATGGGATTTGCATATAATGGCTGGTCCTGGTAGCTCAGGGCTGGAGGCTGATTGCTGGTGTTTAGAGCCAGCATCTGGTCTTGCCTGAAATCTCAGTGACCCTCTGCCTATCCCAAAAGCAGCTGCCATTTCAGGTTGCTGCATGTGCTTCCACATACCCCTTTGTATTGCTCTGGGGTTGATAAGCCATTTCAGTAATCTGGGCTTATTTAAAATGTAGCTTTAAACACAAGTTGTATAGGGAAGAAAAGGAGAGTAGGTGCTAATAATTCAGCTGCTCACCCCTCTTCTGTTCTCCTTCCTTTGTCCTTTAGATGAGGCATCTGTGAAGTTGTTTCCTTAAAGACTTACTGAGCGTATGGGACATTAAGCTAGGACATGCAAAATGACTTAGGCTGGTGCCTGTGGTGTGACACCTGTAAAACGGCTCTTTCAGGAATTTACCAGCTGCAGAGTGATGCTGATGGCCACGTAGGTGGGAAGTGGAGAGTCCAGCTCTGTCTGCGCAGGATTCCCAGCTGGTGGCAGTTCCCTGGGGCTTGATGAGACCGTCTGAGCTCCAGCTGACTGATGGATGTGGCATCCAAACACTTGGTCGTTTATCCTGGCCTTGGCACAGTTTCCATGGTCAGCTGGCTCTGTCAAGGACAGCCTCAGCTGGGGCTCTTTGCACACTGTAAACACAAACTGTGAACTCTGACTGTGTTCCTGGTTTGATTTTACATTTAATAGTAAAAATCAAGGAATTCTAAGTTTTCAGTTGTGAACTCAATGCAAACTGGTCTCATTAGCAGGTTTGAATTTCTTGTGATGAGTTTCCAAGGTGCTATTTCAGTTGGGGCACCCAGCATATAACCTGAAGACATTAGAACAAACGTGATTGTGAAGAAGTAGCATAAAAAACAACTGTAACTTTAATCTAAAACTATGCACCTCTCTGATTTTATAATGAACAGCAGTAGGTAAGTATGTGTTACTGTTAGTTCTTGGGTAGCTTCCATGGGAGCTGGGAGACAGACTGTTAGCAGGTTTATGGTATAGAAAAGAGCAGGTCTGACTTGCTGGAGGACATGTGGAAAATTCAGCAATAACAATGCATGTTGTACAATGTCTTTGATAGTATTCACCATTCTCGTTATTTTGTTAAGAACTTCAAAATGGAATTTCATCCTTATTGCGGACAGCTTTAGGGTGAAATTCCTGTTATCTCTTGTATCTAGAGACCTGGGCTTGGAGAGTATAATATGGTTTATCTGGGGCGATGGTTGAATTTCATTAGAAACCGGTGCAGAAGTGGAGAAGAAATGTTAGGGATTTGTTATGAAGAACAGAGGGGACCATAATCTAAGAAATAAACCTAGTGTATCAAATCTACCTCAAGTATGGGCTGGGTTGCCCAGGTGACATGTTAGGCTTTCTAGTAAGAGGGACTTTGGTGTGAAATGGACCTGTAATTACTTGTACTGCTATGCACAGTCAGCTAAATAGAAATTATCAATATGTTTATTCAGGTTTATTTTTTCAGTCATAAAAAAGTTTGTTTTGTCAGCATGTGGTTTTTTTTTCTGGATAGCAAGCATATGTATATATAAATATGTTATGGATGTAGTTTTATGAGCTTCTGTATTTGAAGCTTGAACAAGTGAGTAGCAAGATGTTGTAACACTTGAAAAATAGTGCTTTGCTGGAGAGTGGTTAGGATTCGATTGCTGCTCTGCTCTGGTAAGAGCCCACCTGGAGTCCTGTGTTCAGCTCTGGAGCCCTCAGCACAGGAAAGACATGGACCTGTTGGAGCAGGGCCAGAGGAGGGCCACAAAGATGATCCGAGGGCTGGAGTACCTCTCCTACGAGGACAGGCTGAGAGAGTTGGGGCTGT
>Ga0181612_106012_pt1 | contig 11448 bp, 8 predicted proteins | sample HoacroProtozoa21_FD_119630 | JGI IMG/M metagenome (GOLD analysis project Ga0181612, IMG submission 119630) | Hoatzin crop microbial communities from Cojedes, Venezuel. Combined Assembly of Gp0051906, Gp0051904, Gp0051908
CGGTGATGAATCTCTTCTCGGGAGTTTCAGCCGCTGGAGTCGGGTCGTCGATGACCACGGCTTCTTGGATGTCGCTCATGTCGATGATTGGCATGTCGGAGCGAACAAGTTGAAAATTTGTTTGGTTCATTTTGTTTGTGTGTTTAGAGTTAGTGTTTCTTGAGAGCGGCGCGAATTTTCTTTGCAGCTTTCGCGGCCGCAAGGGCAGCTTCTAAAACGAGCACCCATTCGATTTTTTTGAGAATCATTTTGGTGGTGGTTTTTTCATATACAGTTAATTTGAAAATATTTATAAGTTTGAATTAGGTGTGAAAAGCATTTTTTTCTATATATAAGGCTTTTAAGTGTCTGATAATCAGTAGGCATATTTCAAAAAATATACATATTTATTTTTGTAATTAAAATTAGTTTTCATTTGATTTTTTCCAAAAAAAAATGAACATTTTTGGGATGTTTTATTGAAAAAAAAAGAATCCTCAAGTCATACCCTTCTTCAGAGTACAGTGAGGTTTCTTTTTCCCAAACTCTCCGCCGCCCATCCCTACCAGCTTAAGTAATAGGGACAAGTGGAAGATGCAAACGTTTAGGAGGGTGCCGGCAGAGGAAACAGGGCTCTTCACCTTGCTTCAATACCGGCGGATTTGATTAATGTTATTGATTATTAGAACCAGCCCCGTGAAGAATTAGTAAGTATGGAGCCGGTGATTTTTATTGTCATATATTAGGTTTTTAGGGCTAATTGAAAAGTCGTTTTATTTAGTTTTCATACCATCCTGTGTAATAGTGATCTTTCCCTTGGTTCACTTCGGCAGCACGTTTCAATTGTTCTTCTCGCATTTTCTTCTTAAAAGCAATATATTCCGGAGATTTTTCATCCACCCATTTTAGGTTAGACGCCTTGCAATCATGAAAGTCGTTATTAATATGTAGCAGTCGAGGGCGTTCTAACTCGGATGGTTCCTCTACGAAAGCTGCAGCAACAAGATCTTCTATATGTAGTAGTTTATATGTTCCTCGCCCCCACAGATTTGTGTAATGATATCTAATATATGGTTCAATGACGGCATTGGAGTCCGTGTCGGAATCATACATAAAATCGAATATATCGTATAAAGTACCATCTTGCATTCTTGCCTCTCCTTCTTTAGAAACCCATAGATTACTTCCAGCACGAAACCACCCATCTTTATCATATACAGGTGCCCATTTTAGATTTGTATAGGCACAATTCCATGGTTGTCCATCAAGATGTATGACCTCGGTACTACAACAAGGATTTGAAATGTATGTGCTCGCCACAACAATATCTAACGGGAGGCTTTCTTCTTGACTGAAACAGACCCACCGCCGTTTGTTCCCATCTACTGAGATTCGGAGGTCATTTAGATTCTTGTCTTTTACTTTCCATCCACTAAATAAAACGTAGTATCGTCTTTTTTTATAGGTGAATTCACGATACCCTTTAGGTGGAACTTTTTTTTGTTTTGTTATCATTTTTCTTGGTTTTTTGAGATGTGATTTCCAATGTAACATTGAATTCTCGTTGCAATAGCCCAACGAGACCGTTGTAGGCTTCAATTCGAGGGCGATGACGAGGTATTATTTGTAGCAATTCCTTCAGCGTCACTTCGATAGTCTTGCCGGGTTCTGGCTCTCCAAAATGGTCGCAGAAAGCTTTTATATCGGCAATAATGGAATTGCGTTGGCGCGGTGCAGGTTTTGCGCTTGAGATTTGTTTCGTCGGCTTGTTTTCTTCCTGCTTCAGTGCTTTTTCTTTCTCTTTTTTTGCTTGTTTGTTGTTTGTTAGATGTGAAGAAAATGAGTTTAATAAATTTGTAATTGAAAAATCCATAATACAGTAGTTTTTAGTTAAATGATGACATTTCCCTCCCCATTGATTAGGAAACGCCGGGCTTTCATCTGCAAAATAGGCGTTTTGGTGACATTTTTAGAATCGGAATCGTATTTTGATTATAAATTGTATTTTTTCAACTTTTCATTTTCATAATTAAACAATTTATGCTAATTTAGCGGCCGACAAAATTTTCAAGGTATGATAGCCAATACAATAAACAGGATAAAAGTTGTTCTTGCTGAGAAACGAAAAACCAACAAGTGGTTGGCAGAGCAACTTGGAAAAACAGATATGACGATTAGCCGCTGGGCACAAAATAAGAGTCAGCCCTCATTGGGGCAGTTGGTTGAGATTGCCGAGGTGCTTGGCGTTGAGGTTCGTGAGCTCATTAATGAAAAGAAAGACATTGTCAAATATGAAGACGCCGCAGCAGTTTAATAACATTACCGAACGCGTTGTTGACGACTTGAGGGCTTCGCTCACCGCAAGCAGTCGGCTCTCCGTGGCTGCTGCTAGCTTTTCCATATACGCTTTTGAGGCTCTGAAGAAAGAACTAGAGCAAATCGAAGAGTTGCGTTTTATTTTTACCTCCCCAACTTTCAGTTCGGAGAACACGGGGAAACAGAAGCGCGAGTTCTATATTCCCAAATTGGGGCGTGAGCGGACGCTGTTTGGTTCAGACTTTGAAATTCGTCTTCGCAACGAATTGACACAGAAGGCCATTGCACGTGAGTGCGCAGATTGGATTAGGCGTAAGGTGAAATTCAAGTCGAACGTTACGCAGGGAACGATGAACCCGTTTTTCAATATGGCCGATGGCGATGACACGTTCACCTATGTGCCGTTTAACGAATTCACCACAACGGAGTTGGGACTGGATCGCGGAGATAACATCTGCCCAATGATAGTTGGTGTACCCGGCACGGCGCAGACAGATATGTTCTTAAAGAATTTCAATGAGTTGTGGCGCGACGAAAAGCAGTTCAAAGACGTTACCAACGCCGTGCTCGAAAACATTGAAAACGTCTACAAAGAAAATTCGCCTGATTTCATTTATTTTGTCACGCTCTACAATATCTTCAACGAATTTTTAGAGGATATTTCAGAGGACGTATTGCCGAACGAGGCGACGGGGTTCAAGAATAGCGCCATTTGGACCAAACTGTATAATTTTCAGCGCGATGCGGCCCTCGCTATTATCAACAAGTTGGAGAAATATAACGGTTGCATCCTTGCAGATAGCGTAGGCTTGGGTAAGACGTTCACGGCATTGGCGGTCATCAAATACTACGAAAATCGCAACAAGTCCGTGTTGGTACTCTGCCCGAAGAAGCTAAACGACAACTGGCAGACGTTCCGTGCCAATTATAAGAACAACCCCATTGCTGCAGACCGTTTGAACTACGACGTGCTGTTTCATTCCGACTTGAGCCGCGATCGCGGGCTTAGCAACGGCCTGGATTTGGAGCGTATCAATTGGAGCAATTATGACCTGATCGTTATTGATGAGAGCCATAATTTTCGAAATGGAGGGAAACTCGAGAGCGATGGCGACGAGGACGATTTCAAGGAGAACCGTTACGCGCGCCTGATGAATCGTGTTATTCGGCAGGGGGTTAAGACGAAGGTACTGATGTTGAGCGCCACGCCAGTCAACAATCGCTTTAACGACTTGAAAAATCAGTTGCAACTGGCTTACGAAGGCGATGTAAGGAATATCAACGGGCTGTTGGATACCGATAAAAGCATCGATCAGATCTTCCGCCAAGCTCAGCAGGCGTATAGCCGGTGGGCGAAGTTGGAACCAGAGTTGCGCACTACGCAACGGCTGCTGGATATGCTCAGTTTTGACTTCTTTGAAGTGCTTGACGCTGTGACGATTGCACGCAGCCGCCGCCATATTATGCAGTATTACGATACCACCGATATTGGCAAATTCCCCAAGCGCTTGGCTCCCATCAGTCGCCGGCCGAAACTCACCGACATCAACACCGCCATCTCCTTCAAGGACATCGCGGACCAGTTGGCTTTGCTCAACCTCAGCATCTATACGCCTTCGCTCTTTATTCTCGAGAGCCGCAAGGAAGGCTACGGCGTCATCCGTGAAGGCAGCGGCATATCCGTTGTCGGGCGCGAGACGGGCTTGCGAAAACTGATGGCCATCAACCTGCTGAAACGTCTGGAAAGCAGCGTAAATTCGTTCCGTTTGACGCTCTCGCGTATCACAGACTTCATCGAAAAAACGATTGCCGCCATCGACAACTACGAGAAGACCCACGTCGGCACCGTTGATGTGACCGATTTACTTGATTCGCAGGATTTCGACAACGAAGACTCCGAGAGCGATCCGTTCGTTGGGCGCAAGACCACCGTTAAGATTGCCGATATGGACTATGTTGCTTGGCGAACCGACCTAAAAAAGGACTTGGAAACGCTCCAGTTGCTCTTGCTTATGCTCAAGGATATTACACCGCAGCACGATTCGAAACTGCAGCAGTTGATGGCCGACCTCAAGCATAAATTCAGCAATCCCATCAACGGCAGCAACAAGAAGGTTATCATTTTCACCGCCTTTGCCGACACTGCCAACTACCTTTACGAGCAACTGTCACCCCGGATTCTCGCCGAATGTAATCTGCATACTGCCATCATTACCGGTAGTGCAGATGAGCGATGTACGCTGCCCAACTACAAGCCCACGTTCAACGGGTTGCTCACGTTGTTCTCGCCTGCGTCAAAAGAGCGTGACGTGCTCTACCCCGAAGAGAAGCGGGAAATCGACGTGCTGATTGCCACCGACTGCATCAGTGAGGGCCAGAACCTGCAGGATTGCGACTACCTCATCAACTACGACATCCACTGGAACCCTGTGCGCATCATCCAACGCTTCGGCCGTATCGACCGTATCGGTAGCCAGAACGAGGTTATTCAACTCGTCAACTACTGGCCCGACATCGAGCTCGATGACTACATTCAGTTGAAAGGGCGCGTAGAGAGCCGTATGAAGGCCACGGTGCTCACGTCCACTGGCGACGACAATCTGCTCTCCGACACTGAAAAAGGGGATCTCGAGTACCGCAGGAACCAGCTCAAACGCTTGCAGGAAGAGGTCGTGGACATCGAAGACATGGACACCGGCATCAATATTATGGATCTCGGCCTGAACGAGTTCCGACTTGATTTGCTTGCCTATATGAAGGAGGGGCACGATATCGAGCACACGCCTAACGGTATGAGCGCCGTGGTGGGCTCTGACAACCTGTGTAGCCCCGGCGTAATCTTCGTTCTGAAAAACCGACGTAACGAGGTGAATATCGGTCAATCGAACCTGCTTCACCCATTTTATATGGTCTACCTCTCCGAGACCGGCGACGTCATCTGCGACCATCTCTCCCCCAAGCGGTTGCTGGATAATATGCGCTACCTCTGCAAGGGCAAGGCGGAGCCACAGAAGGCGTTGTGCAACATTGTCAAACGTGAGACGCGCGACGGTCGCAACATGCGTCAGTATAGCCAACTGCTACAGACTGCCATTGCCAGCATCATCGATCTCAAATCCAAGGGCGACATCGAAAGCCTGTTCTCTGAGGGTGAGACCACCGCGCTGCGGGGCGACATCCAAGGGCTCGACGATTTCGAACTCATAACGTTCCTCATTATCAAGTAGTTTGCCATCATGGAGAACGTGTTACATTTCCCTCCCACCACCATCGTCAACAAGAAGGTGCCCAAGGTGACCTTCGCACGCCGTGCTGATGCGCGTACACACGCTGCCGTACAAAATTATATGGCACACGACTTCGACACAATCACGTGGCTCTACAAACTCACAGCGCAGACGCTGAACGTGGTCGATGGCGAGCAGGTACACGAAATCGACGTGTTTGCCTGCCAAATGAAGCAAGACTTTTACAATGCCAACGCTCTGTCGCTCATAGATGGTTTACTGCCGCGCCACACGCTATTCCTCATCCTCTATGGCGATAGTTGCGACATCGTTATGCACAACAAGCAGCGTCGCAGCGACGGCAAGTGGCAGCAGGGCGTGCTGGAAATGATGCGCTACGCCGCGCTCGAGGAGACCCCTTTGCGGTTGGACGGGCAGAATATGGATTCCATCTATTGTGGGCTCCTCGGTTGCTTGTCGGGCTTGAGCGTGCGTAGCCAAGGCGAATACGTGGAAAAAGCGGAGTTAAGACGTGTGGCACAAGGGCTTGAACGTCAAATTGGCGCTTTACAGAAGAAAATTCGCGTCGAAAAACAATTTAACCGCCAAATCGCGATGAACGACGAGGCTCGGAAACTGAAAAGAGAATTGGAAGAAATAAATCTCAAACTATAATCAATATGGAAATCAAGAAATTAGACCTAAAATCGGTTGATGGCTGCCAACTCAATATTGAAGTTTTGCAGCAGATTGCGCCATCGTGCATCACCGAGGTAAAAGATTCAAAGACGGGCGAACTACGCCACGTTGTGAACTTCGAAACACTGCGTGAAATGCTGGGCGACGAAGTGGCCAAGGAAGGTGATGAAATGTATGAATTCGTGTGGCCGGGCAAGCAAGAAGCGCGGCGCGATGCAGCTCGTTCCATCGATAAGACGATGCGCCCTGTCCTCGAAGATAGTGTAGACTGGGATACTACGAAAAATCTTTATATCGAGGGCGACAATCTTGAGGCATTAAAATTGCTGCAAAAATCTTATCTTGGCAAAGTGAAGATGATTTATATCGATCCTCCTTACAACACGGGCAACGACTTTGTCTATGATGACGATTTTGCTCTGACTTCTGCAGAGTTCGACGCGGCAACCGGCAACGTGGATGATCTTGGCCTTCGCTACCGCAAGAACTCTGATAGCAACGGTCGATTTCATTCAGATTGGTGTTCCATGATTTATAGCCGTCTGATGGTAGCGCGTTCGCTGCTTACTGAAGATGGAGTGATTTTCATTTCCATTGATGATAATGAGCAATCGAATTTAAAAAAGATTTGCGACGAGGTATTTGGAGAAACGAACTTTGTATGTGAGATTTTAAGAGAAGCAATAAGAGGGGGATCAAAATCTAAAAATATTAGGAATGTGCATGACTATGTGTTATGTTATGCAAAAAATATTTCTATGATATTGTTTGGTGGTATAGAACAAGAAGGATTCAATCTAGATTTAGAGGATGAAAATGGACCATATAAAAAAGGACGAGAGTTAAATAAATGGGGTGCGGGGTCAAGAAGGGAAGATTCGCCCTCAATGTTTTATCCCATACCTGGACCCAACGGAGAGGATGTTTATCCTATTCGGAATGATGGGAGTGAAGGCCGGTGGAGATTGGGAAAAGTAAAAATGAAGGAGCTAATAGATAATAAGAATGTTATTTACGAACAAAGGGCAGACGGTACATACATTGTTTATGAGAAAATACGGAATGATGCCCCGCGTACAAAGCAGTTTACAACATGGTTTAGTGAATTGTATTTAAATTCCAAAGGAACCGAAGAATTAAAGTCTCTTTTCAATGCAGAACGAGCGATTTTTGATTACAGTAAGCCCTCCTCTTTGCTCAAAGATTTGTGCATTTTAACTAATGATGAAGAAGCTATTATTCTTGATTTTTTTTCAGGGTCTGCCACTACGGCTGATGCGGTTATGCAGTTGAATGCTGAAGACAAAGGCTGCCGCCGATTTATTATGGTTCAATTACCAGAAGAGACGTCAAATGATAGTGAGGCCCGTAAGGCAGGCTATAAAAATATCTGTGAGATTGGCAAGGAACGTATTCGTCGCGCGGGAAAGAAAATCAAGGAAGAATTTGGTGAGCAAGCACAAAACCTCGATGTTGGCTTCCGCGTGTTGCGTATTGATAGCAGCAATATGGAGGATGTCAATTTGGCGCCCAGTGCCTATGACCAAGATTATCTTGACCTCTTTGCCAACAACATCAAGGCCGATCGCTCCGACCTCGATCTACTCTTTGGGGCAATGCTCAACTGGGGCGTTGAACTCTCGCTACCGATGGAGACGCTGAAGGTGGACGGAAAGAAAGTGTACAGCGTGAACGACGGCGATCTCGTTGCATGCTTCGCCAATGACGTGGACGACAGCGTGATTGAGGCGATGGCCAAGAAAAACCCGCTGCGCGTGCTCTTCCGTGACGGCTGCTTCCCAGAAGACAAACAGAAAATCAACCTCTTCGAGAAATTTAAGCAGCTCTGCGATTGGAGCGAGGAGGATGCCGTGAAAAATATCCGTGTAATCTAAGAGGTACGCTATGAAACTGAAATTCAAATACCAACGCTTCCAAGCTGATGCGGCCCGTTGCGTGACGAACGTGTTTCAAGGCCAGCCGCGCATGGAGGGAGCTACCCACATCATTGACCAGGGCACGGATAACCGCATGTTCACCGAATACGGCTTCGGCAACAGCGAGTTGATGCTCGACAAGGATGCCTTAAGGGACAACATCCGCGAGATACAAATCCAGCAGGACCTCAAGCCCATTGACCACCTGCAGGGCGACCCCGAACACCCGATGCTCACCATTGAGATGGAGACCGGCACCGGCAAAACCTACACTTACATCAAAACGATGTATGAGCTAAACAAGCTTTACGGTTGGAGCAAATTCATCATCGTAGTGCCCAGTATTGCCATCCGCGAGGGCGTTGCCAGCAGCTTTAAGACTATGCAAGAGCACTTTGCCCAGGAATACGGCAAGCGCATCCAATACTTCGTATACAACTCCAAGCAGCTCTCGCAAATTGAAAGCTTCGCGGCGGACAGTGGTATGCATGTGATGATTATCAATACGCAGGCTTTTAACACGTCGATGAATATTGACAAAAACGTGGATGGTCGAAGCGGCGATGCGGCTGCTCGTATTATTTTCACCAAACAAGAACGTTTCAAATATCGCAAGCCAATCGATGTGATAGCAAAAGTGCGGCCCATTATGATTATTGATGAGCCGCAGAGCGTGCTGGGAGCCAACCAGAACAATGCCACGCGTCGCGGCCTGGAACAGTTCAACCCTCTCTTCTCGCTGCTCTACAGCGCCACCCACCGCCAAGGTGACATCTACAATATGGTGTACCGTCTCGACGCGATGGATGCCTACAATATGAAGCTCGTGAAAAAAATTGAGGTGAAGGGCATCAGTCAGGTGGGCAGCACCGCCACCAACGGCTTTCTATATCTCGACGGTATAGTGCTTCGCAAGGGCGCCAACCCGCAGGCCCGCATCACCTTCGATGTCAAGGGGGCAACCAAACTGAGCCACACCACGCGCTTGGTTGATGAGGGCTTCGATCTCTTTGCACAGAGCGGCGAGTTGGAAGAATACAACGATGGCTTTGTGATTGACAAGATTGACGGGCGCGCCGGCTGCATCACCTTACGTAACGGGCAAACGATTTACGAGGGCGACTCACTCGGCAGCGTGAACGAAAATCTGCTCCGCCGCATACAGATACGCGAGACGATACGCACTCACTTGGAGCGTGAGAAAGCTCTTTTTGGCAAGGGCATCAAGGTGTTGAGCTTGTTCTTCATCGACAAGGTGGAGAATTATCGAATCTATGAAGACGGCGGCGTGACGCGCAACGGCACATTTGCCGAAATGTTCGAAGAGGAATACTGCCATGTACTTAGCGAGCAGATGCCGTCGTTTGGCGATGAGGCCTACTTGCAGTATTTGAGCAAATGGGACGTCAGCAAGGTGCACCAAGGCTATTTCTCGAAAGACAAAAAGGGGCGTTTTATCAACTCTACCATCGGGCGTGGAGAGACGGGCAGTACCGACGAGAGCGCCTATGACCTCATTATGAAAGACAAGGAGCGCTTGCTGAGTTTCGACGAGCCTGTGCGGTTCATTTTCTCGCATTCCGCCCTGAAAGAGGGCTGGGACAACCCTAACGTGTTTCAAATCTGCACGTTGAAAGACACCAGCAACGAAATCAAGAAGCGCCAGGAGGTTGGTCGCGGTATGCGTTTGTGCGTGAATAAGAACGGCGAACGTCAAGACCAAGACGTACTGGGCGTCGATGTGTTCGATACCAACGTGCTTACGATTATAGCGAGCGAGAGCTATGAGCGATTTGCCGAGGCATTACAGAATGAAATTGCCGAAAATATTGGCGATCGCCCAGTTATCATAACTCCGAACTTGTTCGTAGGAACGATGCTTACAGACGCTACCGGTGAATCGCGTAAGGTGACGGAAAAAGAAGCTCTAAAAATCTACAATCGGCTCTACAAGAACGATTATGTGGATGACGAAGGCAAATTGACGGGAAAATATTTCCAAGACCAGGAGGATGGCACGTTCACCTTGGGCGAAGATATGGAAGGCCTAAACGAGCATTGTGCGCGTCTGCTGAAGCTTGTATTCGATCCAAAGAGCGTGAAGCCGGAGAACGCACGCAAACCGCGTGAGGCTGTTTTCAACGAAGAAGCTTTCAAAAAGACGGAATTTCAAAAGTTGTGGCAAAGCATCAATGTGAAGACCTACTACACCGTGGATTTCGACACGGAAGAGCTCATCGCGAAAGCCATTAAGGGTATTGACGAGCACCTCAGTGTGACGGAAATTCGCGTTGTGGTGGCTCATGGCGGCTTGGACGAAATTCGCGACAAGGAATCTGTAGAGTCCGGAGTGGCGATGAGCGCCGCCAGCAAGCGCGTGATTCATGTGAGAGAAGCCATCGGCGGCTCCGTGACCTACGACCTCGTGGGCAAGTTGGTGGAGAGTACCGGCCTCACGCGCCGCACAATTGTGGCCATCCTGAAGGGCATAAAGCCTGCGACGTTTATGCAATTTAGGCTGAATCCCGAGGAATTTATCATCAAAGTGGGCAACATTATAAACGACGAGAAAGCCTTGGCCGTTGTTCAAAAAATCAAATACGAACGGACCAAACAGGAATACGACGTGGACATCTTCACCGAAAACAGCGTTCGCGGAAAAATCGGGGAGAATGCAATTGAGAGCGTAAAGTCACTCTACGATTTGGTTGTAGTCGACAGCCAGGGCGTTGAGAAGAAATTTGCCGAAGCGTTAGAGAGCCACGAAGAAGTCGTAGTTTACACCAAACTGCCAAGGGGGTTCTACATCAACACGCCGATGGGCCACTACAACCCGGATTGGGCCGTTTGTTTCAACGAGAATAGTGAGATAAAGCATATATATTTCATCGCTGAGACCAAGGGCAACGACTGGCAGCGCTCGCAACTACGCGGTGCCGAGGATTGTAAGTTGGAATGCGCTGCGCGTCATTTTGATTTGATTAGCAAAGACGGCAATATCGTTTACGGCGTCGTGAAGGATTACGCCACACTGCTGGATAAAGTTATGAGGTAAAAGGCAATATAATACAATATCTAAGCCGACTGCTCGTGAGAGTGGCCGGCTTTATTTTTTTTCTTAAAATCCTGATTTTAAGACGTTTGCGCCGCAAAAGTGAGCAAAATTCCGGGTGTACATTTTCTCCGATTGTATAGACCTTCACGTCGAAATATCGCCCGTCCCGCTGAGTGAAATCAGCAAATCTGCGCCCGGGGAATCATCGGCTGCGATTCGCGAGAGGGTGGTGAAG
>Ga0181612_173726_pt1 | contig 11448 bp, 9 predicted proteins | sample HoacroProtozoa21_FD_119630 | JGI IMG/M metagenome (GOLD analysis project Ga0181612, IMG submission 119630) | Hoatzin crop microbial communities from Cojedes, Venezuel. Combined Assembly of Gp0051906, Gp0051904, Gp0051908
AGCAAGATGTATGCCCCTTGCGTTCTTCCTGAATTTGAAAATATTGTGCCCAGTAGCGTTATCAACTGTGCCAGTGCAACTCCCACTGCTGCAGCCTGTGTGCTGGGCCCTGTGCGTAAGCAAGACGGAATTAGCTGACCAAGATCATGTGAGTTCAAGGTCTGTTGAAGTGTTGGCTGCAGTGAGGTCATGGTCAGGCCCCAGAACACGCGCAGTCAGCATAGGTACGGAGAGGGTGAAGAAAATCATGAGGGTGATTCTGTTGTTGCTTAGTCTAGTCTAGTTTCACTTTTACAGGGATTCTTGTAGCTTGTTTTTTTAGTATGTACAATATTTTATTTCCCTGGATATTGTGTGTCTACGAACCCTACAGCTTGCTCCAGGGTGTATTTCAGAATTGGCTGCACATCCTTTGACTCAAAGAGTAAATATCTGGCCATTGCTACCTCAGATAATATTTACTACTTTGAGAAAGTCCATAGCTGTAAACTATGCATCAGATAACAACAAAAAATTTACAAGACCAGACATGTCAGGCCACGTTCAGATTGAAGTTTCAGCCAAGCTCTGTACACTGCCAGTGGGAAAAGAGCCATTGGAGAGCAAGCTGGGGAGCCAAAATAGAGCACTGAGCAGAGAACCCCTCGCAGCCAGCCTTGTGCCTCGGATCCTTGGCTTCGTCAGGGCTTAAGTGGGCTCCAGGCTGACAGGGTATGGCCCAGAAGTATAAACAGTGCACAAATGCAAAGGGGGACGGTGCCTTTGTGATGGTTGACCTGAAAAGGACTTTGCAAGCCCAACATGTTGCTAGCTGTGCTGTCTTAATTCCGGCAAAAATGCGCTTTAAATGTGCTGTCTGTAATGAGTGGGTGTTTACAGATCGGGAGATAAATATTGCTGGTTAGTACTAATGTGTTCTTTCCCTGGCAGGATTCAAGGTTGTTTTGATGCTTTGGAGAGGCAGTATGTAAGTTTCCTATTTCTTCATAAAGTATGGACAAAACTATCTTTCTGTTCCTGCTGGATGTTTTTGTAGTGATCTCGCATGCACACAGCACACATTTGCAGCCGTGGGACAGGGGGATGGCCCTGCCCTGGGTATAGACATGTGAGATTTGGGGTTTTATTCCCTGAGCCCAAGTACTGGCCACTGTCGCTCCCTAGGCTTGCCTGTACATGGTGTGTGAACTGGTTTGCAGCAGCCTGAAATGGATTTCCCTTAGCTCTGTGTCCTACATTTGTCTTCTCTGATGTCTGGATAGAGACACTGCCAGTCAGAGCTGAGATCCTGATCTCCATGCCTGTTCTCCTGAGACAGGTTCTTCTGTGCTTCTGCTTTCCTTCGTCTCCTTTGCCGTCATCCTTTCCCTTCTTCTCATCTTCTCTAACCCTCCTGGCTTTTCCCTTGGGTTCAGAATTTTACTTTTTTTGGAAAGTAGTTCATCGAGTAAGGTATATAACTGGTTGCAGGACAAAATCAACTAGTAAGCAGTTGTATTCCTTGCTGATTCTGACATGAAAACTGCTCTGCACAGGAAAGAGCACCAACTGTTGTCATCTCGGTCAGCACTGTTCGTCAAACCCACTCTCGTCTAGGTCAGATGAGGTGGTGTTAGTTGCAGCACTGATGATCAGATGGGCTCTTCCACATCAGTACAACTGTCAGTGTGTGTGAGAGAATTTGAAATGTTGTGAACTCAGTTTCTTGACTGCTGACAGTTCTAGGAGGTATTTAGTCCTCTGCTATTTATGAGACAGAAATTAGTTGTTGTTTGACAAGGATTAAGGAAAAAGTGGAGATACTTCACGCATGTTCTAGGGTTGTTTTCAGGAGTAGTCCTGTGTACGTTTTCTTGCTGTAGGACAAATTAAATAGCTTTGGGGACTTTCATAGCAGAGAGCAAATATTAGTCTTCAGTAGGGATGGGTGCTCTTGTAAAAGAGTCTTAAATCGGCGTAGCCTTTGGAGGATTGTTTAGGAAGGGTCCCCGCAGGGAGATCTGAGCACGCAGTTGTTTTCTTGGGAAACGGCAAGTCAAGCCAAGCGAACTGGCCACTAGGTGTTGCTGATGCTGTGCTGTGGGGAATCTGCAGCAAGGGTTTTAACTCACCCTCTTGCTGAATGTATCTGTTCCTTCACTGCATGTAGGCAGTTAGATTTTGATAGGTTTTTCTTCTCCTTGCCCACTAAGGTTAGATTTTGATTCTGTGTTTTGCTTTGTTTTTCCCTGCTCAGTTACACATTGCTGTCCTCGCAGTAAGTAAATGAATACAAGCCATTTTTCTTACCCCACCCCACTTGAAAGAGATGTGGCGTCAAGGTTGTGTCAACCCATTTGTGCCTTTTTTTAAGGGGAGGGCAAAATGTATGTGGTTTTTAACAGAGCAGTGACCTTTCTTAAAAAAGGTAAATACGGACTTCCTAGGCTGCTTGGGAATATTTTGCTCAGCATGTCAGACTTCTGACTCTGGGGCCTTACGTGCATCCTTAAACTCCTAGAAGCACGTTCATGTGCCTCGTATCACTGCTTCCTTTAAACTCTTGCCTCCACCCTTGGAAGCTGCTGTGTCTTCTCCATTTCCCGCTGCAGAAGAGTCCTCCTGGTTAATCTGATACTGAGGAAACCGCACACCAGCGGTTACATAGCAAGTCTTTTGCCCAGGTCTTTGTAACCACCAAGAGCTATGCTATGCATCTGTTCGGTGCATAATCTGAGTAGTTAATTCTCAGGCATCAGTAGTTGCCTGTGAGGGCTGGAATGGGAATTAACCTCATTCCTCTGCAATTACACAGACAGTGTCTTCTACCTGTCTTTGAAGTGGTAAGTATTGACTGCTGATAGAGGAAGGCTGTTTCTCAGCCATTCCTTTCTCTGATCCCATGCTAAAGATAGTACAGTCTCTGCTGTAAAATGAAAATAGCGTTGTTTAGTCACTTCTCACTGGTTCAGGTTGTGCAAGGGGAGAATGCCCTCACTGTGCTTTCTCATAACAGATTTACACCAATCCCAAGGAACCGGAGGTAAGAAAGAGTCTTAATTAATCTCTGAGGCAACTGAAGGCATGGGTGAGTAGACTTGTATTCAGTGTGGACTTGTAGGCTTCAGTTCTACCCTGACGTAGCTGCTCGGTGACCCTGTTTCTCTTTTGCTGCCTTCACTGGAGAGTGACAGCTCAGTGAGCTGGGCTGTGATCAAACGCTCCTACTAGGCACTAAGCTGTGGGCCCATCTAGGGCCTCGGGCAGGGGTGTTAGTGGGCAACTAATGGGCACATTCATGATTTTCTTGCCTGAAGAGAAGAAATGGGAAATTCAAAATCATTCTTTTATGAACAGTCTTTTTAACAGGAGTGTTGGAGAGCTGTTTTTTTCGTGGGGAGAGGTGTGGGACAGGAGTTGTGAATCACTTCAGACCAGGGTTGTGTGTTGAGTAGTGCCTGTACTTGTCCTTTCCGTGTTCTCTGTTGCTTTCTGTTTTGCCTGCATCTGGCCCGTGGAGAGAGACTGGGTGGTGTGATGCGTAACCAAGGTTCAGCATCCATGCTGCCTCCGCAGAGCAGATGCAGAGAATGGCTGCAGAGTCTTTGCTAACCTGAGTACAGTTCTGCTGCGTCACATCTGGGGAGAGAGCAAGACTTTAGTCTGTACCAAGGCTGGGATTTGCCAGGGAGGCTCAGAGTTAAGGGCTCAGCTGAGCTGCTACTAATCGACCTCATTGCCTCTGGAAAAAGTGAATTATAGGCATGGAATTGGACTACAATAGATCCTTTCTCTTGTGGTGAAGTAGCCTGTTCTTCCTAATTATTTTAGTCTCTGAAATCATAGCAGATTCTTTCCTTTTAAATGGAAAATCATCTAGGTTTTTTTTATTTTGCTTATAAAACTCTGAGACCGGTGAAATTCAGAAACTGGCCCGTGCAATATTGTTTGTATTTCCTAGCAGGAAGAGTCCTTCTGGCCCTTGTCTCCGTACAGAACTCTGGCCCAGGCTTCCTTGTGACACTGCATCACCCGCAAAGCCACACGTTTTTCCCCTTAGTAAGGGAGGCCGTAGGCATGTTGTGGTGGTTGGCTGGCCCCGGAGCCTCGCTAGAGATTTAGGCTGGGCAGTCGGGCCCACAGAGGAAGTGGAAGGAGGAAGCAGCAAGTTTGCCATTTTTTTGTGGTTCTTTCAGTGCTAGGTGAGCTGTCGTCATTAAAAAGAATTGCCAAAGTGTGTGCAGGCACTAATAGAGGAAAAGCCGTCATTGTGTCATGAAATGAATGCAATGCTCTGGCATAAAGTTGTGAAACGACACTGTTAAGTTCAATACGCATCTTTACACTTGGTACTGAAAGAGACTGGTTTCTTCTCTTCCCCTCCTTGTTAAATCTCCAGACAGTGACTGAACTGTATCAATTCAAATTCAAGTACAAAAAGGAGGTGCCCCAGATGGACATCATCAGGTAATGGTTTGGTGTTATTTCTCGGAATTACACTGTGAAAACTGTGTTCTTGAGGCATTAGGAAGAAAGTGCACTTTATGGTTAGAGCATGTCTGAGTCGCTAAGCAGCTGTAAATATCATCAGAGATGAGGATAGTCGCCCTACAGGATATGAACTGCCGAGTTGATGAGTAGAAATGCTGTTACACAGCACAGTGGGACACTTAAAGTGCACCAGAACTGAATTAAGGACGATTTATAGAAACAGTGCCTAATCAGGGTAGCGATGCAGAAACCAACACCGTTGTTGAGCTTGCTGCTGTCTCCACTGCTACCAAGTGTTTTCCCACTTTCGCAAGGCAGCCTTGTGCTCTCAGATGAAGCTTTTTCAGGTTTGATCCCTTCCACCGTGATCCTGCACCCAGGATTTTTTCCCTGGGCATTTGCATACGTGTGTTCTGCTTGAGCAGTCCTGCATGGGTGACCTGAGAGAACTTTCGCATGTGATGCCTGAGTTGATGCTGCAAAATGTGTGGCAGGAAGCAGCAGCTTTTTGGCTCTCTCTGTCTGTTAGATATTTTAAAGCTGTGTTTATTAGGCTGTGATCCTGTGTAGTTTAAAATAAATACTGTCAAAAGCCATTGGCTATAACAAAAGCAAAGAAAAATAATTAAACCATTTTTAGTTTGCTTCTGCAGTTGCCATTGGTGAAAGATGGATCTGTGGGCCTTGGCAGCTGCCTGTTCAGCAAGAGAGCTCCGCTGTCTTGTGTGCTCCTCAGGAAACTCCTCCGCAGTGCTCCTGTAGTGTGCCGTTAGCTGCTCTTTCTCTAAACACATCCACGTAATTTTTAGTATGTGGCAAAGTGATTTTCTGTTGGGAAAATCTGACATATGTCTGAGTCTGGAGTGTCCTTTTGACTGTACCCTCTTTCTGCTGTGAAGCTGCTGTCAGTTTTCCTCACTATGCTGAGGGGAAGAGGAGACCTTTGGGATCTGAAAGATCATCTATAGCTCTTGAGTATTTTGATTTTTATTTTTTTTTAATCAGCCTAGCTGAGATCAGTCATCAGTTCGTAGAAATAACAACAGTCCCCCAGTGGAACTCGGCATTCCTTGGTGTCTGTCCTTCCGGCCAAGCAGAGGCTAAGTAATCTTGCTGTTGTGTTCATATCTGCTCCATCGAAATCTCATCACTGCTCTGAGGCTTCGAAGCCCGTGGCATCGGATTCCTGGACTCTGTTCTCTTTCCTCAGTGACTGACACTGCTGTCAGAGGATCGTGTGTGTATCTGCAGTCGTTAGCGCACGGATGTTCTGGCATTGATCAGAGTGTTGTGTCATCTTTGCTATCTACTCCTTCAGCTGATAAAACTGATTTTATACACCTGCAAGGTTTATTGTCATATGCAAAATCTGAGTTAATAATTTCTGGATCTGCATCATCGTATCAGAGTGGTAAAGGGAACCTTTCTCCTAAGTGTTCTCTGCCTTATTTTAGACAGGTTTTGGAGGAATTCCTTGCTATGGGTCCCAGTCCTGCAGAGAAGTTCAGTTCCTCAACTGCTACCTTTTGCCACATGCCTGCATCAAATTTGCAATGTTATTCCCATACTGAACCACTACTTGAGCTGTTGATTCCCACGGAAGTCTCAGCTCTCTTTGCCTATACTCTTCTCCTTACCATTTCTATTCTGCTGATCCCAAGACTTGTAAAGGTGATGGGTAAGAGAAGGCCTGCCTCCTCTGTACTCCGCCTTAGGCATGAGCAGTATTTGTCCTTTCTCTTGCTGTAGAGCACGCAGGATTTAATCGGCACAGTGTGCTCAGCCCAGAGTTCTGCTGATGGCGGCTTGGAGCCCACCAAACCCTACCCTGCGTACCCTGGGAGTTCAAGCTATTCGACAGCCACTCAGTTTTCATGACAAGCCCAGAAGCTTCAGCTGGGAAATCAGTCTTGATGAAGCTGTTCCCTCAGTGGTTTAGCGAGTCAGATTCAGCCCTGGGATTCTCTCTGCTCTCTTAGGTTACTTACTGCTTTCAAAGCGGTTTGGAATGATTGTGTTAGAGGCCCTTGAGCCTGTGTATAGTGTCATCCACCTGCCAGTGGTCTTCCGAAGATGTAATGGAGGAGCTGCATTTTTTTACGGCCTCTTCTCATGGAAATCTAAGGAAGTTTAGGTTCCTTAGTCACACGGTGATTCATCTAGTCCATCTTCAACCATCTAAAGTTAGCTGGCTGATCTAAGCTGCTCATCTCATCTACCTCTGTAGTCAAGAGAAACACTCCTCCGGAGTGCGATTCATCCCACTTCTGTTAGACCTTTATCTCAGTCTAGACTGCTTGCTTAGACTAGCCAGCTGACATTTGGGTGGCTGAAGGAGGTGAGAGGAATGCCCCTTAGTCACTTTGGAAAAATGTGCTTCTGAGCTAGTTTTTCTTACGTGGAATTGAAGTGAGAACATGCAATTCGCTTCTCTTCAAACTGCAAAATAGACTTGAAAATAGCCCCTGTGATGCATCAGCTTTATATGGGATTCTCGCCTCATTCCTCTCATTCCTGAAATTGCTTAGGTGAAAGGCACTTATTTTATCGTCCTTTGATCCAACTTAATCATGTTCAAACAAGTGAGTCATGACATTTGTATAATGGGGTCCATTGCCCCAGCTTCAAAGTCTGTTCAAATGTAAATGTCGTGCCTCTTAGTTTAGCGCTGCTGTTTTGCTGATGCCACGCCATCCCTGGAGTCTGTTTCACTTCCCTGTTTATCTGGAAATTACATAAAGGCATTGTAGCTTTGTTGCTGGTGGTTTCAGACAAGTCAGTGGGCGCACTGTATTTGTAATTAGATCGTGAATATTCATGACTGAGGAAAACAAATCTGTTATTCTTCTTCTGATTGTAGCAACGAAGTGAACTATGTGAATGGGGTGTGCAGCGAGGACGTTACACAGGCCAGCAGGCTCCTGATCCGTAAACTCTACCTGTTAATGCAAAACCTCGGGCCGCTTCCCAATGACATTACCCTGACCATGAAACTCCTCTACTACAGTGATGGTAGGTGGAGGACAGCGTGCGCTGTGGGGAAAAATGCCCTTTCCGTCAGTTTCGGTGCTGATCGTGAGCCCCCCTAAAGTAAGTGAAGCGTAGAAAGGTGAAGTGGTAGAAGCTGTTAACTGCTAACAACGAGAAATGGTGTAAAACACAGTAAAGCCTTCTGATACATAGGGATGGCAGACGCTTTTTAAGACAGGGTTGGACATCTGTCTAAGAAGTGCAGCCATGCAACGTAAAAAGGAGACATCCTTCTCCTTCACAGTTTTTGTGTTTGTTTGTTTGTTTTTTAAGGAACAGGCATCCCGCCTTTGTCAGGTTCTGCTCCAGAAAGCTGAGCACATTAATGGTATCTCAGCATCCTAAAGTCAGTGTTTCTTTGAGCTCCCTGAGAACATTTGCTCAGCTCATTTTTTTGTTTGCATTCTTTCCTTTCTTCCTGAAAACAAAAAAACAGAGTATTTTTGGTAGTTGATGTTGTTACTGGAGGCTGGTGTACACCCGTTCTTTATAGATCAGATTAAGGAGCGATGGAACTTGATTTCTCTGACATTGGTGGGTTCTTTCTCCCTGTGTAGTAACTCCCAAAGATTACCAGCCCCCTGGCTTTAAGGAAGATGGCAGCCCTGGTGACCTCTTGTTTGATGGCAATCCTGTCAACCTGAGAGTGGGGTCGGTCTCCACTGGGTTCCACCTCATGAAAGTGAGAGTGACAACTGAAAAGAAAAGAATGGGGACAGTTCAAAGCAACCTGGTGGAGAAGAATGGCCCTACTGAGATCTCCCATCAAGGGTTGGACTGTGATGAAGAGGAAGAGGAGGGGAGCACAAAGGTACAAACAGCTCTATTTGGCTCTCACTGGAGAAATGGAGTTTACCCAGCAAAACTCTCCTTAAAAAAGTATTTTCTCTGAATCCCAGTTTAAGAAGTGTTTTGGCTTGTGTAGGGCAGCAGCGCTACAGCAGGTCGAACACTGAGGCTGGGGGTCCATAGACAGAAAGTGAATTTCATTCCAGCGTCTCCACTGACTTACTGAGTCGAGTATGCTCTCCCAGGAGAGGGCCGCGATCGTACAGACACACAACACATGTGTGTGCACATGTGCACACGTACACACAGGTGTGCACAGAATGGGGAAAATGGCAAAGTTTTGCATTTCCACTTGGTATTTCTCAGGACTAAGCCATGTTCCACCATGTGGTTAGGTGGGATTCTTTCCGCTTGCTGCCAGCCATCTAGAAGGTGTCTGCTGTGTCTAGTTTCTCTAGGCCCCCCTCTGTGCTTAGTGGAGGAAGAGGCGTCTTTAGCAGATAATTCAGATAATTTCCTTGGACAACAAGGTAGGCTGGAATGAAGGGTCCTCTGGTGGTGGTTCTCCAAAGCGGCAGAAGGAGCAGCCTCCACTAGTAGCTGAGACCTGGCGATTTAATTTTAAATGGTCGGTACAGGGAATAAACCCCAGCATAACTAACTCCTGAAGAGAGGAAGCCATTTAGGTGGGAATTCCATCTTTTCTTAGAAAATGTCTCTCCTGAAGGACCTGTAGGCTTGTGAGAAGGAAGGCCTGGGCACCGAGGAGCTGTGAAAAATCTCATCCCTATTGGTCCGGGGTTCATGGACTAACCACCTGCGTATGTTTTTTAGGTTACCCTGTTAAGACAAAGCATCATTTGCTTTACAGAATCGCCCTGTCCCTGTCAAAGCAGATTCAAGTGAGTGTGGAGAGGACAAAAGTGACACTCATCCAGGCTGGAAAAAGGAAGCATCTTCTTGTCACCTTCAAGATACAGGTAAACGCCCAGTTTTGGAACTGAGGGAGCTTGTGCTCAGGGCTGTATCCTAGCATAACACTTAGCTGTTCTCACTTACTGAGAAACGGGTGGACGGAGTTTGTCGGGCTGTCTGAATTTTGTGTTAGATCAGATTGAACTGTAATGAAGCGCTTATTGTGTATGTTTAGTTTGTGAACAGAAACATTCATTTTTTTATCAGTATCTTTCCACTTCTTTATCTCAGCAGTTTTTTTTCAGTTGTGGAGGAAACGCACGGTGTCGTCCATACCGAGTTACATTATCTACGTTTTCACCAGTGCTCTTCTCCTTTAGCTGTTACAGCTGTTTAGTTGGATTTTGCTAATGACTTCTGTGTGTGAAAACATACATGAAAATACATGAATAAAAGCCTTTTCTCACACTTCAGTCAACCTAGCTTCTGATACACCATGCTGTATTTGACCTTTGAGGCTCTCAGATATAGCCTGTGGAACAATACCATCTAGTGACAGAATGGTAAATAGCATTCCTGAGCTCCCCAAACAGTCGAATAAAGCTTGCCTGCCTACGAAGTCACCGTTTCAGGTCTTTCTCCTGCAGCTTCTCCCATGACTAATAAGGGGTGAACTCATACCGCTGCCTTTTCCACTGTGGGGATATTAACAGGATCTTGCTCCTCTACCCAGTTGCCAGTTTTCATGAAGTTGAGGCGCTTTGGGCCACTCCATCCAATGTTGTTGAAACGGTCTAATAAGGTCAAGAGTTATTAGCCAGGGGACAGCTCCCCTGCATGCCCATACACACACACACGGGATAGAGCATATGCAGGCATAAGCTTGGCTTTCTTAGAAAACCAAGTTAAACTGGAGTTTAATCGATAGGAGCTGCTGCAGGTTGGTGTGTTGCACGTTCAGATGACACTTTACACTGAAATCCCTGTTTCCAGGAATAAACTGCCAATGTTGGTGCTGCTAAGGGTTACACGATTTCAGACCTGGCATGGGATTTTGCTACAGTGGTTTAGTCAGGCTTCTGGATTTTATTTCAATGAAATGTAGGGTTGTAACTTCAGAGCTAATTCTGATACGGTGTGTGCCTTGTAGGTGGAAAGAAGACAGGAGTAAAGGAGACTGGCAGGATGCCTTGCTCAAGGGCATCTCAGCAGGTAAGCAGGTTTTAGTGGCTCTAAGATACGCTGGGCAAGGTGGAATTCATTGCCACAAAACATTGTCATCTGGGATGGCACAAGATTTAACTGACATTGGTGGATTTATTGTGCAGTATTGAAACACATAGAGGCTACAAAATATTAGGGCATAGAGATACAAGATACAAGCATGAAGGAAGAAGCTTTCCATGGTCAGCTTGTTTCATACTATTTCATACATCCAGTACAAGAATTTTGCAGGGTTTTCTGGATTTGGCACTTGTGAATTACACAGGCAGACTAAACATATCAGTGTCCCGACCAGGCTGGTTCACCTGTGTGTGTTTTTGGATTAAGGTTCTGAAATCACCACCCAGTGTTAGGTTTGAAGGGTGTGTTTGTCTGTTGCCTAACATGGTCTTCACCTCTCCTTGCTTGCTTCCAGACTCTCTTTACATGTGAGTCACAGGTACGTACTGGATCCTGTCCCTTTTGGCTGCCTCTGTAGGATAGGAAGAATTATCCCCTGGAGGTGCTGATTTCTTTTTCAGTGGTTGTTGGGGCAACCCAAAGAACTAGGGTAGACCAGACATGTAATTTTAGATAAGTAATGTTATGTGAAATTAGTTCTGTCCTGAAGGCTGCCCAGGCCAAACCCTGAGTCAGAATCAGAGCTGGAATTCATGGGCTTGGGCAGAGGTTTTTTCAGTGACAGGGCAAATCTCTGAATACCACCAGACTTGCCACTTGATCCTCCTCCCATTCAAATTAGTTGAAAATCGTGTGAGGTTGAGTGTTCAGAAGTTAAATCTTTACAGGATAAGTTAATGAGAGTAGGAAATTGCTACTAAAATTTTCCCGACCTCTGTTGAAAAGAATCCCGGGGTGTCTAACCCAGACAGCAACTGGAGACTACAACTTAACGTGTCATTCAAAAGGCATCTGTGAAGTATTTGCCTTGACTCTGGATCTTAGAAATGAACTTCTGTGCCTAGGCTGGTATTTTTCAAACTCTAACCCCTTTTTTTTTTTTTTGGTGTCCCATCCTCC
>Ga0181612_177037_pt1 | contig 11448 bp, 6 predicted proteins | sample HoacroProtozoa21_FD_119630 | JGI IMG/M metagenome (GOLD analysis project Ga0181612, IMG submission 119630) | Hoatzin crop microbial communities from Cojedes, Venezuel. Combined Assembly of Gp0051906, Gp0051904, Gp0051908
CATGTTCGTCACTTTTGAAGCCAGTTTTGCTAATTATCTTACTGTGGCTCTAACTAAGCCTGTCACACCAGCTAGGCCTGTCACAAGTGCAGGGCATTCTGAAGCATTAATAAATGTGGTCTGGCATTTTGAAGGGACCACTACATGAAAAATAATGGTATTTAAGTATGTAACAAGTGCTAGAATCTGTCCTTGCACACTTCTATGAGATTGCAGGAAGCATCCTGGACAAATACGATAGTACACGGGTCCTTTACAGGACATTTTATTCCCAATCCAAGATATCCACAATTAAGTGAACAACAACAAATAAACTTGCATTACAATTAGCTGATATGCCATCCTGTCATATTTTAATGTTGCTTTCCTAGAGTATGGGAAGCTTCACAGAAAAAAAAGCACCATTTCCCTCATAAAAATGCACCTAAAATGATAGCAAGCAGATCAATTACTTTGAAGTACACCTGGAAGGACTTTGCAAGTAAATTTAAAGTAAAAGCAGTTGACATAGGCAGATCATTTGAAATATCAATCTAGAAAGCTCACCAAAAGCAAGTGCTTACAGCTGGAAAATGCAATCAAAGTCTAAAGAGATTAGGGTGAAATTATGTAAACTTAGAATATTACATGCAATAAGCTCGTTGCTGAAGGGCAGATTTGCTGCTATTATAGACTTTACTGGAAAACAAAACAAAACGTATTTTAAATGTTATTTTAAGACAGGCTGATGATGTCAGACTGGAAAGAAACAACCAAGATGGGGAAGCTTACTCTTCAGCCACTGCTAAAACTAAGCATTGCCCAATATGATGTTACGGCAATCATCCATTCACTTTTCTTCACACCCAACTCCTTCCAGTTCACCTTTCTTCTTCTATGCGAGTGTCAGCACCCTGGCTTCACGTTCAGCATCTGCACCAACTCCTCCAAGTCTAAGGGTCTGTCCAGAGCAGAAAGCACAGCTTTCGGCATCTGACAGTTTTGAGCATCCAGCCCAGCATCCGTCGGCTCTCACCACAAACAGAGGTATCAGCTTGAGGCACAATATGCTGCGGGTATCATCTCAGAGGCTCTGTAGGACTATTGCAGGCACTGTGCAGTGAGATATGAGTGCTAAGCATTTGAGGAGCCCAGTATGCTCACTGGATGGTGGATGGCAGAGAATAATGTGTGTCAGTGCTCTTTTCCAGATATTTGTAGCTTTAGTTCGAGTAGCCTTTCTTCGAAATCCAAATCCTTCTGCTTTCCTCCCTTTCTTGTCATCAGTGTGGATTTTCCTTAGGTGTCCAGAGGAATTAAACTTTCTCCTACTAATGACTTATGCCTTCCTTTTGCATTTTGCCTTACTTCAATGTTAGGAAATTAAAGGTGAGATCCTATGTGACAGATGTAAAACAGAGCACGTGGGGCTAATGAAATCAGTCAGCAACCACAGCCTGATTCAGACACACAGCAGCCATTCAAACGCTGACTGGTGACATCGTCTCTCTTATCAGCAGTACTAACAGAAAATCCCACCTGTAACTATCTATATTTTTTTGCTGGACTGCCTTAAATGAAAAACCCTAAGGCTACCTGGAACCTGTGATAAAAGACAGGCAGCTGATCTCAGAAATTACTCAAACTCTGCTTTTTCACTCCTAAATACCCAACTTTATCTCTTTTATATAGGCACTTCTTTCCTCTAAAGTCTTCATAACCTTTTCCAGTTAATATGACAACCTCTAGCAAGAACTTTCAACAGTACCTAATTAATTCACTAACCCAAGACTTGAAGGTTGTCACTCCTGGTCTGCAACTTCTAACTCCAACTCTATTCTTTGGTCACTGTCCAATTGTCATTTCAAGACAACATTCTTGTTCTTGCTTGAAAAATGAAAAGAAAAAAATTGGCAGTTGTCTGTCTACCCACAAACCTTGGCAAAAGCTATTTCTCTAGCGGGAAAATGAAGCTTCATCTCCACAAAGACAGTAAGATCAAAGTTCAAATCTTGAGTATCTCACAATCTAAACCAAATACAGGAAGAGATATACCACACATTGAAGGTTTGAGCTTTGAACACTATCTTTTTGTTACAAATATAACTTAATACAGTACCTACACAGTTACAGTTCATAAGGTGGGTGGCAAGCATTCAGGCAGAAGTTTTACCGAATAATGATATGAAACAGTCAAAAACTGTACATAAAATCAACCAAGTTCTGAGCACAAATGGTGGCACAAAGACTGGCAAAGGAAAACCTTCCGAGTGCAGGTTTGAGACAAATGGCTCGAAGTAAGGAAAAAGTACAATAAAAGCAGGAAGAAAAAAAAAAAACAAAAGCCATGTGGAAATCAGCATGGAAGAGTTTCAGGGCAGGAAAAAGAACTGAAGACCTTGGAATGGAATGCGTTTAAGAAAAGGAAATAGCTTTAAAACATTTCTCTGCAGCCTAGAACAGAGAAAGATAAAAAAGACAAGAAAAAAGTAATTGGAAGGGACTCAAAGAGTTTTAGCATTGAGTACTGTGCTGATGTTAGACTTTGTGCTGAAGACTACATTCTGAGGGGCTTCACTCGAAGATAAAACTTGGGCCTTGAAAGATTTAACAGCCACCAAACCTCCGAGTGAAAAGCAACTATGATACCACAGATCACAAAGCCATAGCAGCTTGTTTAAGTGAACGAAAACAACATCTGCTGTATGATTTCACTACCATGGTGTGCTTCTCTGCTGCCTTCCAAGGCATCTATGCAATTCAGTTGAGCTGATTCTTGTTAGAGACTGCACTTACCAGCTCGAAAGAGGCATAAGCGATACAAATTGGGTGGCTTTGCCTCATCTGGTTTTCACTCTGCTACTTGTAAAGCAAGCCCTGAACTCCCATGCTGCTGCTGCAAGCTGCGGCTTTATGCAGATGGCACTGAACTGTACCCATCTGCAGAAGCCAGATCTGCAGGTACAGGACGCAAAGAGCGGAAGTGCGTTGCCAACCTTCTTTCTAAATGTCTGTTACTAAATTGAAAAAATAAAAGAAAAATCTTTTGCTTCTCCAATTTTCCAGGCTGTTTACTCAGGCACTGGTCAGCACGTTGCATAGAGTTAGTTCTCTCTGCTTATATGGGTCATTTCTGCAACTGTGAAAAGGACTTGGAAAAACAAAAAAGGATAAAGGCATTAGGTTTCATTCATGAGCAAAATATCACCGGGAGGAACTCTGAGCTTATATACTTTGTATCTTTTTTTTTTTTCCTTAAGTCTACAAGATTTAAAATTTGAAAAAAAACCCTATATCCTGTGGGAGAAATACAGGGAGTATCTGTCGAAATACACCCTGCAGCTCTCCTCCCAAGTGCACTAACCCACTGAGCAGGCTCCGCGCTCGCCTGCTGCAGTCTCTGGCAGGAGAAGAGCCTGGAAACTCCCTCCAAAAGCAATCAAGTCTGTAACGAGAATTACACAAACATACCCTTTTCTTACACAGCAAGCCTTGTTAAGTACTTGTAGAGGAAAAATACACCCATTTTACCTAGAAGAAATGTGAATCCCACCCTATGACAATAAAATCAGTTCCTTGGGTTATTTTAGCTCCCTGTTGTAGGTGACCCATTCCATTTCAGAGAAAGCCAGATCTGCAAATCCTATTTCTCAAAGACACATAAGTAATTTTTCAGCTGTCCCTGGGTTTCCTCATTGTAAAGTCAAAACACCTCCTAGAAGGGAACACAGTAGCGTGCTTTCCAGTTGGGAAGCAGGTCTCTGCCTGAACAAACAAATGATGTTGACCAGGGAAGATGAAGAAAACCTGATGAACAAATGACAGACCTAATACAGAAATGCTCTGTCCCAAGATTGTCAGTGTCCAGACTATTTTTAATGCTCAACTATGCAACACAGCTCTACAGGACTTCCTCTTTGATCTAATACCGCATCTGATTCCTAGATGCTGGATCCTGTCCAAATGAAAATCTTTATCCAACTAGAATTAACAATTCCTAAAAATCCAGTTTACGAGTAGTAGTATCTTGACCTTCCCCTGCTAATAACAAGCTCATTAAAGCACTGTATAAATCAGAGAGCTTCCTGGGTCATGTTTTATGACCATAAAGCTGATACGTTGAAATCCTACTAGTTGGAATTCATACAAAACATACTCTGGCATCCCGTGTCATACACTCATGACTCACAGAAAAGCGGACGTGAAGGAAGAAACTGTGGCAGAGGCACGGCTGGTGCGAGTTATGTACACTGTCCTGGCTTCACTCACCTCGTGCTGTTAGGTAGAGGCAGATGTTCAGCTCACCCCCAACACAACATCTTTTTCTAATTCTGCTTGTTTGCTTTCCTGCCGAAAGAAGATCGCGCCTTGCCTTCTCCTCAAACCTAAAAATCAGGTCTCAAACTAATGTCCTGAACCTTGTCCACCTGAACCAGCCCATGCTCTTGTCCCCTTCTTGAGCTTCTCTGGTTAGAGAGGAGAATGAGGGCAATGTTGCCTGGATGGGGCAAAATACCCTCTTGCTCACAAAGCCGGACGGAGACACACACTCTGCACACATCAATCCAGGGTCACTCCAAGGGCACTGGATTCGCAAAACAACTCCAAAGGAACCAAGGAATAATGCAAAACCAAATAAAATAAAATAAGGCCCCAGGATGCAGCTGGGAAACAGATACGCTGCTGGACACTAATCTCAAGTTTGGAATTTCCCTCAGGAAAGCTCTGCAACGTGGAGGGCAGGTTGAGTCACCAGTTGCTGGAAAGGCAGAGAACTGGAGAGGAAGAGGGGCACAGAGGGTTCGTCTCCCCGGCGGCACTGACGGCGAGGGCTGCTTCTGTCTCCCAAACTCCAGACAGGATGAAGCACCTACTCTGCCACAGGTCAGTCTCAAAGGAGATACTGATCCTGCAGATGCTAACTGCACTGATCACTTAGAAAATGTCAGTTTTTCAGTCACTGATCACAGTGCATACACGGCATATTTCTTTAAATAAATTAATTTTTAAAAACAGATAGAAAAAAATATCCTGGTCAGACACTTCAGGTTTTTGAGCTAGCACAGAACCCCCAAGTATTTTACAGTTGCATTTTCAAGTGCACAAAAGGGTCTGTGCCTGAGACCTTAAATCTAAACGGTGCATTGCAAAATTACTGGGACTCTACGCAGAGCTTGCCTATATGGGGATATTGTGCTCAACTAATGTAAAAGATCGACACTGAAGCAGTGGTGCTCTGGTGTTTTTGAGCTGGAATATTCTCTAGAAATTTCTCTCTTCCTGACACTTTCCTTCCTTCTCTGTAGTACTTCCACAACCACAGAATAACCAAGCACCTTTAATTCATGCAGCAGCTCAGCTTCCCTGCTAACAGACTGAAAAATGGCTGTAATTCATGAGGCAGGTGTAAAGAGCCCCACACCTGGAAAACTCCAAGCAATCGGAGGCAGGTAGCTCTCCCCGATAACCACTTGTAAGTGGGTTCCCTTCTAGCATTATAAATTTCATTTTGTGATACATATCTTGAATTAACAGAACTCTTTGATTTTTCTTCACCGTTCGTGATCCATGAACATTTCTGTGACCCTCTTTAGGCTTTTGAGATAGTCAGGGAAACAGTCTCGGGTGTCAGAACTTGCATGCACTGCCAGATAAAACGCGCGTATACTGCTGAGCCACTGGGACTGGAGACAACTCCCAGAGTTCCTTTGAACATTTTTCGCAGCAATTATTAAATCTTTCTTTTGTTTAAAAACCATCTTCCCCACCAATCTGTGAAAGGCTCCAGCAAATACAGAAAATGCATTACATAAATAGCTATTTCACACACACACAAAAAGACACAACAAACACCGGACTAAAGACATTTTTGTCTTTCAATTATGACAACAGTCATTTTTATCCGTGACTAAAGGCTCATTTAATGGCATTTAAAAGTCAGCAGTGTTCCTCCACCATAATTTATTTTACATTAATCTTCCTTTTTCTAGCTACAAATAAATATTCTGCAAATTTGCATTATGTAGTTCATAAACCTGTCTGCCTTAGTTTGCACATAAGCAAAATTAAATCATACAAATGCCACTGCTCTGTTACCATTTGGAGTGGCAGATGTCCAACTGCCAGCTGTACAAGTCCTGAATATGAAGCACCAATTATAGAGTAATCAAACGCTTTGTTAAACCATATTTAAGAATTTTATTGTCACTTAATAAATACACAAATACTAGCAGATAAACACATGTGGTCCATTACCACAGCGTCCGTCAAATTTTAAGCATATCCATAATGTGATGGATAAATGAGAACTGTTGATTGGACAAACGTGGAATTTCCGCAAGCCTTTCACCCTGCCTTTCAATGAAAGCTCTTGGGAAAACAGAAAATTAAGCTGTCATCAGATGAAAGGTAGAGTTGCATCACGGATTAGAAAGTTGCAAAGAAACAAAAAAAAAAAAAAAAGGAAGAATTTAAACAAATATACAATCATTAATTGTGGCAAAACGCATCAAAACAGTGCCACAAGATTATCTTCGGGCTGAAGTCAAGTACATACACCTACATGCAACCTTGGAAGGGAAATAAATTAATGCAACGGTATTTGCCACTGACTCAGAATCACTTAAAATCATTTAAGAAATAAGAAAGCATCACAGCAGAGACCATTTGTCTGGCTCATGAGTTTACTTCTGCTATATCATTCATTGAAGGAAGGAACCCCTCTTGCAACGTCTATTTGTCCACAGCACAAAAAAGCAAGTTAGAAATGTTCATCTTAAAAAGCACCCCACAGCTAAGCACTGTTCTGGACACTCCACTTCACTTTATAGCCACCATCAATTAGTTTAATGTTCTCTTCACCTTTTTGTAGGTAACGTCCCCTAAGTTGAGGGAGTTCCCTCCAGGAGCCTGATAAATGTAAAGAGGAAACCTGTGCTGTGGCTTCCTGCAATTAGGTCATTAAAGTTACACACTTAAATCCCTTTCAGTCTTACAGGCTGTGACATCGCCTTCCCTTAAATCGCAGTGTAGAACTCCTCTGTGTCATGACGTCTTTAAATAATTCAGCTGCAGCCAGGCAGTTGGGCTGATCACACCCAATTAATCCTGATGATTCTTCCTTCCCCTGCCACTTTATTACTGAAAGAACAGACAGAGTTCTTGAAGGCAGACAGAGCTAGATTTATTTTTTTAACTCACATGGATAGTACCTAGCCCAACAGTCTCTGGCTGCTTTCCAAAGCCTCTGGCATAAGAAGCAAAATACAGCAGGAACGTCCAAAAGGAACAGGTGACAGTACGTATGTGGCAGTCAAAATTCAATATTAAAGACATTAAGTAAATTTTCCAAGTTGTTAAGCTCCAAAGTAACGATCTCCATGCAAAACAGAGATCTGTGCATCTTTGACAGCTGTCTTCTTTGAGCAAAGCTTAAAAAAAAAACCCCCACGCTATTTTTTTGTCGCTGTTCACAATGTAGAGAATGCTTGGATGGCAGTCTACACGTTAATGAGCTATCTCACACCTAAGAACATAGGTAACAGTCAATCTCTATCTCTTGTCTGAAGCAAAAATAGGAAGGATTTAATGAAAAGCAGCAAAAGTGGCTAGAACCATGATATAGTTTGGGTTTTTTTTTTCTTCCCAAATAAAGATCCCATATGGAAAGCACAGTTACAAATATTTGTTTACCAGATCTCTAATGGATTTAAATCAATTGATTTAGCTCTGGCAATTCAACAACAACAACAAAAATCTTATATGAAGGTAGCAGAACGTACTGAGACAGGACCAGAAGCCAAGACAGAAACGTTTTCACCAATTCCTTAAGAAGCCTGAAGCGATACTCCAGATGCTTGCTGCTGTAAATGCCAACATAAGGATATACTATCTCAAGAGCAGTCATGCTGTAGATGATGCATATTACTGATGGACGATGATAGCTCAAGGCAATATTTCACATACCTGGAAACATCACTCAAAGTTGACTCAAACTGAAACACAGCACTGATTTGATAGCAACAAATTCGCCCCCCCAGTTCTCCTGGCTGAGAATTATAAGCCCTTGGGTACCACACCGGGCTCTTTTGAATTTAAAGTGTCTTTTGAAATTGATAATTCTCTCCACCTTTTCAACAAAGGAAATCTATCAAGATTAGTTACATCCATTCCTCATATTATACAAGACAAACCCTTCTTACAGGGATGACAGCGAATGCAAGCAGGGTAAGGCACTTGTCATACAGACATTCACATCAAAATAGACCCCCAGAACTGAACACTACGTGGGTTAAACTGGCTTGAAACATCAACCCTACTAAAGCAAGGAGTAAACTGTAACATGCAAGCACTTCGTGTTAAACAACAGCACTTACATTTGACCTTGTTCTGTTTGCTTGGGTGGGAGGGTGATGGTTTTTTCCTTTTTTATTATTATTATTTTGCTTAAGCTGGTGTACAAAAGCTTGGGTAATTCAGCATACAAGCACTGGGAGCTGGAAAAGACTAGGGCGGGGGGGGGGGGGAAGCTTCTTTCCTGCTTGCCCTCTCGTACACAGCAGTCTATCCAAAACTCCAGAGAAACGCTGAAGAAGGAATTATTACACCATAGGATAGATTTGATCAGTGAGGGATATAAGAGCCATTTTAGGGCTTAACATAGTTAAGCTGGCAAAAATAATTCTTTTCAACTGCTTTTGCATTTCAATTGGTTTAATATTCTACAGAAGGACATAAAGCAGTTAGTCATCCACCTCCACATGGCAGGAAAACTGGCTAAGTGCAGACTCAGAAAGGCAAGAAAAAGGAATTTTTCATTATTAAAAAAATTAATCTTTGAATACAGGTCATTGTACTTGGGGTACATCAAAAGAATGCAAATATCAAGTGCTACAAAACTCCTTACCTCACCTTCACATCTCTGAATACGTACAACTGATTAGATGCCATCATTTACACCAGTTCTTTAAGGACTGAATGGCAAAGAACTGCATGTAGGCTTCTGGAACACAATGTAGCAATTTGTACCAAAATTCGCATATTAAAAACAAACTGCTAAATGGCACAAAGACGTAATTCGCACAACAAGCTTTCAGTTTGGCTCTTCAGCCTGCAACCGAAGGAAAACACAGTATTTGATTTGGCCCTGCCAGTATCCTTCAAGCCTCGGGCCTCCAACAGTTTCTTACAAATTATTTCTAACAAACATTTAACGCAAAATTTTTAAATACCAGCAGCTTAACTGGGTGGTACCAAGACAGTGAGAAGTATGAAACCAATTTTCACTCTTCTGTAGGGTAAAACTTAAAATAATACAGGCTGTGCATGAGTTTTAAAAACAGCATCAGCAACATCAAAAATGACCACAATGAGAACTCTGAGAGAGATGAGAGAAGTATTTTTGTACTTTCTGGTTTGTTCGCTCACTGAATTTCAATTTTTGACAGAGTAAGGAGGCCATAAAGACACAGCAACTAACAGAAGACTGCTGGGCCACAGAGACCTCGGGGGAATATACTCTCCGCTCTCCTGCTAAAGCAACTAGATTTCAGGGTAACATCTCTCTGATCCTCCAAAGTAATTAGCTTCACATTAAGTATTTTAGAGAAAGCTGGGACAGACCCCTTAGTTGTTTTATAAAAAGTACGCTGCCAACCAACTTTTGCTGGCTAAGATTTACATGCTGTGGGTTCATATCCTAATAAATAAATAATAAATTTCTTTCCTCTGACCCTGAAAGTGCAGTTACAGAATTATTGCTAAAGAAAATCTAAACCCTTTTGACATCTCTACTGAAATCATCTGCTGTTAAGGTAGCCCTAAAATAAAGTGGGCTTATTTACTGTTTTGCTTTTTAAACTTGGAGCATTTCAACCCTTTAATTTCCAGCACAGCCCTTATACACATTTTTTTTCAGCGCAACTGACAGACCAACAAACTGTGGTCCCAAACACCAAAACTGTAAGGAGGGACCAGACCTTCTAGAACTAGTCCCTTTTTCTTCAGAACACAAGCCTTTCCAACTCACACCATCAATCTCATCCTCACCTTCCTTCTCCTGCATAATCTAGAAGCGTATGAAAAGTATCAGTTCACAAAGCCAACAATGTGGGAATTATTTCAAAAATTTACATGCTAGTCAAATTTATTTTTACGTGGCTGAAGCAACAGAGCTTCCTCTTCCCTGTGAGGATTATCTCACAAATTACTTTTTACCACGAGAAAAACACAAAAATACATACTCTGCAAAAGTGTAGTTCTATTTTAAAACTTCTAAGTTTGTCCTGTTTTAAGAGCACTTAATTTTGTTCCCTCTTCACCCGGCCTGCCTCTTCTCAGCTGTAAATCTACAGACCGACTTCCTTTTTCCTCCGAGTTTCTATGCTGCCTATGCTACTGTTATTCAGATCCTGTACTCCTTCCCATTCCCACACTCCAAAACCTCTTTCAGAACTATTCATTTCGGTCCTTCACCCACGTCAGTGTTCGTAACCAGGAGTCACAGCCTGGCACGGACGCCCAGAACCTTCGATCTCTTGCATGCCAAGCTCTTCCAAAGCGCTGCTGAAGCATCCCAGCTATGTGAAAGGCCGCCTCAGATTGCCCACTCCAAGCACTTAAGGGCAGGTGAGCCTGCTCACTTTAGTACTATTTTCCCAGGGTCTTAACACTTCAAAAGCAGTTGCCTATCTTGTAATGCGTGAAAGCTGTTTGTAGGACAGGGCGTCTGTCAGGTGGCAGCACATAACTGCAACTACTACGCCCTTTAAAGTCACCACCCAAGACTTAAAAATATTTAATATTTCAGCAAAACATCAGTGACGGAGGGCTTGATCCTTTACCTGCTACCACAACATGCTCCCTTCTCCAGCACCTGCTGGATGACCCTGTAGTCGAAGCTTCTTCTTCTTTCCCTAACATGCGCTTGAACATCTCTGAATTCCCAACTGCCTCTGAATAACAGAGTTTTGAGGTCAAAACAACAGCCTGCTCTCTCGCCCTTGCTCTGAGCTATCTTAAAAGACCACCACCTGCAACAGAGCGACCCTTGGAGCTCTTCTAACTGCCACCACCTGCAACAGAGCAACCTGATGATGGTCGAGACACACCAAAGACCAGCTGGGCCAAGGCGTCTCTCCTGGATGAAGATGTCTGCTCTGTACAGAGATAACCTCCTCTCCCAAAAACATTAGGTTGGCTTGGTTTGATGGGCCATGGCTGGGCAGATGCTCCCATGGCTCTGAAGGGGAGCAGAGCCGTGGACCCACATGGCTTCACAGCATGGCACCCCACGCAGTACCACACAGCCGCCCCAGCACCAAGCCCCCCAGACCCACCTCACCCGGCCACCCCACCTCAGCCGCTCCCACGATGCCCACCCAAGCCCTGGCCAGCCTCCTCCTGCCCCACCACCACTTCGGACACCGGCCGCCGGGACAGGCGTGGGAGTGGGGGGCCCCAACAACACGC
>Ga0181612_103064_pt1 | contig 11447 bp, 9 predicted proteins | sample HoacroProtozoa21_FD_119630 | JGI IMG/M metagenome (GOLD analysis project Ga0181612, IMG submission 119630) | Hoatzin crop microbial communities from Cojedes, Venezuel. Combined Assembly of Gp0051906, Gp0051904, Gp0051908
CCAGTGCTCCGTCACCCTCAGAGGGAAGAAGTTCTTCCTCGTGTTCAGACGGAACTTCCTGTGCTTCAGTTTGTGCCCATTGCCCCTTGTCCTGTTGCTGGGCTCTACTGAAAAAAGCTTGGCCCCATCCTGCTGACACCCACCCCTCAGATATTTGTATATCTACTGACATACTTTGAATAAACAGTACTATGCATGTTTAACTGTTACTTCAGTTACATCATTGACCTTCAAAAAGCATCGTTTATATGCACATGATAAACTGAAAGGGTCATGTCATAGTTTTCTTCAGTCATGCTCACATGTCACTTGAGCTTGCTAAGGTCTCATCAGCAAAACAATCATTTGTCCGAAAAACATTGCCCATATTTCAGATATACCAGTTTTGACAAAAACTGTCATTGTGGAAGGTCTGTCAGGTTCCAATTTCTACTTGGCTTAGAAAAGGGATCTCAAACAGAGTGTCTGTCAAAGCGCGAGGACAGTGGTTACTGAAACATTCAGTTCTAACTTTGAGTAACAAATACTTAATATTGGTCTCTATTTCACTCATACTTTCAGTCTGAAAAAAAACAAAATTTCAAAGTTGGTGACATGCGAAAAACACTTCGTTATGCTCTTCCCCTACATCATTCTCTCAGTGGAGCACTACTTTTGAGGATACTCAAAGATCTGCCAGATTTTAAAAGCCTGAAGTTTCAGACAACCTCCTCCCAAAAAACGCACTTTGCATCAAAGAGCTAGATAGACAATCAGCTGTTTTCTGACTACAGATGGATGCAGCTACACACAACACAGGGATACTTTCAAGCAGGAAATAAGAAATATGCTGCTATGCTACTGTTATCCTCTCCAGAATATAAATGTTGAAGCACGATTGAAGCCTTTGACACCAATTTCAGCATTGCTTAATTACTAATTCTTTCATTATCATGGATTAAAGGAAAAAAACAAACTGCAGAAAAAAAACTTTCTATCACTGGCAAAATTGTGCTAACAAAAATGGTAACACAATTTTACCCCAACTGAAGATAGCAATAACATTAGGCTGTGTTTATTCGGTCATAGAAAGAATGCATTTGTGGATAACCATATTGCACCTTTAATCAATCAGGAAATCAATCTTTCCTTACAGATTTTCACAGCTCCTACTAATAGTAGTGGTATTCTTCCTGAGCCTGAACTATGAACAGTGCCAAATATTACAGTCCTGCTACTTAAAGACAAAATTATTTGTGTTGTTCTCTGTTATGGATTTTGTTTGTTTTATTGTTGTGTTTTAAGGAAATGAGCAACACCTCGTACATAGCAAAGCACTCACATCCAACGCACTTCAACAACATACGCACATTATCCCCAACTCTTCAAGCCAGGACAAAGCACAGATTATTAAAATACCTCTTCAGTCCTGTCTAAGGATTAACATTCTGCATATCCTTCTGCAGATGGGGCAGGAAGCAACTCATGGCACAAAATGTTAAGCAATGTGTGTGGTCTGAAGAAAGAAAGCCCGAAAGTCCTCAGCACATTCACCTTAAGACCATCATTTCTGTGACATGGTGCACAGAAGCAGATAGAACAATACAGTACAACTCTAACCATAGTACAGCAAAGTTGAATATTACACAGTAATCTGTTTTTTCTTGTCAGAGACCATTATTTGCTTCTATTATCTGATTTACTTCTGTACATAAAGCCACAAACATGTTTTTCTTTGAGGCGTACAACTCCGATGATAGGAAAACAAGCCACCTACTACAAAACGCTTTTCCCAAAGCTGTCAATGAAATCAATTAAAATCAAAATAACCTTTGTTCCGCCTCTGTTTGACTTCTTTAAACAGACTTATGCTAGCTACGGGTTGAACCCTGAATAAGCAAATTAAAGTGAAATGAGTTTGGGAACATATTTGTTCTGTGGAATGTATTTGTTTCAATTTATTTTGCAACCACCTTACATTGATTAAAAGCAAACATGTCCCTAATAAGTATAATCTTTCTAGACTCTGAAATACAGAATATCACTGGTTATGCTGAAAACCATAAAAACGCAAATGGAATGAGAAAGAATCTGAATCAACATCATCATGTAAGCAAAATATGAAATGAAAACACTTGTAACAACACAGATGGTATACCTTTAGCTATTTGCCAGATGCTCATGCTAGGAACGACCCCAAGCCCTTTGAAATCACCCAGAGCATTCGCCTTAACTTCAAAGGATTTGTTAGCTGAATTAAAAAAAATGCTTAGACTCGTATATATTCAGATCACTGCACATTGCTGCAATTCTCAGATCAAAACATGGCGAAAGATACATATATTTTAATACTCACCGTTATCACTTTTGAGATTTCCACTGCTGAGCTGTTTTAACCTCTTCTGATGGGATTTGCCATTGTAGTGAATTTGTGCCTGAGCAGCAGAGTTCAGCTGAATGTTACAAACATTACATAAAGTGAAATTCGCGTGTTTCTTTTCTCTTTCCTTCTTTTCTTCAGTGCCATCGGGTACTAATTCTTTCTCATCTTTCCTGTCAGGGACGGATGTGAAATCTGAATTGTACAAATGGTTATTAACTGGTAAATCAGCGCTCCAGGGCTTCTTCATGTTTTCTGGGGGGGGGAGGGAAAAAAAAAAAAAAGAAGGAAAATTGGTGAGTAATACAAAAATAATAAACATTAAGATTTCAACATCTGCAAACCAGCAAATGGCAAGCTCTTTGCCTTTTCTGATTTTAACACTGCATTTCTGCTTGTGTGTTTTGCTTTCTGTTCACGTTAATTCATTCTGCTGTTTAACTTCAGTAACTTCATAGCCACTCAGGGGAACATCTTTAAATGTTCAGGGGTACTATTATACCTATCACTGGAACCAACTTGTCACAGGCAGGGGTATTATTATTATTTCTATCTTATCACTTGATTAGTTTATTTAAGAATTATCCTGTGGAAAAAACCTTACAAATGCTGTCAGAAATCTCAGTAAAGTCTAGATGAAGGTCATGACATCTTAACTGTCACCTTCAGTGGGAAACTCTATTGAATGCAGATGCCCAGGTGCTGGCAGCGGGGGCTGTGGGGCAGCCTCTTTAAGCCAAGCCCAAGGGCTGTCCCATGCTGGGGACTGCCAGTTCCAGGTGGCTCCAGAACTGACCCACCAGTGCCCAAAGCTGAGTCCATCAGGCACGGGTGTGGCACCTCTGCGACAACATACTTCAGAAAGGGGAAAAACACTGAGCAGCAGCTGAAACAATGTGAGAGAAACAGCCCTGTACAGAGTGGAAAAGAAGGGGGAGGAGATGCTCTGGATGCTGGAGCGGAGATTTCTCTGCAGCTCATGGTGAAGAACATTGTGACAGGCTGTATCCCTGCAGCCCATGTAGGAACACGGTGGAGCAGATATCCACCTGCAGCCCATGGAGGACCCCATACCAGAGCATGGGGACATGCCCTGAAGGAAGCTACAGCCCCTGGAGAGCCCATGCAGAAGCAGGTTTTCGGGCAAGACTTGCAACCCTGTGAGGGACCCACATTGGAGCATTCCTTTCCTGAAGGACTGTACACCATGGAAAGGACCCATGCTGCAGCACTTTTTTCAAGAATTACAGCTCATGAGAATGACCCCGTACTGCAGCAGTTTGTGAAGGACTGTATCCCACGGGAGGGACCCCACGCTGGAGCAGGGGAACAGCGTGAGGAGGAAGGTGCAGCAGAGATGAAGTGATACGGACTGACCACAACCCCCAATCTCCATTCCCCTGCACTGCTCAGGGATGGGAGGGTAGTGTAGAAGAGTCAGGAGTGAAGCTAAACCCATTAGAAAGTAGGGGGCAGAGGGGCAAAGTGTTTTTGTGCTTTGTCTTTGTTTCTCACCATCCTACTCTATTTTAGTTGGCAATAAATTAAATTAATTTTCTTCTAGTTGAATCTATTTTGCCCGTGACAGTAAGCGGTTAGTGCTCTCCCCGTCTTTACGTCAACCCAAAGATTTTTCCATCTTATTCCCCCCTCCCCGTCCTGGTGTGGAAAAGGAGTGAGAAAGCAGCTGGGTGGGGGTGTGGCAGCCAGCCAACATCAATCCACTGCAGAAATACAAGTAGTTATTACAGAAGAAATATTTTATAATCCTTTCTAGGATTAAGTCCACAGGTACCACATTTGGGGTTTTTTATATAAAAAACACAGTAAATAGTTCAGTTAAACTCTACATGAATGACAAACTATTGTTATGTCCCATTACATACACTCCTACTCCTAGTTCAAATACTGCACTTGACTAATTGCTACAAATTCTTAGATGTTTTACCACTTAGAAAGACAAGATGCATTTTTCAAGTTGGAAAAAAAAAGGGGGTGTGGGGTGTGGTGAGAGTTAGTCTCAGTTTCCCATGCTTTCATATTTTGATATGTTGCAATTGACAAAAGAAAAAATAACCCCCCTGTATTTTAGTCAGCTAAGCTTAAATGCATAGACCTTACTCTTGAATTTATTAATTAGGTATTTAGCAACCCCTAGTCATCCCCTCTATACTTCCTGTGAATGCTTGCAAGGCCAAGTGTAATCATTTCGTAATTTGTCTGGTTCAAAATAGTTCAAATTAAAAATAAACACATTCTATTAGTTTCTTATCTTAACCTCCCAGGATTATAATTCTAAGAATAGTTAATTTAGATTCAGTTAATACCAAACTGTAACCACTACAAAAACGAGAAGATAATCCCATCTGCAGAACTTCAAGTGAATCCAGTGTAAACATGAGCTTCTGTGCTTAAAAGTAAGCAGAAATAGCACAGGTGAAGAAGTGCTCTGTGCACTGCAAGCCTTATTTACTATTCAAGGAGCGTAAAACATTATACCAACTTAGCATCTCGATGAGACCTTTACATAGCATATAAATCTTTAAACTGCTTGTTCTCCCAGACTTCGTGAATCAATGAAGGTCTAGCTAAAGAATCTAATCTGTACTTTGAGTGACAAAATTACTGCAGCCTTAAATACGATGATACTATTTCGCCTCTAGCTAACAAATCACAGAAAGAGACAGCAGTGACAGGACGAGGGGTAATGGTTTTAAACTAAAACAGGGTAGTTTCAGGCTGCATATAAGGAAGAAATTCTTTACAATGAGGGTTGTGAAACACTGGAACGGGTTGCCCAGAGAGGTGGTGGAGGCCCCATCCCTGGAAACATTCAAGACCGGGTTGGACAGGGCTAGTTAGTGGTGTCCCTGCTCGCTGCCGGGGGGGTTGGACTAGATGACCTCTAGGGGTCCCTTCCAACCCAAAACTTTCTATGATTCTATGATTCTATGATTCCTTTTCTTCAAGGGCTTCTTGGATATCCACATGTACGTGCAGTTAGATCGTGTGGACTTTAGTCATGTGTTTGGCTCAGAGGATATGTGTTGCTTTGGTGGCTGTTTAATAAGCTGTTTGACCTGTTCTTACCAAAGAAAAAGAAAAAAGAAAGGTGTTGAGTACAATGAGTCTTTGCAATGAGAAGTATTTAAAAGACAGTAAGAAATTCCTAGGTCAGGCATTCCTAGGACAAAATGGTTTCTGGAAGAGCACAGAGGCAGTTCCAGTTATTCTATCTGCAGTGAGAAGTGTTTCCTTACAGGCTTGAACATGCCTATTCCTCAGCATGGAATGAAGTTTTAATGTGGGAAGGACTGGTGAGGGCCAGTTAAGCGAAAGAACTGAATGATAACAATCATCTTCCTATGAGAACGAAGGACAGCATTGCTTCATTGAAGGTCTCCATCCATTTCCACACAGATCTCGGGAGGATCACGTGAAGATGGTATCATTCACCTCGAAAACTGCAAATACTCTTTTGCAATAAAAATGAAGAAGGGATATTGGAGGTGGGGAGGGCAGAGAGGGGTTTGCTTCACCTGTATCCACGAGATTGGTGGAGCTGCTGGACTACAGCAAAGGTCCGTTTTGCCCAGTATCCTCCTGGCAACATCATACACCCAGGAAGGGAGCCGGGAAGCCTGCAAACGTGTCACGACACTTCCCGGAAATAGCTTCAGGGCTTCAACCCACCTGCCGTTCTTCCTGAGCCAGAGGTGTCTTTGCCAAAAACAAAGTGAGACATCAGGTAAAATATACTCCAAGCTCTACCAAGCAGATAAATGAAAAGTGAAACAAAAATTCCTGTGAAGTTGTGTCCATTTCATGGAAGCTGGTTTTCTGCTTAAGAAATCCAGAGGGATCAAAAAGAGTATTTCAAACCTGAAGGAAGATGTGATCGCACACGTGTAAGAAATATTTTGCTGTTGCGTCACATGTCAGTGGTGGAAACCAAAAGCTGTATTCCCAGAGCAAGGTTACGCCTGCGATTTCGTGGCAAAGGAGAAACGTGCAGTGCAGGTCCCCACTCAGCCGACTCAACTCCGAGCGCCCTCCCACCCTCCACAAGATGTCCCTCAATCTCTTGGCCATACCAGGAGACCAAGCTAAAACCAAAGGAACTGTTATCAGATCAGGACCTTTGTAGATACGAGTCACTCGGTTCGCACCAGCTTCCCCCGAGTTGCCATTAGTTATAGCATTTGCCAAGCTGTCCTGACAGTGGCCACAGGACCCAGCATGCAATAAAAATGATTTGTATACACGTGTACGCTCACACACACACACACACATGCAGCATTTACGTTTCCTATCGGTGCCGTGAATTTCCATTCTTTTCGCTCCTCCTGATACCTAAAGAGGAATAATTTACTACCTGTAAAAACTGCCATTACAAGACCAGAAATGCAGTACTGCTTTGTGCAGTCTGCCTACCAACGTTAGCAAGACGAAGGCTCCCTCTGGTGGTAGACTTCCGTAATTGCATGTTCCTTTTCCTCCTCTTTCAAACACGTTGAGCAGCCAAGTGCTGTCCCCCCGTGCTCCAGTTAACCCCAAGGTCTGCACCAGTGACAGCACCATAGGAAACAAAAGGCAGAGCGTTGTCCTGTGGAACAGAGCTGCACACACCTGGGATATGATGGTGTATGGGTGGTGAACTGGAAACGAGACGTAAAGCTATCCGAAAACTCCTGCATATTGACATTTATGACTGCTTCATACATATCATTAAACCCAAAGACATTCAGGAGCTCAGGAAACAGAAACGACCCTGAGTTTTGCTGATTTACTTATTCTTGCAGGTGCAGCTTCTAACCACAGCAAAATAAAAGCTGGTCACATTTTCAGCCACAGGAGCCAGCTTGGACCAGAAAACACGCTTACTTTCAAATCCAATTTCTACACATATCACTGACTGCTGAGCAGCTATCACTCTAAATTCATTTGTCACTTCCAGTGTGGAAACGTAACAAGAAGTAAATTAACGCCCTAGGAAAGAAGGGGGACAGACAGCCACAGGTTCTATAATTTGCTGTGATTTCTCCAAGTTCAGTTTGCATCAGCATAAGATTTGTGTTTAGTAAGGATAGTGTTAGTGAATCTAGTAATAAAATATAAGACAATTTATCTTCTTATCCTTTCACATTGCATCTTTATGCATCTTCCTTTGGGGAATATGTTCTACACAAAAAAAACCCTCGTCTACAAGACCAAAAATACATGATACCAAGAAATCCTTTTGTCTCCAAGTGAAAAGCTAAGCCACTGACTGTGTTGTCTCTTTGCACGTACGTAATGTTTACTTGTCTGTCAACTACAGCACAGTTGTCTCTGAACACTGCAAAAAATCAGCTGTCACACAAACACGCATGTTATGGCCGTGTCCTTATTAGGTATTTACGTGTATTCACTACAGGTTTGTCATTCATCCTGTCATCGTGTGAATGCCTTCTCAATTCGCCGACCTGTTTGCACCTTTTGGTGCGCGTATCTCAGGAAGCTGGGAGAGGCTGGGGTCCAGTACAATTGGGCAACGCTCAGAAATCCATCTAACTGCTCGTAGGTTGCCATATAGATCAGTGGCTTTTGTACAGATATATACATGTGTGTGTGTGTTTGCATATATATACACATACATGTACATACATATATATAGATCTGATTTTTGCTTTTTGTATGGTGAACTAACACGTGCTTGGGAATATCACATGCAGAACTTCAGACACGTGATGTCAGTAAAACTGTTCACATGCACAAACCAAACATCTCCTTAGGTACGTGGCTGTACTTGTGCCCAGGCAGCTTGGAATCATTTGCAGGGACAGGAAGATTTTATAAGCAAATCTATTTACTATTATTATGATGATAAATGATTGCAGGTGCCAAGATTCAGGTGCCTTTAGCACCTTGTCATGTCTTGGAGGAATTTTAAGAGGAGAAAACATGTTTTATAAGAAACTGGTGTCACCTCTTTCTGTGTCACGTACACATCCACAGGTTCCCAACCTGTCACTAGAGGGAAACTTGTTAAGTCTTACTTGTTATTCTTCTAAGGTTTCTCATTTACGTTTACTAACATTGTATTCTAAGTACACGTGGGTTTACAACACTCCTAAAGCAACCGAGAAGACTGGGTCCTGTATCATAGTCCTTCTACCAATTCCTGCAAGCCCACATTTCCATGTCTTTGAATAAGTATTTCTCATATTAAAAAGACAGATTCTGACGCTGGCTTTACGGCAGAAGATCAATGGTACGTTTCAGCAGCAGTACACTGTAAATGAGTGAGAACATACCGAGGTGCATTACAAATACATGTAAAAGACAACATGTATTTATACTGCTTATTGCAGAAACATACCTGAACATCTTTGTCACAGCCCCAGTGGATAAAGAGGCTTTCACCGGAGGTTTTGAACAGGCAGGGTAGAATACACATATGGCGTGGCCAGCAAGAGTCTTCTGTTAAAGGAGGATTTCTCCAGCTGATGTAATGCCTTTTGCCAAACTTGACCTCATTCCATCCCAGCAGTTTAGAGGTGTGAGTCTCCCCGTCGCTTTTCATATTACTTTGTTCATGGCTGAAACTGGTGTCTCAGCTAGGACAGCAGGCACCGGGGAAACAGCCCTTCCGCCCGTTTCAAAAGAAGCTTCGACAGCGATCGTGATCTTCTCTTCTCGCTTACTCCTAGCGAGCTGCAGAGTCCAAAGGACAGATCAAGCTGATGACATGGGGGAGGAAGCCCCTGGCAGAACGATGAGTTTGGCACTGAATCAGAAACAACAGGCTGACCTTTAACAGGAGCAGGGAGCACGCTTCCCAGCGCTTGCTCAGGCTTGCTCTGAGCACAGGAACAATTCGCTCTTCGGCCGTGAATCCTGAAGTTTTAGCTTGCTTGCACCTCTCCCCGATGTGCTGGGGACAGGGGGTGGTGGTACAGCCAGCACTATGGTCTTGAGCTGTTACTGTCTAAACAGAGGAGACGATAGTGCTGCTGAATCTGGACTTGCCTTGATGTGAAGCTGCCTGGATCCAGAGCTTCAGCACGTGTTCATTTCCATCGTCACAATAACGGCTGGCTGCTTCTGCTCTTCTTTCCCATGGGATTTTATACTGCCCAGAAAATTTGATCTTTCCTTCAAAGACTGCCTTCTTTGCACACTGAAACAGACACCATTTCGTACACAGATTATGTGCAATTTCCCTCCTTTTAGTGCACGATACCCAAGCGAGTTCCTGTCCTTCGCTCCTCTTCCCACCCCTCAGCAGCACCCCGAGCCCAGCTCTGGACAGACGCGCTCCTTGGGCCAGCACGCCAGCTTCGTGAAGTGGGGAAGGCAGCAAGCAATGGGTTTATCTCTGTTAGTAAATGGCCAGAACCTAGGTCAAAAGGGAGGTGGCACACAGATTTACTGTGTGAAATAATGACCTCACAGCTACAGGCGTGATGGGCTCAAGCATTAAACCACAGAAACAGGACATTACCCTTTCAATATGGACAGACAGTGTTTCTAAGCACCTTGTTACTTAGATTGTGACAGCCCTACTAAGCTGAAAGACAGATTAATTTAGCAGCATATGTTATCAGTAAAATGGTAATAAACCTCTTCTTCAAGCATCACTAAAATGAATGACTTAAACCAGAGAACCAGTGGGACTGAACCCTGGCCAGATAGCGTTGTCTGCTCCTTGTCTCACAAATTAAGCTGTAAACTGCAACGTACAATCGAGACAGAACTTTCAAATCAGTGTTTAAACCTACACGCAACTGCTGTCAACCAAAATGCAGCTTAGGCTGCTGCCTGTCACGCCTCCAATCCCAAAAGTCTGGCCGTTAATTATAAGTTGCTTAGTAGTATATCACATCATCTGTCTTATAGACACAAACACTGTCAAAATACTGTTAATTAATGTATGAAAATCCATTTGATAAAATAATGTTCTTAAAAAAAAAAATCAAACACACACCACAAAACAAGCAACAAATTGGCTCACTGTGGAGCTGTCTGCTGCATTGTACAAAGCGTCTGCTTCACCGGACAGCTAATCCAAAGTAATCCTCTTTTGAGATCACCAAATCGCCATCTGATTCACACTCTGATTCGCACCGGGAATGCCTGCTGCTGCAAATTATTCCAAAGTGGCAGACTATTTTTCACTGCCTACACTTTTTGATCTCCGTAAACTGAGAGACAGCGCAGTGTTTCCAACAGCTGGTGAAATAAAACTGAAAAACATAAGAGACATTTTAAAAAAGTCTCTTATTGGAAATAAAGCTATAATCAACAGCTTATTTTGGCAGTCATATCTGAAATATATTTGAAGGGAAAGTTTGTAGGTTAAAAGCTTTGCTTTCAGCTTTTCCATAATCCTGTCCTCCACTTCCTATTTCCTCTTTTCACCTGATGCCTCACAATTCTGTCAATCAATCATTTCAACTAATGCCTAGGTCTGCTTCCTCTTCCTTTACTCCTACAGCTGCTGTTGCTGGAATCATGCTGACCTGATGAATGCGCTGGACTTTGACACAGGAACCGTGGTTTGTTTTCCTACCTTTCCGTCACAGGGCACCTTTTCGATCGGTGGTGTCATCTCCCTTGACCCATCTCTGGCTTGGCTCCCCCTCTGCAAAGCAAAGCCAGCCATCTGCCCACTCCTTCATCTCTCAGTGTTTGGTTGTCTTTACTATTCAGACTATGAGGTCTACAGACCCACGGACAGGTTTCTTACTGTTTGCCTGTAGCGTCTAACACAGCAAGGCCAGTCTGGGTCAGAACACGTACACTGAACCCTACCACAGGAACAGCAATTGCACATTATTTGCTAGTGATAAGAGTAAGCGTGTTTCACATTTTAACCAAATTAGCACCTGAAAGAAGAACATTAGTAAGTTTCTGGCTTACTACATTCCTATTCCTTAACTACATCATAAAAGGTAAAAATTTTGTACATGTGAATGTGTGTGTGGGGGGTTTATATGTAAAATGTTGTGGATTTTTTTTTTTACTTTTTATACTTTTTTCATCTTACAGAATCACAGAATGGTAGGGGTTGGAAGGGACCTCTGTGGGTCATCTAGTCCGACCC
>Ga0181612_104412_pt1 | contig 11447 bp, 7 predicted proteins | sample HoacroProtozoa21_FD_119630 | JGI IMG/M metagenome (GOLD analysis project Ga0181612, IMG submission 119630) | Hoatzin crop microbial communities from Cojedes, Venezuel. Combined Assembly of Gp0051906, Gp0051904, Gp0051908
CCGGTGGCCGGGAGGGAGGGAAGGCGGGCGGGTTGTCGGGGCACCGGCCCACGGCGGGTCCCGCGTGGACTGAGGCGCGGAGCCGGGCTCGGCGGAGGCTGCGGCCGCGGCAAGTGTCCGCGGAGCCGCTCGGGAGGAGGAACGGCGGCTTCGGAGCAAGTGCATCCTTGCACGGAGCCGGGCTCGGCGGTGGTACCCGGGGCATCCCCCCCCCCCCCCGGCCTGGCCTTCGGGAGCTCTCGGGGGGCGGGTGGGCGCCTTTGGCTGAGTGGGTGCTGATAGGAGCGACCGAGCCGCCGGTGGGTTTCGGGCGAGGTGGTTGTTCGGAGGTGCGGGTGGGGATCACGCAAAGCCACCGCGCTCAGCCTTGCAGAGCGAGCGGGTCTCGGGGTGTGGAAAGTTACGGTTTTAAAGTTTCTTGGCTCGGAGCCTTGACAAAGTTCATTTTGAATACCTTTTCCTTGCAGGATTGATACGACTGTCCGTCTCTCCCCCGAGAATGGTATAAAGCCCGTACAGGAGTTCCTGAAAAATAACAGTGAGTATGTTTCAAATCAGCAACGTTTTGTCGTTAAACTTTGTAAGAGTACCTCTTAACCTGCCAGGGCTCAAAATGTGCAACAAACGCGTTGAGGGCGCCAACGATAATAACAGTGCAGGAAATGTACCGTGTGTTAATTGCTTTAGTGTAAACATGGTTGCCTGTGAGCTGTATTTCATGATACAGCAGTTACGGTGCAATTTCAGCAGCAAGGGATGTTTTGAAGTGTATTTGCAAGCAAATGGATTTGCTTTTGCGTTTGTCCCTCAGCTGCCTGATTGCCTCCAGCTGAAATATTTACCTTTTGGGAAGAGGGGGAAATTGACTACGAAATGTGCGGAGTCCTGCGTCTGTGACTGTTTCCCCCTCTTCCCCTGAGCTCTTTCTCCTCCTCTCCCCCAAACGCACACACACGCATGCCGTCTCATCCTCAGTTATGTAATTTTGTAGACATTTATGGATCATTCATTGTCTGTATTAGTCCCATTCTTTCCATGTCATTCCTGCTTGATTGAGTGACTTATGCAGAATATTACACGGTGAAGAAAAAGATAATTTGATTTTTCATAAAGTTCTTCCAATTTGAGCTGCAAGTTTGCTTTCTTTGAAGGTTTTCTTTCCCTGATTTCCCTTCCACCCCCCCCCCTTTTTTTTTGGAGATGTGTAAGTAGGTGGTAGGGATCTAATCTGATGGCCGGTGACTAGATAAGAAGGAGGAAGAACAGTGGTGACAGTTTGCTGGTAAAAGTCCCTCTTGTGTACTGTTAGGAAAATATCCATTAACATGCCTGTCATAAAGCTGTTAAAAGTAGTGCAGCAAGTTTTAAAAACTCACCAGTTGGTGAAAGTAAAGATCAATATGGTTAAAACATCAATGTGATGTGAAATGGGTGTTATTGAAAGATACTGCCAGGGCAGTCTGTGGAGCTGATGGTGTGGTTTGACCAGTCTCAGGTGCACCTGATTCTCACTTTACTCATGCCGGGGAGGTTGCATGGGGATAGCCGACTTTGTTGTCTCTTTTTGTAATCTGTTTGAAACTCACTATGCAGTACAAGTAGCTTGCAACTGTGCTGTGAGTATCATTGTCTGAGGATTTTAAATGAAGAGCAGAGTGTGTGTGTTTCTGTACTTAATGTTTTGATATTTTTTCCTTATATTCTCCATATGCCAGGAAAAATGTGATAGGTGTTCAATTCAGATGGATTTTTGATGAGGGGATAGGAAAAATTCTTCCCAACTTACTCTGTAGCAGTCTTACGTGGTCACTGAAAGTACCTGCAGTTCACTAGTCACGATTACATAACCTGACCATGTGTGTTCTTAAAAGCAAGTCCTTCTGTTTTCTTACTGTTCAGGTGTAACATATTGCATACATTGTCCTAAGAAGCGATTTTTTTTTAATGCCCTTTCACCCTAGCAGTCACAAAAAAAAGCTTATTATGCTGTGTAAAGGTGTAACTGTTGCTGAAACACTGCTGTGTGCATTGTACTTCCTGACAGCAACGCTGTTCTGCAGCAAATTGCGGATTGAGAGTAACGTGGTGCTCCACCCTTCCTTCCGCTCTTTGTTTTTTTCTACCTAGTAGAAGACTCTTTGATTTTAAGGTTTGGGCTGGTAGATGTGCTTTCTCACAGTGTCCAGCCTACAAAATGGCAATGGACTATGATCTCATGTTTTCCATGTTGATACACAAGAGAGCAGAGCTCTCATGTTCTCACGTGAGATGTGTGGCTTGCTTCTTTTGGTACTCTAGACGGGTTCAGTATGCGATGGAGTGAGAAGCTAAGGTCTATACATTTAACTGTAACTAGGAAAAAGTTTCCATAGATCTCTGCCAGTGCACCTGCACACCAACATGCAGTGTCTACCCGTTCCAGTGACAGGCTGCTATTGTGGATATATTGCCAACCACAACATTTCTGATTCTGTGATTGTCAGATAAGATCTTATTTGCTTGGGACTTAGATGAGGTCATCAAGTACGTTTTTCCTCTTGACTTGTGGCTCTGCTATCACTTGATTTTCAGTTTCCTCAAAGTAAATGGTCTCTTTAAAGTCTGGGAGCTCTCTTTGTCATGCTGTGCAGTACCTCCTTGCAGTAAAAAAATGTTTGTAGAAGGTGATAGGATTTTGGGAACCCTGGACGCTAGAAAACATCATGCACCTTTGGAGCAGGCAGAATTACTGTTGCCTCTTCTGGTTTATTTCTCTACACAGTTATGCCTGGGTCTAGTAGACTTTCTTCTCTGCTGTATGCCTGCACTGTCCTGAAGGTACAGCTTTTAGGGAGAATGAGTTGTTCGGGTTTGCCTTCCTGTTCAGTCATTATCCTGTTAAAAAGGAGATTTCAAAAAGAGGTTTTATGGTTAAAGTCTTTGTAGTTTGAACACTTGTGACTGGAAATGGCTTTGTAACAGCCATCAAACCACCATTCAGTAAGGTCCGTGCTGTATCTTTAAAAGATTACCCTGCTTTGGATGAGTTTTTTGGAAAAAGGTTCTTGTATTCGTGGCAAGGGGGATGTGCCAAGTACACATTGTTAAACTTGTGTCAATTTAACAGAGCAACTGTTTAAAGGATTTCAGATAATTTTCCTTTTACTTGAGTCAGTCACTTTATTTTTTTTCCCTTTTTTCCTCTCTCTCTCCAAGTATAATACTGGAAAAGGAGAGAAAGAGAAACTAAAAGCAGTTGGCAGAAGTGTGTTGGCAGGCATTTGATCGTAAGAGGTGATAATATATATGTGACACTTAACATAAAATAAACTGCATACATATGGTGTTACAGAGATGAATGGAAGAATAATACCCAAATTGTGAAACTGTCTTTCAGTCAGCATTTTTGCATCAAGCTATTTGCAAGGATTTGATTTTGCGGTGTGATTTTTTTCATTATTGTAAGTGTTGTGAGACGCAAAAGAGAGACTGAAGGATAATGTCCCAGCCTTTCTGCTAGTTTCCTCGGTTTTCTGATCACTTTTAACACTGAAGAGGAATATTGAGAGTTCTATGCCATGGGGGATAGCTAACGTGTTTCCTCTTCTCTCCATTTCAGATCTGACAGAGGTAAACTGCTGTGGTACGGGCAGACACCAAGTGGCTGATGCTGCGTGTGTGGCACCCATCAGTAAGCTACTAATTTCTTAGGCTGCCGAGTAGATTGCTTTGTAAAGTGCATGATTGTTCTTGAGAGCAAGGTGAACGGTGATTCACATGGTGCTTGTTTGCAAACGCGTTGACATGTGCAGGTTTCCGTTGTGAGTATTTGATTTGATTATCCTAGACTTGTTTGCCATGGCTGTGAGGAAAGGGAAATTAGTTGTGAGGGAGTGGAGGTGACGGATGAGCCGTTTTTCTGTTCAGCAGTACATCGCGCTATGAAGAAGGCTTGAAGCCACTGCTGGTAGCGGTCCCCTGAGAAAAGTGTACTTGCTTATGTATGAGTGAACTCACTTTGGTGCATTTCTATTGAGCAGCCTTTGGAGGTCTTTAGAAAGCTGAATATACTACCTGAACATGTTACGCGGACGTGATGAGCAACCTATTCTTACTGTGTTTGAGGACATAAGTCACAGAATCACACAAGTCTGCTTACTGATACTTCTGATGTGCTCCATTGACAGTAAAATAAGACTGCAGTACTCCACAGGAGCTACCACTAGTGCAACGGAGGGAGTGGGAACTACCAGTCAATGCTGATGGAAAAGATTTCCCCTTTCAGATTGAATTTGGTTGATTTCAAGAGTTTGTGAAACAGCATCTTCAGCAAAGAGGCTGGGAGGGGGGAGGGATGAGAAAACAAATTGTTCCGAAATAGATCTGTTACAGAATAATAGCTCTATCCTAGCTGTGTGTATTTTCTTGTCTTTTGCTTCTACTTTCCTTCTGGTTTTTATTTCTCAAAGTTAAACTCTCATAATTTCTTCTTGCGTGTTTGCCACCTCTACCTTGGTACCTCAGTCTTTAATCTTTGACGTATTTATTTATCCCAGCTCTCATGGTTTCATCGACTTTGTCCACTCCTTAATCTAAAGGATGCCTGGGATAGAATTTATTACTCAAATAATTTTGTTTAAGATTTGCCAGAAAAGCTGTGGACTGAAGTGTGTATCACCTCATATGTTCTTTCAAAGTTTGTAGCTCAAAGTGTTCATTGTACAGTCCTAATTTATGGGGGGCGTATGAAGTGTAAAACTATCTCTGAAACATTGCGTTATCGGGTATTTAGTAATTTTTCATCAGGTACGTGAATGCATAGATGATAATCTAGCTTTTTTCTTGTTGAGCTTGCGTCAACAGAAGGGGAGGGTTGGTCACTGCTTCAAAGAGAACTTCAGATTCTGGAGATGTGATGGCTTTAAACTGCCATTCTTTAATACAGCAGAGAATGCTTGCTTGAAGATGATGTAATTTCCTGCAGCTTTTTGCAGATCAGAGGGTGTGCGTGAACATGGACAAAATGCTCCATGTGGACCTTTTTTCCCTTAATGTGTGAAGCTGACAACCTGTAGATCAAATACATCCAACGTTTTGAAAGTTAGACAACAGGAGGGATGTATATGCAAGGTCTGACAACAGGCTGAAATAATGCCATCAGCACGTCAGCCTTCCTCCTTCAGTTGAAATCTTATGTACAGTTCCTGGGACTAGATGGCTGGTGCTATTCAGAGGTTTTTTTTCTTCTAGCCCATTGTCAGCTTGGTAGTAAGAATGGGAAGAGGCTGGGCTCCTAATTTATTTTTTAAGAAACTTCCATAAAATTAAACATATAGTTGTCTTTTCCTGTGATCGTGCACATGCTGTAAGGAAGGAGTATACTTCGTGTATTTGTTTGCTGACTTGGAGCCTGTATCTGTTTCTGCTGATGACTTGATCTTCTGTGTAGTAATAGGAGATGCAGAAGTGTTGTGAAAATAGGAGAATGATTTTTTTAAATTTTTTTAAAAAATGAAGTTAAACCAATTTTTGCTATGTTTTGGAGTGATGGAAAGAGTTTAGCAAAGCCAATATTTCAACAAACTTCCACAAAATGCGGTTGTTTTCACGCTTTCTTCCATAGATATAGAACTGTCTTAGCTAACTATTCATATATTCTTAGTGCATGCGTGAATTCTGGTGCTTGAATTTGTAGCCGAAATGAAAATATTACTTGCCTTTTTTTCTTTATCTTCAGACAATGTGCATGTATTGTATAGTCCAGCAGAAGTGTAAGGGATATGTGGGTCTTGGCAAAGATACCTCGTGTGAGCAATTCAGGCTTTTGTCTGGCTAGACAGGCAATCTGCTGTGTACTTGGTTGAATCTTGCTGGAGTGGCCATAGTGGGGGTGAATCAGTGACTTTAAATTGCTGGTTCGTATTTTAAGAGAGATGGTAATCTGTTGAGGTAGGGTGATGAGGTATTTGTAAGTATTCACATAGTACTCTCTGGCCAGGAGATAAAGTTGACTTGCACCTTTCTTCTCTGATAACAAGAGGAGAAAAATGGCTGACACGGGCGGGTATAATACCATTTTTACTCTTTGTGCCAATACATGTATTTGTTACATTCCAGTACACTCTTTTCCATTGCTTTGCTTTCTGGAATACAATTGCACATTAGCTTTCATAGCAACAGTAGTGGCTTCAGCTGCAAATTGGAACCTGAGAAGTGTTGGCTCGGTGCATGGACTTTAGGACAAACTTTTTCAATAACACCGAGCTAAACCAACTAAAAAAAAATAAATTTCCCCAAACGTAAGTACTGGTCCTTGTGTTGTGGAAGGGATATCTGGTATACCCTTTGGTCGCTAGGCTTTTAAAATGCTGGAGTATTGGTGGTTGTCTGTCTTCCCCCCCCTCCCCCCAAGTTTTCTGTTTTCTCCTTCCCTTCAAGCACCAGGGCACTCATCTGTTGAAGCTCTACCCCCTGTGGTTCGAGTACATTGCTCCTATCAACCCTTTCACCCCACCTCCCACTGTCCCTCTTTACACATACTCTGACATCACTTCTGCTCACCAAACTCACAAAATTCAGGTCGAGATGTGGGCTCTAATTCTGACCTATACTTTATGTAGATCTATAATCTCTTCTTCTATAGATATGCATACAAGTTTCTTGTTGTGCTTAATCTTCTCATGGAAAAAAAAGCAGAAAATGTGAACAAATGAGAACTTCCATTGGAGATCAAAAGCCAGAACATTCGGTGTGGTGGTGAACTACTCAGGAGAAGATTGTAAAGGGGGGAAAAAGATCCAGCCAACTCAAAAGCCTACAAAGCTGAAAGAAAATGTAAGGTCTTTCTCTCTTTGGACCACTTGATGCAATTTTGACTGTATCTATGGCAAGTAATTAAAGATTTGACAGCTAGTGCCAGTTCCAGAAAAGGAAGAAAAGAGAGTGAAAAACGGCCCACATCTTGAGCAAAGATACCAGGTTGGTTTTTTAAAGTTGCAACTAATGTTAGAAGTAGGTCAGTTTATGCGGTCTTTTGTGAAAAGACTAATTTTTTTATTGTGTAGTTAAAAGTAAAATTTTTACAAACATGGAATTGTGGAAAGCAATGTATAAAATTTGAAAAGGGAAAAGTTGTCTCTTCTGCCCTGTACTGCTCTGAGCCTTTCTCTGTCGTGGCTTTCTTCTCTGATGTATTTGGACTTGACCTATTGAAACTTCTGCATCTGTTCTTCCTTCTGTATAAAATGCTGGTAATTTCACTCTGTGTTTCTTGGGTTAGCCTTAGGGTGTAACATGTACAGCACCTTTCGTAACCTTTTCTATTATACAATAGCCTGGGCTTTTGTTTCTTGACCTGCCAAAAATAACCTGTTTTTTCTTTCAGCCACATTAGGAAGTTAGCTTGTTGGAAGAGCGTGTGCGTGTTTGTGTAACAACAGGAGTTGGTAGCATTGTGCAGTGTTGGGATGGTTTTCTGGAAGGCAGAGGTTTCAAAGACTTCGTCCCCTGCAGCTGTGAATGAGTCAGGAAACACATTATGATAAAGGAGAGATGTATGCAGAGGGAGAAGGGAAGAAAATAATCTACATAATTTTAAATCCAAGTTGGAATTCGAGTTCTATTTTAAAACAAACACATAAATAAAATGGTCTTGGGCTATTTGCACTGGAATTTTAAATTGATTTCCTGGCTCATATGCCAGAGGGATCAAAACATCCACAGTTCATTGGTGGTGTGTGAATTCAAATTAAAACAGTAGGGTTTAAGATTATTTTGTGTTCCAAATTGCTTAGATTTTGTAAAATTGTTCACCTAACTCTAGAGATGGTGAGGCCTTTAGCCCTGAATTAGTTGTCTATAATTACTGTATGAAGGTTGAAAAAGCAGCTGTGTTGGCTTATGGGCTATTTTTCCGTAGTTAAAGGAATTACGGCCGAAGGGAAAAAGCAGCCGGACTTCCCTCCCTGAAATCGGTAAATAGAGAACCACCAAACTAGACTAGAAAATCAAACCTAAGTCAACCTGCAGACCCTTTGTTTGCAGCTAATTGTTCTTGTTGTGTTCACTGGTCCCCATAAGCTTGACTAAGGGGATAAGCCTTGCTTTCCTGTCTTGAGGCTTTTCTCTTTTGATCTATTGAAATTCAGAGCGGAGGGCCCCCTTTAGAGAATGTCCTGACAGTGGCTGTCTCCTCTGTAACAAAGGGGCTCCAGCTGTGGACATGGATTGAAGAGAGAGGTAGCCTCTCAGGCAAGCAATTTGGAGTCATTTAGGAAACCAGTGGTTTTAATTTGATTTGAAAATGGTAAGCCTGAGTCAATGCAGTTTTCAGACGGCTGATGTTCTGCGCTTGAATTCAGACAGTACCTGGGCAGGCCCAGTGTGTTCTGCTCCAGGTTCCTTTTCCGAGATGTATAGTTGTAATGGAGTTACGTTGGGCAGCTCTGTAGTTTTACCGTGATGGAAGAGACATTGTAAGTCACTGGTTTGACACTGGGAGGGTGTAGTTTCAGTCTTTGCATCAGGTGAAGAGTGGAGCCCTGAGTGAGTGCATCCTCAGGACAGCTGCTCTCCGATGTTTCAGCCCTAGCAGTGTTCCCGCAGCAAGGACAGGAGAATTCAGTGTGCCGCAGAGTGCCAGTTCTGGTAAGAAGTAGTAGGCATAACCCCAGGTAGAAGGGCTCATAAAATATTTTCCGCATCTTCTAGGTTCTTCATCCCAGTTTGTTTCCAGTAGCCTCATCTGTGTTGAGATACCCAGGCATTAGTTATGCATGTATAATTACGCTATGCCTTACCAGTATTAGCCAAAGGGAGAGAGTTGTGTGTTTAAAGTATGGTAGTCCATGTGTGTGGTCATTTCATATGCATGAGACAAGAGAGACAAGATGCACTAAATGAGAAAAGGGGCACTACTTAAGGAAGCCTTGGGAGAAAAGTATCTTTAAAACAAAATTAATCTGGACCTATTGTTTTGACAGAAGTAGGACCACTGAAAAAGAGTAGTCAGTTGTAATACCGTTAGCTTGCGAAAGCTGCAGCAAGATCTCTTAATCCACAGTATTTACTGAAATGGGCAGGTAAGTCTGGTATGGTCAGCATGGATACGTGGTATTTACGCATTCTATGGAGACGTTACAAGTGGGAGCATGGCATGGGTGTGTTCTGTACGGATAAAGATAATCTGAAGCAGTTAGGAAACTTGGAGGTTGTTTGGAGCAGCTTCTCAGTGTTAGCTTAAAAATACAAGGTTAGGTAGTAGGCAGAATGCAGACATACGGGGATGTATTTGCAAGCTATTTTCAGAATAAAAGCTGTGGAGTGGCCTTCCCCAGGGACAGCATGGATGGTATATACCAGCAGTGGGAACTGTTGTTCTGCTGTTTTTCAGGTTGTAACATGAAATTACTGCAGTAGCTGTAGTGCCTTGGTGGGCTGATGCAGCCTAACTGGGCAGAGAAGATCGAAGGTCAGTTCTTTCCAGATGCGGGCAGCACTGAACTGCTCCATCTACCAAAGAATGGTAGAGGAGCTCCTCAGGTGGTGGAGGAGCTCCCGCCAAATACTGGGAGGAGCTCAGGGCATCTGAGTCTGACTGTCCAGTTTTTGTATTGAATAAATCTACGTATCAACTGTAGGTAGGTACTCTTTTAGTAAATGCTGAAGGCAAAGAAAAAAGTATTTGGTGGTTGGATTCGGTTTGAGATATCTGTTATTGTTTGTTTTAGCTTCTTAAACTGATGCTGGCAAAAAGCCTCATGAACACAAAGTTAAAGAAAAGGGGGCTTTTTTAGAAGGCACTTAATCAACAGTTGTGAACACAGGTGGTTTTAAGGTGTTACTGAACCACTGACACAAGCTCTTAAAGTGGTGTACTGAGAAACTCTCCGGAAACATCTCGATTTCATAAAGGGAAGGACCATCAGCTCTGTTGTTCCTCAGTGAGAGTTGATTGTTCCAGTCATTCTATGGGCAATGGCTCTCTCTTGGGCAGTAGTTGCTCTGTGTTACTAAAGGTTCTGCATAGATGAAAATCACAAGGTAGCAGTATGAATTAGTTGAAAAATGCTAATCCTTGGCATTCTCTGTAATTTTCTGTTTTGTATTCATACTGATTTCATGGCTGGATATCTACGCTTAGAACTGAAAAAGATCTGAGGTGTGGGGTTTTTTTTTTGTTTTTTATTTTTTGCAAAAGAAGAACTTGATCTATAACTTTTTGCTGGTGTAATGGAGAGAGCTGTGCAGGTGGTTCTCTTGGTCTCATATAATGAAAACTGGTAATAATTTGCCACATTTCCAACAAAAACATTAACCAAATAATCCTGAACTGCTGGCATAACTCAGTTCCTCCTGCTAACATAATGCCATTCAGTCCAGTGGTATTAAACCACTGGAGAATTGGGCCTTTAGAAGAGGAAGAAAGAGAATTATCTCAGAGTACTGTAAATGTTGACTCTTCAGTTGTGACCAGTGTGTAACCTCTTTGTACAGAGAATCAGTCCACAACTTCACAGTTCAGCACTTAACAGTGTTGAATGAAAAATGAGTTCAAAGGAAGGAAGGCACCTTCCTTGAATTGTGTGAGAAATTGATTCAGACTGTTGAAATATTCAAAGTTACTTTTTTCTTGCAAAGGTCTAACACTTCAGCTGCTTCTGGTCCCATTGAGGAATTCGGGAAAGCAGTGAAAGCTGAGGGTGATACAGGTGATAATTGCAAAGGCTTTTGCTGTTTGCAGAACAATTTGGATACCATAAGGGAAGAAGTTGTCTGCTGCTTTCTCACTGGTATGCTACTAAAGCAGAATAATTGTAGTTAGGAAGAGGAGGACCTTCTCTGACTTCATGTTGGTAGAACAACTATGTCTTAGGAGCACCAGTTTTTCCGATGTTACCCCAGTACCTGATGAGATTGGGTTGCTGAAAAATTTGCATAAAACAGTGCGTCTTTCTGCCGTAATTCTTTTAAACTGTTTCTGACAAAAATAATATCTTTCTGCAGTTGTCAGTGGCTTGCATTGTACAAATGTCAAAAGAAGACTGCATTGGGAAGAACCAGCAGAAATTTGTAGCGTTTGGCCTCACCATTTGCTACTGCAGAAACAGGGTAGAATTACTGCAGTGTTATTTACATCTGTGGGTATACGAGATCCACAATGTAATGTCTTTTCCTTCTGTTTCGCAGAGCATTTTTATGGAGGTGGGAGGAGCAGGTGCTCGCTGCGGGTGAAAGCTGTTGTATGCTACCTGCCCCTTTGGAAGGGAAAATTCGTGTGTTTTTTATTTAAAACCTGCCAATGCCAGCGGCATTTTCTTTTATTCTCCTTTTAAAAACCATGTCTTGGACTTCCTTATCTCCTCTCTCAAAAAAAGAGATTGTTCAGTTTTGGACTCTTTGTTGGAGCTGTACTGCCAGGAGCCTTCCTGGCCTCTGGCACTATCAACAGAAAATGCTGCTCTTGAAAG
>Ga0181612_128978_pt1 | contig 11447 bp, 2 predicted proteins | sample HoacroProtozoa21_FD_119630 | JGI IMG/M metagenome (GOLD analysis project Ga0181612, IMG submission 119630) | Hoatzin crop microbial communities from Cojedes, Venezuel. Combined Assembly of Gp0051906, Gp0051904, Gp0051908
AAGCTACAACAGAAATGCTGGTCCTCTTTGTGATTAAGTACTATGCAATCAATGATCAAACTCCTTCTAATTCCCTGGACTTTTTGCCCCTCCCCTATCTCTCCACCAGCTGCCCTGCTGCATCCTACTGTAATGATTTCTCTCATACTGTGCAACACTGACTGCTAAAAACTCCTCCCTGCACCATTCCACGCTTCCAGAAGGTAATTTACTGTGCTGGTCATACACTCACCCACGGGGGTCCACCATAACATGGGAGCATATGTTCTTCATACCCTAGTATTAACAGCATGAAATAGTTCAATGATATTTTTCTGCCAGCAGTGAGATGAATTCAATGCTTTACTGTGCCACAGTACCACAAGAAGTCACCTCCATTCGCTTTCTTTACTCCAAGGGGAAAGGTACAGTGTTCGTCTCATATTGTGCAAACACTTTGTATTTACAGGACATCTGAGAAGGCAAGATTTATTCTTCTGTGTGTAAGTCTTAAAGCACAAATCATAACAATGCTGGAAAATATCCACATAACTTCGAGACACTGAAATATTCTTTTGATATCCTCATCTGAAGCCAAAATATATGAACTGCTGCATGAGAGAACGGAGGCAGAACTGCAGTCAAGTGCAGCTCTCCACCGCCCACGCCGTCGATGTCATCTCACCTGCCTGTATGCCTCTACCAAAAGGGGCTGCCTTTAAGCTCATGGACCTTTCTTAAGATTTATATTGTGAATATCTCTCCAGATGTAAATACCTATAGCTGTGGAAGCAAAATACAGACAGCAGCCTTTGGGATAATTACACTCTACTCGAAATTATGGCTTATGGCTTACACAAACATCTTCTCACAAGACCTGTCAAACAATTACAGATTATTTGCTTATAAATGAATGCTCTGACATTTAGAAACTCTTATACAACAACAGTATTTGAGAATTTTTTTCCATCAGATGCCTAAATTTATTCTTAGCAGTTTTGATTTTTGTTTGTTCTTTGAATTAAGAAAATGCATAGGCAGGATAATTACTTTCTAGGAAGCAATGATGTCCAAAATTGACGTAACAGCACTGGTAAAAGACAGTCAAAAATGTTATTGAATAAAGCCAAGCTGATTTACATGGTGGAAGTAATCAACTGTTAATGCAGCTTAGTTTTAATTTTCTGCTTTCTTTTTCTTAATCTAATCCTTTTCTTCTCAACTGAAAACTGACGCAAGTGCTCAGGGTGCAGAACTGGAACTGTCAGCATCATTCAGATACAAAGCCAAACCTCCAGAGTTTGTGGGTGGTTTTGTGTGTGGGTGTTGTTTTTTTTTTTACTGTATTATGACTCTGACTTGCCTTTTCGTTTAGAAGAAAAGGCAAATGAGATTTATGTTTCCCGTTAGCAATGGGTGCCTGACCTTCAAATAATGTGAAACTTTCTTTATTAAAATTGCCTTCTACAGACCATCTTTTTTGAATGAGCCCCTCTGTGGCAATAAAACTGTAAAACTAAATGTGTGACTCCTGTGTGCCTCATACCTGCCACACGCACAGCAAAACGCTGCCAGGATGGCAGTCTCCCAGACTCCTCTGGCGGTCGCATGCTTCCCGGAGAGACTGCCAGGTGCTCTCTGGTCTCAGAGGACCAGAGGATCTCCTCCGCCCACGTCCTAGAGGAAAGCCCCAGTTCTGGATGCCAGCAGCATGTTAGCACTAGCTTAGCCCTGTTGTGGCTGGGTGAATCTGGGCCACCCTCGTGGCCATCTGTGGATTTTAGAGTTGCTGCCAGTATCAGGCAAATGACAAGTGGGAAGAGTCATGGTATCTATTCTGGACCTGGGCATCTATTTCTGCTTATGTCATGATATGCAAAGTACATCTTAAAAATAAATTAAGGCTCCTAAAAAATGTGTGTACCTCAGATAATTTCAACCGAAGTCTCAGAGAATTTACATTACTCTAAATTACAGTAATTCAGTCCCTTTTGTTTAAATACATTGATTCTACACAAACCAGTGGAAGTATCACCAGGATATAAAATTACATAATTGTGCAAATGATAGTAATATTAGACCTGAAAAAAAAAATTATGAGCATGCTTCATTGTCTGTACAATCAAAATGATAAATTGGTAACACATTTTGGAGATCTATTTGAATAAGGAACCTCATATTGATATAAGTTTATTGTTCATGGTCAGTGAGTAATTTCATACTTGTAGTCACACTAAAACTAAATCCTCTATATTATTGTAATCCTCAAGCGCAGAGGTGTTGCTGTTCTTTATATTCCATGCCAATTAACAGGATTTATTGCAGCTATAAATTAACTGAAACGATAAACTGATTTTATAGTTCATATGACAGATCGTTGCATTACTTACAGAGTGCTCTGTACAACACAGCAACATACAGTGCTGGCAGTAATCAACTACGATACATATTTCCAGGCCATTGTACAATCCTTATTTTCTTGTTTATGTATTTCTTTCTGTTATTTGCTGTATTTTAAGGCCTCTCAGTCACCTCTTAGCTCTGTTAGAAGCTATGATGCTGTTTATATGTTACGGTTTTCTCCTAAAGCACAGAAAATAGATGAAATATTCCCTCAGAGGACTTCAATTGACCTTCAGTTTAATGAATACTGACAAGAACGGATTACTCTGATAAGCAAGCTGTAGTGAGATGGTTTAAATAGACTTCTTTGGCCCAGTACATTGTAACATGACATTGAATGTGTAGTGTACCAACAGTGTCTTAGCTGTTGTTTGTATCTCCTCTGACTTGATGGAAGGATATATGGAGTTTGACACTTTGTTTTGTTTAAAGATTTTTTCAACAGTGTAACTCTACTTATCACAGGAGAAGCTAAACTAAGAAAATCTGTATCAGATTATTGATCATAAACCCCCACTATTTTAAATGCTAGTGGAGCCTGGAGGACTGAGAAATCGTTGAAGATATTACATTCCTGCTTTACATATATTATGATAACAGTGTCATCTCCATTCCAGACTTTGACTAGTGGCAGAAGGCTTTGTTTGAACTGAACACTAAATACTCTTCCTTCTGAACAAGCTGATTTTCTTTTGTTGTGCAGTTTTCTTTTCAAGGAATTATTTGCAATGCTGAGCTGCAGGGTTTCTATCACTGGTAAACCAAATAATCAACTGTTTTTGCATTTCTTGGTAGCTGACACATGCTCTTAGAATTCATTCCTTGCTCTGAAAGCCCAATGCAAAACCACCTGAACTGGCACAAGCTCTTAAGCATTTGTTAATCTTCAGGCACTTTTATGCGTATGTTACTGCTGTTTATATTCAAGATGTTAGAAGTAATTTAGTAGACCACCATAAACCATGGGAGAATCCATCTCTCTAATGGTATCTCTACTCAAAATAGAACTAAAACAAAAAAAAAGTCACTTGATAATACCGGCTTCTTTGAAAAAAATAACCCACAGGACAATTCCCTTGAGCCTGCTCTCTTTACTGCAACTGTTTAAAAACAGCCTCTTATTAGCTTTTCATTTTCACAGTAAAACATCTTCTAAAAGCTTACTGTCAAAAAGAAGTAGCTTCAGCAGGACACATACTGATTCATACTCCTAAGAATTACTAGTTAGCCAACTGCTGATCCTTTTTTCGAGCCTGTACTCAGCAATAGTAATAGTAAAGTATGTTCAGGCATGATTTGTCTTCACATCTGATTGCTGTACCCTGTTAGAGCCTGATAGGCTTTTTTTAATCCTTACTCACCTGAACAAGAAACAGCATGTATTAAATATGGTATAAATGGTGGTATAAATGCCGCAGGTGGTATGAACACCTCTGTTGATGAGGTGCTGAACTTCAGATTTTGAGCTGAAAGATTTGATTAAGAGTTATTTGCTTATTTAAAATTGTATTAAGTGGAAAAAAAAGCAATTTTATAGGGACATTATTTGTCAAGTTGTATTATTCTTTCATTTAATAATATAAATGTTTAGTAAAATAATTGTGTCAGAACTTAAAGTCTGACTACAGTAGATGATAACCTCAAGTCTGCCTTGGTAATGAATCAGAATGACTTTTATGCATATAAATAAGACTTTGATGGCTGCATGTGTTGCAAACACTGATTAAAACCATAATCAAAGCTCGCTGGAAAAGATGAGGTGGACTAATTTTGATCTTGAGATACTCTGAACACACATCATAACGATAAAACAAGAAAAAAAGCATGAGGAATAGAAGAGCACAGGCCAAGTCAGCCACCTTCTCATTCCTTCTTTTGCTAAAGCACAAGGAAAGAGGGTCTCCTAGCTTTTAAGTACCGTTTTCAATTTTTTTACAAATGTATTCTGTAAAGAGTAATGAAAGAACAGAAGGAAAATACAGGTGGCTGTTACTTAGGCGAGCACTGCTAGGCTTCAGAGCCACCCTCAAGTGACGTTCAACCTGTCTGCCCTCCTGCAGGGCTCCATCACCACCGCAATGGACACCAAGGACAAGGTGAGGAGCTGATCTCTGCAGGTCCAGGCCCTCTCAGGAAGCCAAGAGAGGCCATTTCAGTGTCCCCTTTGCTGACAGAAGGCACTTTGGCAATCTGACGCCTAACCCATCCCAAGCGTCTGCCTGTGCCGGTGCAGCTCAGTGCTCTGCACTGCCTGCAGACACCACCAGGCATCATTGCCTGTCGCCTTGGTAAGCGACTTATTTATCTTACTTTCCACTTTTTTGTCTCTATTCCCCTAAGATCAGGTGACTATTTTTTCACATGTGAAAAGCTGAAGTCCTGGAGTGCAATGTACAGCAAATAAAGGAAAAAATACTGGTGCGAAGAGTTGCAAGTTGGTCCAGTCAGAACACCCGCCAAATGTATGCTAAGATCTGTCTGCTACGTATTGGACCTAAAAGTCTGTGCATTTGAACTGCAACTCCACAAGATTTGAAGGTTGATCAGAGGTCAGCACTTGCTTGTAGTACTTCTTAGAAATCCAGTGACCTTCAAGTGAGTGAAGGAAACAACCACACACTCAGCAATTAACTCGATGAGCTTTATATATGTGCTAAGAAAAAAAAGAGAAAGAATACCTGCAACCTTCATCGTGAGTTTGGTGAAACAAAAGCCTGGGTGGAGGAGCCATTATTCACTATTGCTTATGGAGCACAGCAGCAAAGTCTCCTGTTTCAGTAAGCATTTGAAGAGAGGAGCATCTCATCTGGGCCCAGCAGTGACTTTCAGGGAGAGAGGAACTGAGGCTGCTGTCTCTTGCTTAGATTAAATTTCTGTTGTTACAATGAGGAAATTTGGTGCTAATTATTTGAAAGCAATCTCTGCTGTAATTGAGTCTTTGTGCAAGCAAGAAGATAACAAAGTGCATAGCTCAGGGAAAAAACAGGCAGCCCTCCTCACATCTGTCTGCCAGCCTGCGCAGGGCAAGGAGCAGCTGCATGCCAGGGCAGCCCCTTCACCACTGCCATGCAGAGCCCTATGCCTGGCCAAACACTCCTGTCCTGTGGCAGAGCAGCTCCCACCAAAACTCACCTTACTGCGTTACCCTGCGCAGAGAAAGGCAATAACGCTGCCTGATGCTGTGCCAGTAATGACTCTCCTCTGTCAGAGATCGGTTCTCGTGCTTCCCTTAGATAGTCATCGGTAAAATATTTACTGCAGATGACTAACATCAAGAATAATGGGAAGCAGGAAGAAGCTTTGCATCCTTGGGAACACATTTAATGACTTGCAAAATATTCCATCATATTATCTCATTTTACGAGGCCATGAATCCCAGTAAACACAGTGACACTTGAGTGATACCTTTGCTCTCTAAGCTTCTCAGCATGCAACAGTAATATTTTCTCTTTCCCAGAGATGAAGATATTGCACTGTTTGCCTTTGCACAAAACAAGACGAAGCCTGACGTGATTTTCCACAGTGCAGGATGCAGACATCTTATCTCATTCTCACCTCTTTCAGGGACATGTCCACTTTGATAAGAAGAATAATGCAGTCTGAAATGTGTGGGTACTATAAGTTGTATAGTGGAAATATGTATTTGCTGATCACAGCTCTTATCTTGGAAAAAAAGGATGACTAAGTCTCCAAAGCACAATGCAGGGTTTAAGCCAAGACAGTTTTTAATCCTTTGTAAAGCTTCACTTAATGAATCGTTCACAATATTTTCACTACGACATTAAACACATTAAACCATTTTTTGGTTAATAGCGCTTAATTGTAAAAGCACACTAAAATTTGGCCCAGTTTCTGTAGCTGCATTATGCATTTGATCCTAGACCTTAGAGTACATACCAAAGCTTTATACAGCTAAGGGAAACATCACAGAATATTCCTACGGCTTTTTTAATCATTAATATTTTGTCAATCCCACATTTTCATAGTTTAGGTCATATGTTCATAGCTCTAGGTCATATGTTGTGTTATGAATCTAAACTGTATCTAAGCTATTTTATTGGTGTTCCAGACTATTGAATACCGTGGTTTAGCCAAGCCTTGTAACTTGACAAATAGTTAGGTTACAAGGTCGGCAGTGGAAATCACTATGGTTGACTGATCTCAAAAAAGAGCTCTATTCAGTTGTGTATGTTTAGAGCATTGCAGCTCAAAATATTGCTTACTTAAGAACTCCCATTTTATGCCTTCATGAGTAACTGCATACAAGATAAATATGCTGATCCTATAAAACGTAGGCTATCACCTATGGCTGGATCCTGGCCAGTTAAACTGTCACATATTGATGCTGAAGTTAATGCTATGCTGGCTGAAAGAAACTGCTGCAGAGACCTGTTTCTACTACCCATCTCTACTAAGAGATGATTTTCTAACCATTCACTACTGAAAACCAAGGGACAATGAAGTAATTTCTACAATAGACTGGATGCATATGAAGTAAGAAAAATGTCCTAAAGAAAGAATCTAATTACTTAGAAAGATGCTCCTCTTAGGGTGAATGGAGCACTGTCCAATTTCCACACTGACATCAAAATCAGAGCCAACTTTAACATTAATGTGCTAAGCATGCTTTACAAAGCTACTGTAGGAAAAAATACTGAGCATGCAGAACCATTAGTTGTATCTTGGCAGGGTGTAGTATTCTTTCTTTTTTATAAGTAGTAGAAACTATCCCATTTACAGACTAATTCCTTTTGCTGAGGTTCAGGGTTTTTTTAAAAAAGTTTTAAAGAAGACAATCTAATAAACCCATAGTTATAGCATCAGTATGAAGTCATTGTGCTTTTTCCTAGGTCAAAAATGTCTGTCTGATATCTTTAGAGTATGAGTGTCCAGAGATGTACGGAGATACATGATGGCTTAATTATTTGTCCTGAAGTACATAAAAGATTTTCCTAACACATTTTAAACTCTCTTAATAAAGAAATCCCAAGATTAACTAATGCAAGAATACATTGTTTAGATAGAGAAGAACAATTACACATTCAATGACTGGTAGAACTAAAACTCCCTGAGGTTATACAAATGTCTCCAAAATACAATGTAGCAAAATTCACGAGGACATGTCAGTTTATCAACTCTTCTTTAAAATTCTTTGCCCAACACAGCTGTGACCTTGCTACTTATAAATAATGTGAATATTCCTAACCCACAGCAATAAATCTTTGTACAACATGTGCAATGAGCTATCATCAAATAGTTAATATTATAAAGTTTTTATTTGAAACCCAGACATAAGGACACTAAGGTGATAGCGAAAAAAGTCAAATGCCTTTTTTATGGGCCAGACTCCAGCGAGGCAGAAGTTCCAAAAGCCTAATACATCAATAGTATCTGAGAGACATCTGCCAGCTTCAGCAAAACCCAAGATTTGCAAATCTCAGAGAAGTCTGATGAAGACCTTCAATTCACTTACAAGGAGGCAGACTAGTGTAAACGCGCATGTACTGTCTCTCAAAGCTACCCATCTGCCACCTGTTCCTTTCCAGCTCTCTTCCCACCCAGCTCCCATATGCTCTATCCTCCTCCTTATTTCCAGGCTGTTTTCCTTGCTAGTTTATTCTCTACAGATTTTGTTTAAATTGCCATCTAGCCCCTTTTAGTTTTCTATGCATATGCTCTCCTCCTTTCCCTGAATTTCTTCTTATTTTTCCACCTTTATTTTCAGGCTCAAGACTCAGCGAAACTAGGTGTCTTTTGAGGTGCTTCTTGAGGCCTTCTGGATTTCAGCCCTCTTCTTCCAACTGTTCTTCTCTTTGCAATTTCTGTTCTGTCTGTTCTCTTTGCTTTTCTTCTCTCTGTCATCCTTTGGGCTTGGTTATCTTCAAACATTTCCTCATGGGACAGAGGTTTGGCACATTATCATTTAGTTCATTGTCCAGGAGACACATTTAGCTCCTATGCAGGAAGGGCCAGACAGAGGAAACTCTTCTGTTTCAGAAAGGCTGTCCAAGACTGCCCTGCAGACTTGGGCACTTGTGAGGGGACCACAAACTCGTAAGAATGGCAGCAGAGGAACTGGGCAGCTTGGCAGATGGGCATACAATTTCTAATATAACCTTAACTGAAAGGCCCCAAATTATCCTTTCTTAAGTTCCTTTTTTATCAACTAGTCTCATTTCAGCTGAGCAGCCAGCACCTTTTTCAAGAAACAACGACCAAACAGCCATGGGAAGAGGACTGTGCTCACCCTAACATTCCTCCTTTCCCGTTACCTGGTGGAGGGACCTGCCAGGTTGGCGGGAACCACATGCACATAGTCACATATCCTTTCGCCATCTCAACAAGATTGAGATTTTATAAGCTCGCTCTGCGTGGTAACTCTGTCTTGCAGCTCAGAAAGATTGAATCCAATTATTCACTGTTGGATTTCCAACAGCCATGAGAAAGGTATAAGTTAAACTACATCAGCATTAGATATGTTTTCCCCCAAACGCAGGAAAACTTAAACAACCTCTACAGTTCCTTCATAGAGGTTAGGGTTTTCAGCAATTTCACAGTGACATCTGGTATAGAGAGACTGCAATAATGCAAACAGAAGAAAAATAACACTTTAGCTAGACAGATGTTACAATTACTGTGAATTATTAGGCTACATTGTAGTTCTTTTGGTATTCAATGAAATGTTCATTGTGAGGCTTGCTCTTCCCTCTCAGTAGTAAATTGGCACCAGATAAGCAACTTGTTCGATTTCTATGATAAGAGGACTTTTAAAGACATCCATCACAGACAATTGCCCCTTGTAGGAGGCCACCAATTTCTTCAAAATTGTTTTCTTGCAACCTCCAGTGTCTCCTCTTGTTTAACCAAGCTTGGTCTGTTCCATTAGGCGAACTTTTAGGCTGTCCTGTGCTTTTCTGCAGGATAACCATGAAGGGGAGCTGCCCTTCCAGGAAGGCTTTGTGAGAAGCACTCGGCATCAATCAGTGCTCTTGAGATCCAGATCTTTCTCCTTAGGAGACCTTACAGGCAGACCCATTACACAAATGTCTGCTTATATGTGAAAGATTTTTAAAGTGCCTCTGTGGGTTATATTTTAGATAAGTATTCTCCCTTCCACCAATAACAAACTACTAGAATTTGATTATAATTGCTTATGGGACTGAGAATCAGGTCCTCACAAGCACAGGTCCCCATAGTTCCAAGTAGCCAGAACCATGTTTTTGATTAACTGTAAGTATCTAATTAAAATCAGCCAATCTTAATAACTCTTCACCACGGGTGAAATTCAGTGTACAGAAGAGAAATCTCACACAGAAGAGTTTCAGGAAATATGAGGAAACATGCAATTTCCAGACTAAATTGTCCAGGCAATGTGACTAGATATATCTTTAACCCCTCCCTGTGACCCTTTACAAGCCTTTCTGCTGTGTGCTCTGCCTATTCTGTTACTCAGTTACTGTTCCTGATGTCAGACTCCAAGGAATTATGTTCTGAAACTCTATTTTCATACACTATCAGAATATTAAAGGCTGCTGTTGATGCTAAAATAAATAATTTGCTGTTTTGTTCGAGTGATTCTTGTGACTCAGAAAACTCCAAAACAGAAATCAGGCTGATTACTTAGTACTCATCACTGAATTCAAAGCAACCATGCTAAACAAGTTTCACAAAGTATTTTATTAGGTCATAATATGAAATTTAATTCCCCCCTCCACTTTTTTTAATATTAAATTTTTACATGACTGGAGGAACTTTTTCAATTTATTCCTGCCCAGCAGTAGCTAGTATGGACATTTATTAAAGAAGTTTTGAAATATATCAGAGGAATCTTAGATCAAGAATTGTGTCATCAAAGCCAGAAATTTCTGTTCAGTGCACCACATACATTTAAAGCAGCATACACTCCCTCCAGCATTTTTCCTCCTCTTAGTGGAATAAAGCTCTTATCACTATAGATTAAAGAATAAACCTCTGACAATTTTACAAAATTTCCACTGTTCCAATTTACTATCCTGGAGGTTTACAAATCCAGAAGATAACAAAAATTAAAAAAAAAAAATCTATATATTTTCACTAGTTAATGCAATTTTAACAATCTAAACAGGATTTAGGAAAGAGTTGCGTTTTCATTCTAGGCAAATAATACTAATAATTTTAAAACTTCACCCATTTCATCCTTCTATTCTCATAACTTATGTGGAACAGAATGAAAAATTATTAGGATTTTAGAAGTGAGCTATAGAATCCAATTGAAAATTCAAAACCTAATGGAGATGTTCATGGATAATTAAATATTAAAAGTAACATAATTTCATACTCTGCAGGAATAGGTTTGTTTCAGCTTCAGGTTCTCATTGGAACTATTTACATTTTGTTCTTCACCCAACAAATGCATGCACTGGATAGTCATCTGTTCTGGTTTCAGTCACCAACTTTCCCTTGCAGCAAAACAAGTCATACATTGTTATACACCTGTCATACATTGTGCAGCACCAAATCGAATGATTTACAAGTATCTGAGAGTGATCTGATGGTTCTAATTTGTCAATCAAATGTGCAAGCTGTGACAAAAATCAGACATCTTCTGGAAAATGGAAATGCACCTGTCACCAGTCTTAGTTACTTCACATACCTGTCAATGCATCCAAAAAAACCCTGTAAGGCAAGTTGAAAGACTGCTTCCTGACAGCCTATACGTTTGCCCAAAGACCTTCTACACGACCTCTGCAGGTCCCCACTCCAGGGGCTGCGGCATGGTGTGAAACCCCACAGGACTGGGGCTCTTGATCCCCAACCTCAGTCTGGGAAGTTTAACACTCGTATTCCTTTACAAAGCAAAACTAATGTTTCTTCCTGCCTGCAGTGGTCAGTAAATCCATATGCTGCTTTTCTCTTACGCACCTAGAAAATTCTTTTTCTTCTCCATCCTGTTTTCAGAAAGAGCAAGGAAAATCATAAAACTGATCCTTTGCCTTTGTCCTGTGTTTCCAGCACTTTCCTTTTCTGATTATCCCAATAAGTGATTTATTTTTTTTTTGTCCTTTATTATTGTTGCCTGTTGCAGA
>Ga0181612_155548_pt1 | contig 11447 bp, 7 predicted proteins | sample HoacroProtozoa21_FD_119630 | JGI IMG/M metagenome (GOLD analysis project Ga0181612, IMG submission 119630) | Hoatzin crop microbial communities from Cojedes, Venezuel. Combined Assembly of Gp0051906, Gp0051904, Gp0051908
GTACTTGAAAACAGCTTCACTTCTAGCCTGCTTGTTTCTCTATACTGTGCTGGCAGTGAACATGAGGTACTGAAAAAAGCCTCTGCTGTAATGTTTACAGTTTAATCTCTCAGGTAACCTATACATAGCACCTCAGGCTAGCTGCATTCTCCATGACCGGTTTTTTTTGTTATTCAGTACTGTTTATGTTGATTTATGTGGTTTTTTAAGATCATACATGATTTATAGAGCCATGGTTAGGGAAAATATGTGGTAAACAGAGTGAGATTGAACTTGCTGGAACTCAGGTATTGAAAATAACACACACTAGCCTAGGAGTTTCCTGACACTGCCTTTATGGCCAGTGAAGAGTGAAAAGCATCACCAGCAACCTATTTACTTCATTCCAGAAGAGCCGTCTGAGAGAGCGTGCCTGAAATACTTCACAGCATGATCTCTGTGTATAGCAGTGAAGACCTATGTTTCTTTGTCTTACAGGTGTTTCCTATGACCAGTTCTGGTGGCCCTATCACTGAATATCCTTTTATAAGGACCGGACTACTTGGCTTTATAGGACCAGGTGGACTTGTCTTTGTTATTGGCAAAATGGATGGTTTGATGGTTGTCAGTGGAAGACGACATAATGCTGATGACATTGTGGCAACAGCACTGGCCGTGGAACCAATGAAATTTGTCTACAGGGGAAGGTTTGATCCTTTCTTTTCTTATATTGTGTAGAAATCCTTATTTTGCTCAGACCAGGTGTAAGTGACCCAAAATGCTTTCAGAAGGCAGTGCCAAATTTGCACTGGGCTGTCTGAAAGTTGCTGGTATCAGTAAAATGGCAATGATAGAACCAGGACACAGCAGAGGGAAACCTAAGACAGTGTTGAGGCAGATACCAAGGTCCAAAATTGTGATGATTAGAATTCCCTGTTGAACAGTTGGTTAATTCTGAAGATGTTGACTCAACAGAATCGTAGCTCTCTGAGTTTAACATTTCCGACATGCCTAACACACTGCGGTGCCTTGTGTGACCTTCCTAAGGTGTTGGAACTGAGCAGGAGACATCTAAAACTTCATCTAAACTGAAGAGCCTAATGCAGTAACATGCGTTCACACATGATCACATGGCAGACCTCTCACAAAAAGAAGTTGCAGTTACTTTCTTCTAAGATGGGGCCAAAGGACGTGGCTGGCTGTTACACAACAGTTTAACAACCTCACTGTGACCCAGATGTAGTGCTTTTCTTATCCCAGGAAGGTTCACTTCTCCAACCCTGCTGTGACATTATGCCTGTATTTACATGATTCTAAAACAAACCCACCTATTTCTCCTCCAGAAGCTACCCACAACTGTTCTCGTTGCTTTTTCCCCGTAAATAAAATCCTATTGATACACCAGTTGTCTGAGTAATAAGTAACAAAATCGTAGTTGTGGAGGGTTAACTTAGAAGACAGGCTTTTCCACCTGTTCTGACACCAAATACTCTTCTCTCCTTCTCTTCTATAGAATAGCAGTGTTTTCAGTGAGCGTGCTGCATGATGAGAGGATAGTTATTGTTGCTGAGCAAAGGCCAGATTCCACAGAGGAAGACAGTTTTCAGTGGATGAGTAGAGTCCTCCAGGTAATGCTCTTTATGTACATTTGGAAGCTATTTTTTCCTGCTTTATATTCTTTTTATTGATCTTTCAGGCCCCCGAGGTAACTGGCATTTGTCTTTGAGTAATTGTAAGTCCACCTTCAGTTGCACTTGCACCTAATGAGCACAGAATTAGATTCTTCTGAGTGACAATTCCTGTTTGGGCCACACATATCCAAAGAGTGAGCCTTTTCCTAATCACAGTGCTGTAAGAAAACAGGGATGAATTGAAGTGAGTAATAGCAAGGAGACAGTAGCCTATGGTTCATAAGGATATAGTCATTCATTACTTCAAAACGGTAGTGAGTTAATGTTTTGTATACTCGTACTGTCAAAGCCTCTACCAAAGACTACCAAAGTCTCTTACTAAACAGCTGTTGGCACTGGTATGGAGTTGACCCCATCAAAAGCAAATGTATGTATCTGAGCTAGATCTCCAGATTTTTTTTTTTAATCAATGGGAGAGAATTATGTGTGTCTAGTGCACCATGTTGATAGCCAAAATAAACTGAATGAAACACAGCCTCTACAGTGAGGTTATCTGCATAAGACACCTATTGCAAGGAATCCCGTTCCAGCTGTCAGGTGGATCACGCAAGGCACATACTGCTGGGATGAAACCCGCCTTGATGGTGTTGTGGACACTTTGACCAGAAGACAGAAGCAACTGAATACTAAAAAATTCTGATCTTCTTCTTACATATAGCAATCCAGGTTAAGGCAATATTATTACCATACTCAAAGTTTTTTCCGCTTGAATGTCCGAGCGCAAAAAATTAGATACTTTAGATAGCAGTCATCTTCCATCTCCTTCATCTTCGTGGTTAAGTCAAAGTCAATTCTCACTCAAAAGCAATAGGTTTAATGGAGATGTAGTCAAATAGAGTCTGTCTGTTGCTACCTTGTGAAATGGTCTCAGCTCTGTCTACAGCTGGTCACCTGTTACTTCCACTTACCTTCCTTTCTGTCCTTCCTCAAGGACTCTTCTCAGGCAAATATATTGCAAACATCTTTTTTGCTGTACCCAAGAGCCAAAGAAAAAGATCCCACACGAGTCGTAGAAGATGTTTTTATTCGTTACTGCTTTATACTGGGTAAGAAAGGGAATCTGTCTACCATATCCTTGAAGGGACTGAACATATAAGCTTTCATCCATCTCAAGACAGGTTTGTCTGCTCTCTTGATTTAGGACATAAGTACCTTTCGTACAGCTAGAGACATCTCATATTCATAGTAGATCTAAATTATTACCAAGAAAAGCTAGAACTTCTAGCTTGTCTGTCACACAGAAAGCCTTTGAAGGCACCTAGAGCAACCTATTTTAGAAGGAGGCGCTTTTGGGTTGCCCATGCTTTCACAATATTGATCAGGTAACAAGCCTCTAAGAAAAGGTTGAAATTCTGGACTTGACACTTCTCCAGTTTAGTCAGCTGAGCATTTTTGTGACTTCCAGAGAAATTGTGTCCTACATCATTGTAGCCAGTAAAATTCAGTACTGAACAATGTGGGAGTCTGGTGTAAAGTTGCTCCTGCCAAAAGTCAATCCTGGTATACTGAGTGTGATCAAGTCCCAGCAATGTCTGGGAGTGGTAGGCTGTATATCAAAGTACACATGTGTTGTGTGGCTGCTTTCATCACACTTGTGCGAAGTCTGCAGCTCTGGCATGCGTCACTATGTGAACAAGAAGTTTCTGGTTCCACTTCAGCTGAGAGTGGAGATGGAGGACAGAAGCCAGGAATATGCAGGATGCATTGTGCCTCCTTCCCAATGAGATGTTTAATGACAGACATCGGGAAGTAGTAACCAGTTCTATCTGAATCATCTGCTAGTGCTGAGCAATGTAACAGTATCACACTTGTGTCATGACTGTCAATGGCATCCATGATAACAAACTACCAAATTACTACTCATTTCTGACGATATTTGTGAGACTTGTCTGACACCCTGCGTGTGCGGCCTTGTGCCAGCCCTGCCCAACACTGCCTGCTTCTGCTGTGCCTTGCGGGATCTCTACATCTCTTCCCTAGAGTTGAGCTGCATCGATTTGCAGGACTTGTTAACAATGGGTTGTACCTTGTTCTGACTCTCCCTGGCCCTTCCTGCTCCTCAGCAGAGGGCTGAGGGATGGTGGAGCTGCTATACGTATGGGACTATGCTGGGCTGCATCTATGGGTTTTAGCAGAGACATGGTTGGGAGGGAGTGGTCAGGCAGCGTAGAGAGACTCTTGAGAGTAGTGGAGGAGTATGGGATTTTAGTGACAACGTGCGTGAAGATCCCAGGTCACCCAGCAGATCAGTCAGATGGATCCTAGATGCTCATTCATCTCCCAGACTGCTGCAAGCTGATCGGACCCTTCAGGCAGAGCTGGAGCTCCGGTACCTGGCAGACTGGAGTTAGTTTCACCAGTGCCAGCACACTGGCAGGACTTCGCAGACAAGGAAAAGCTAAGAGATCTACTGCAGAACTGGAGAGTGTCTGTCTGGAGAGTTTTGTCAGAATGGAATGTTTTCTTAGTTTGAATGACGTAGCAATTTGGACTCTGCAAGTTCTGGTATCTCTAATCAATTTTCTCAATGAAACAGAGGGATAAAGATTTCAGATGCTCTTGTTTACTTCTGGCTGGACAGTCATTTCAAAACCAAGCCATCTCATCAAGAGGCATAAATGACAGCAGTATTAAAACTGACTGGTAATCTTCTCTCACAAAATTTTAAAGCTTAGTTCATTAGGGCTCATCCTTGTGAAACAAAGTCATTCCCTTCGTCAGTGCCAAGTTCCAAAGTGTGAAAGGTCATGGTTTTGAATGACCCATGACATTTTATGAAGCATTGTGCTGCAGAGGTAGCTATCAAAGGAGAGAGTTCAGAAGTCACTGGGGAATCATTATATGTAACACCCCTGATTCCATCCCAGCTGATTATTGCTTTCCATTCACCAGTTCCAGAAGCCACACTGTTGTATGTTTCAGTAAGAGTGGTTACTTGCCCCGTAACAGTTTTCCTTCAGGCTGATATCAAGTGAGGATCCCATGATGTATCACTGCTTTTCAGAACCTACAAAAAACATCAAGATTAGGATGTTATGATGGTTTTCGCCAGAAACATGAGACATTGTGTGTTGGCTATCATATACATATGTCACTATTGCTGATCTTTCAGGTAAGGTGTATGTAGACCAGCAACGAGATCTTCCAATACTACCGTAAGATCTACCACTACTAAAACGGCAATGTTTGTGAAATGAGTAACTGCTTTGTTATTCTTTCTTATGAAACTTTGCAATCAAATAAATAAAAAATGAAGCAAACAGAAGCCAAAAGCAAAGCATTTCTTGGAGACTCTGTTGAAGTAATCAGTAATTTATTGGTCTACACTTAAGTACATAAGTGTAAATGATTATTTGATTCTCCAAATATAGGTTGTATCTTCAAGGCAGTAGATGTATGCATTCACTGTTCTTACAGTTAAAAATTAAAATGCAAGTTAAGTAATTACATTTTTGAACATTTAACTAGTCATTAGAGATGTTGTCTGTACGTTGTTTCTCAGTCTGCTTGGGTGTCTGAAGTTGTTTTCTAACTCACTTGCTGCAACTGATGTTACCAATGTAAGGAAAATAACCAGTTAAAATGTGTACGGAATTAAAATCTTAAGTGCATGGATATTCATGTTTAACTAAATAAATTGCATAGGTACTGTACATTACAGAGGTTTTGAAAGTGTTGCAGTTTACTCCACTTGCCGGACAATGAACGTGGTTATTATAAGATTTGCAGGTGCTTATTTTTCAGGTTCTCACTCAAGTGGATTTTTTTTCAAGTGGATAGTTTCATAGTTTTCCCTTATGTTGTACCAATTCCCATTCCTGCCTGAGGCTCTTTTACACAGTAATCAGGCAGTGAAACAGTGATTATCTTAGAAAAATTTAAAAAATTTGTAAGCTACATACATCAGTAGGTATATGGTGATATATGTGCAACTTGGACTGGATGTTAAGTTGATAGGAATCCTTTGAACTTTAATTCTGAGAAGTGCTCCAGTTAAAATCAGTTTCACATGAGCTGCCAGCCCATCTTCGTAATAAATCTCCAGGATAAGTGCTACGAACGTGTGCCTAAGGGATGCCTAGGTAGCACTTCTTAGTAGATTTCTGTATATTTATCACTAGGTTTTTGTCTGCTTTTTTATCTTCTAGAGTGAGTGTAATAGCATCAGTGCTACATTTCCCTCCACCTGTTCCCACTGAAAAGAACCTCCTTATCACTGACATTGCTGAAGTGTCTTTCCATTGCCAGTTAATTATTAGGGTTGTTTTATGCAGTAATTCAGAACAACATGTGCTTATTAGAATGATGAAAAATTAGCGTTTCATTAAAGTTGACTTCCTGCTTTTTTAAGGCTATTGACAGTATTCATCAAGTGGGAGTCTACTGCTTAGCACTCGTACCAGCAAACACGCTTCCCAAGACGCCGCTGGGAGGAATACACCTGTCAGAAACCAAACAGCTCTTCTTGGAAGGGTCGCTGCATCCTTGTAATGTGCTAATGTGCCCCCACACATGTGTAACAAACCTGCCTAAACCAAGGCAGAAGCAACCAGGTAAGAAGAGTGAAGGCAAAGGGACCGTGACTTAATGCTGTATGTTGATGGTACTGTATGGAGCAAGATCAAGTAACTGCTAATGCAGGTGAGAATCGGCTCGATCAGTTGTTCCTGTTAAATATTCCAGGTGTGTTAAGGACATCATTGGTTTTGGCAGAAGCTAGAAGTACCTTCACAAAGAGCCCAAGCAAAAATGCTCCAAAACCCTAACTTTGGTGAAAATTAAGACATTTTTATCACTCTACAAGGCACTGGAGAGACAACACCTGGAGTTCTTTGTAAAATGCTGGTCAGTAGTGTTTAAAGAGGATGGGCTGAAACCAAAACAGAGAAAGATAAACTCTTGGCTTATTTGAAGGCTGAGTTTGTAAAGTAGAAGTAGAGAGGAAGAGGACTGTTGACAATAGCAGTGTTGGAAGCATAGCAAATACTTGAAAACTGGCCATGAATAAATTAAACCTAAGAAAGAGGATAAATGTTTTTACCTGAGTAGGGAGGTTCTGTGTTATTCTTACAGCAGGCATATTTGAGGGAGAACCCTGACTAGTTTTAAGATGATTCTTTGGAAGTTCTGCCACACTTTATGAAGAATACTGGATGAAGTGGTGCAGCAAGGCACTGACTCAGGACACTGAGAAAGCCCTGGTAGCCTGCTGTAGTCCAGTGGCTGGTTACTCATGCCTAATGAACAAGCAAATTGTAAAAAATTTTTTACTTTAAATCCAATTGCAGGTTTTAGTACTCATATTAATTTCGAGGATTTCTGAATCTGTAGCCTCAGGCTTAAGACCCGAATTCAGCTAATTAGGCTAAGTGTTGGTTACTTTCCATTTTAAAAACCAGCTTGGAATAGGAAATGGTTTTACCCTCTGGATCTCAAATACAAGGACTGTCCATCATGATTTCAGTGCAAGTGTGTGAAAACCGTCAGCTTGTTTGTTTATTTAAAACCTTTGGACAAATGTTTCAGAAATCAAAACCATAATCTGAGTTTGCAGATACTGGCAATGTCAGAGGTTAACAATGACTTCCACTAGCTTAATGAAAGCAGTGAAGCCTTTCACTGCCATGCTCACTTCAGTATTTCCTTGTTGCTGCTTCACAAAGTAATCACTGAATTAGGATCAGTGCAGTGGAGATACTTACAGATGCATTATGTATACATTATATATCTCTATGGTAAAAGCAATGCCAGGAACACAGAAACTAAACTGATAGCATCATATTCTCCCATTTTTCATAGTTGTGATATACCCAGAGGATACTGCTTTCATGTTTTTAAAGCAGGGTGGTCTGTAGGTGTTGTTTACTGTACATTATCTGGTTGGTTACACATCTTGTATTTTGACCCTTATGCCATACACCATCACTGAGACAAAGCTTGGCCATCACAGACTAGAAGTAAAGCCTGATAGCTACTGCAGTGTATCAGTAATTCATCCAAATGTTTACATGAGTGTAAATGGTATCTGAGGGACAGGTATTTTTCCCTAATGGCAGCAACACAGCATCAGTGAAATCCACCTCATGGAGAAGCGTCAGCTGTGACATCTTCCTTTGTTGTGAAGTTATTTTTCTTCAGTCTCTACCTTGTGCTAAAGGGCTTGCATATGTTTTATCATATGCACCATCTGCCTTCCTAATCCTTGTCGCTTCATGTCTATAGCATTACAGATTTGCTAATACAGATGCAACTTAGCCCAGGGAACAGGAGAGAGAAATAGGAACATTGTTCCTGAAGCCTGGATAGATCTTATCTGGTTTTAGGCACTGAAATGGACATGCCTAAATTAGGAGCTGGATTTTCCAAAAATTTCTCATATCAAGGCAGACAAGATGTGTCTCTGACAGCAGAGAGCACATGCTAAATGGGCTCCTTAGTTACGTATGTTCAGAGGCCTGCCTATCTTCCAGCTACTTCTGGTCCATCAGCCAAATTTTGTGTCGGCGGAGGTGTGCTCAAGGTTTGGTGGTGTGGATAACAAGGAGGAAAATATCATGTAAAGCAAAAGAAACAAAAACAATTTTCATCCACAAGTGAAGGATTTTTACTGCAGTTGGCACATTTCTGCTTTATTCTAGAAATTGGCCCTGCCTCTGTGATGGTAGGGAACTTGGTCTCTGGAAAAAGAATTGCACAGGCCAGTGGTAGAGATTTGGGGCAAATAGAAGATAATGACCAAGCCAGAAAGGTAAGCGAAACTATTCTGATATGGCTTATATTTAGCTACTTAACATCAGGACCCTTAGCAGTATATAGATTGTATTATCATTATTGCAGAATTTGTTAACTTCTTTTTTTAGTTCACACTAAAGTATTTCAGGATCCCCTTTACAGATAAATATAAAATAGACATGAGGGGGGATCGCTGTATTTCATTTGTATGGATTTTTTTTGTAAATTTACATGGGACATCAGAAGAAACATGGTGGAAAGTGTTAGTGGGGCTTCTACCAGAAATCACCCTCTGTTACATCTTTTTTACTAGTTTAAGTGGAGTCCAGGGAGTTTTGTTTTCATATATAGTCCTGACCTTATCTGTTGTTATTTTGATCCTGTCAAATTAAGCTGAAATTCAGCTCTTTTGGGGGCTTATGTGAGTAATTAAATTAGTAAGTTCTAAGCTGTATAAATATTTATATATTTATAATAATAAGAAGAGAGGAAGCTAAAGAATTAAAGTTGTGCTTAAATTCAGGGATCAGTAAAAACTATTTTATTGCTTTGAAAGTGTAAGTAGTAATATATCATAATCCCAGCAGTGGCTTCACTTCCAGAGAGGCCGCTGCTACCGTGCAAAAGCACCTTGCTATAAATATGTGTGATGATAAGAGAATTAATTCAGGTTTAGTGCTTCTGGGTATCGATGTAAAATGTAGCATATAAATAAGAAAGACGTAGCTAAATTAGCAAAAATGGTTATCTGGTTTTTAAAGCCAAAAAATTATTTAGTGTCGTGACTATCACTCTGCTTTATTTTAGTTCCTCTTCCTCTCAGAAGTGTTGCAGTGGAGAGCTCAGACCACTCCTGACCACGTGCTTTACACTCTACTCAACTGCAGGGTAAGAAGCTCAGGCCACGACTCTGACAGGCCGCGGTGTGGAAAATGGCACACTGGTATTGCAGCTGCACCTGCTTGTGCTGTGACTCAGTGCGACCTTTCTGTTTCTTTTCCCGTTAATACTCGGCTGTTATATTTAATGTCCACCGAGGCAGAAAGGAAGAGAGAATAATCATTGCCAGTTGTCAAAATATAGATTGCTTTTGTATCAGACAGCGTGCCTTACACATTTCTCATTTCTTTTTCCACCACATATATGTTGTGTCTGAGCAGATCTATTTCCATACTGATTGTTCCTGTACCAAAGAGTAGTATTTCATATCGCTCGCCATACTGACTTCCAATTTGAAAAGCACAGGCTTGGCAAAATCAAAGCATTTTCCCTAAATAAAGCAATGATTGTTGGTTTTGAGACTGAACTGTCTGAGGGAGGTGTGAGAATGGGGAAAGGAGGTGAAGAGAAGAAGAAGAGGCATGTCCAGAATCCAACCAAGTCTGCAGAGAATCATTAATAAATCTGCCTGCACAGCCTACATGAGGTGCCAGCCTGGCACAGCATTTCATTGCTTATCAAAAATGAATTAATGCATGTGAGGTGGTGCAGAGCTCAGCTTTACTAAGAGTGGGTGATTACAGACTTCTTAGATGATGGTAGATGACAAACCGTTAATTCCAAGACCACTGCAAGGAATGAAAGTCTGATTTCAAACCATCCCACCACAGTACATCTAGACACATCTTATCAAAACTGGGAAACACACGTAGTGTGTGAGGGTCTCCAAGAGAGGAGGGGCCTGAGCAGTGCTATTCTCCTGGGCCACCTGGAGTAGCTGGTGTTGTTTCAGCCCATGTGGTCCCTGCTCAGCTTGGATGGGATCTTAAACCTCCGGTAATTTGTGAACTTCTGTGAAAGGATCACTTACTCTATTTATAGGATATGCTTCCCCAGCCCATGTTACAGTGCTGGTACCAAAGTTCAGTTTGAGGCTACTAAGAAGTCATTAAATGACCTTTTTAAATTCAGATTAATAGCTAATATGATGCAAAGAAGTGCAACTTGACAGATAATAGTGAAGTAGTAATGTAGTTGTCTGTGGCAAAGTAGAAATCTTGAGAGGCAAGGCTGTTTATAGATTCAATATTACACCATTCAAACAGTGCATTGTTCTGTCCTGCAAGTTAGGAGCAAAGATGCTGTGAGGAAGACAATGATGTGTACTGTCCTGTCTCCTCCACACAGGCTGTTGCTTTTAAGCTTTAAATAAAGCCAGACTTCCCATGCTGGCAAAAGGGTTCAAACAGTGAGAGGGAAGGACACAATGTGCAAAACAAGGATTAAAAAAATAATTTCTCGTTCCGTGGAAGTGAAAGATAATTGAATTTTGAAATTCAGTTTCTCCATTACTCTCAGTGTGGAGTATCGTATCATATGAAATTTGTTTGGAGAGATGTAATACTTTATGGAGAGATTTGATGTTTTATGGAAAGAAGTGACAGGTTTGGTGGGATTTAGCCTAGACAAGTTTTATTACCCATCCTGAATTTCAGTTCTGATTTGTAACTTTTCCCTTTTTGTCTTCCTTGCACATTGTCTGTAGGCTTTGTTCTGAAACATCCAGGCATCTTGCAGTGGATGACTAACAGAAATCCAATGAGATTAGTATTTTCCTGTAACCCAAGCTTTTTGAGAATTTGGAATATTTCAAAATTAGAGCAGTGCGTTGTTTTTAGTGTGTGTCATGAAGGATTGCAACACCTTTACGTTGCAGGAGACCTCATATAAAAGACCCGAAGGGAATAGTTGCCTGGTGCTTGCCAATGATTCTTGTCCAACAACAGGATTCTCCTTCCCTGCACTTCACATAAACAGTCTTTCTTCTGGTTCATCTGTAGCAAGTGCCAAAAGTCTTCAATGTGAACAAGTTTTGCACAAATTTGCATGATTTGCAATGATTCCCAACTGTGTAAGTTGGGCAGAGAGGAACCTGATGAAGTTCAACAAGGGCAAATGCAGGATCCTGCACCTGAGGAGGAACAACCCCATGCGTCAGTTCAGGCCTGGGGCGGACCTGCTGGAGAGCAGCTCTGTGGAGAGGGACCTGGGTGTCCTGGTGGATGACAGGTTAACCATGAGCCAGCAGTGTGCCCTGGCTGCCAA
>Ga0181612_122923_pt1 | contig 11446 bp, 10 predicted proteins | sample HoacroProtozoa21_FD_119630 | JGI IMG/M metagenome (GOLD analysis project Ga0181612, IMG submission 119630) | Hoatzin crop microbial communities from Cojedes, Venezuel. Combined Assembly of Gp0051906, Gp0051904, Gp0051908
CCAGATCATAATGAAGAAAAACAGGACTGTACCCAATATTGATCCCTGGGGTACACAACTAGCTACTGGGGTACACCGCTAGTTACTGGCCTCCAATTTGGCTTTGCACTGCTGATCACCACCCTCTGGGCTTGGCAATTCAGCCGGTTTTCAATCCACCTCAGTCTGCTCATCCAGCCCGTACATCAACAGCTTGATCTATGAGTATCTTAACGGGAGACAGTGTTGGAAGCCTTACTGAAGTCCAAGGAGACACTGTCCACTGCTCTCCCCTCATCTACCAGGCCAGTCATTTTACCATAGAAGTTTATCAACCTGGTCAAGCACGACATGCCTTTGGTAAATCCATGCTGACTACTCCTGATGACTTTTGTATCCTTGTGAAATGTGTCTGGAAAATGGTTTCCAGAATTAACTGCTCCATCACCTTCCCAGGGACTGAGGTGAGGCTGACTTGCTTGTAGTTCCCTGGGTCCTCCTTCTTGACTTTCTCGAAACACAGGAATGACATCTGCTTTCCTCCAGTCCTCAGGCACTTCTCTCAGTTGCTCAAAGATTATTGAGAGTGGCTTCACAATGACATCAGCAAACTCCCTCAGCACTCGTGGGTGCATCCCATCGGGGCCATTGGACTTCTGTACATCCAGTTTGCTGAAGTATTCCCTGACCTGATCCTCTTCCACCAAGGATATGTCTTCCTTGCTCCAACCTTTCCCTCTGATCTTTGGGACCTGGGATTCCTGAAGGCTGGCTCTTGCTAGTAAAGACTGAAGCAAAGGTGGCATTCATTACTTCAGCCTTTTCCATGCCCTGTGTCGTCAGGTTCCCTACCTCATTCAGCAATGGGCTCACATTTTCCATAGTCTTCCTTTTATGATTATATGCACTTATAGAAACCCTTCTTGTTGCCTTTGATATCTCTTGCCAGATTCACTTCCAGTGCTTTGGCTTTCCTAACTGCATCTCTGCACGCTCAGTGTCTCTGTATTCCTCCCAGGTTACCTGTTCCTGCTTCCACTTTCTGTTGGCTTCCTTTCCGTGTCTGAGTTTTGCTGGGAGCTCCCTGTTCATCCATGCAAGCCTCCTGGCATTTTTACCTGACTTCCTATTCATTGGAGTGGACTGCTCTTGAGCTTGAAGGAGGTGATCCTTGAATATTAAATAGCTTTCTTGGGCCCTTCTTCCCAAATACAATACAAAACTATCAATTTTGGATGAGAAGAAAGTGCCAAGAACAGCCCTTTTATCTGAAAGTGTTACAACTGGTCACAGAGTCTCAGTTCATCTATCTTATAATAAATGACCATGTCTAGGGTACTTCACACCGGTGCAGTGGTACAGGTTAATAATACAGCTGATTAATTCAAATTCCTAAGTATGTTGCTATTCGCACCATTCTTAGGTCACACAAAACAATTTCATTTATTTGCACAGAAACAAACTTTCAGTAGAAGGGAACTGTTTAGCAGAAGTGAACTTAAAATACCATTTGATTAGACTGCTGGATTACACAGCAAAAGCCAAACAAACTAAATAAAAAAAAACCCTACAGGTAAACATTGATATTGCTTTGACTGACAGAATACAACTTCTGTATCATTGGGACTTAAATATTCTTCAATGGAATGTTTCTTTGTAGAAGAATGGGATCCCTGAAAAATAAACTGTTACTACCTCTGAGTATCTGCTGAATGAGAACGATAAACCTAAATGCTATTGCAAGGTTCTTCACAGGATATACAGCATTGTTTCAAGTACTTCATCTGTAAACCCACAACAGATTGGTACTGATCACACATTTCCTTAGCTGAAATAGTGGCCAGAATATTTCTCTCAAAGATCAGATCCTTTACTACAGGGTACGATTTGCTTAAAGAAAGGAAATATAATTTACCTTACAAAACCCAAAGATTTGTACCTGCACAAGGGCTAATGTTCATGGATTATTCCATACAAACACACATACACACTATGTGCATTCCTCTCTCAGTGCATGTGAACTGCTTGTTCCTAAATACACAGTCTACAGACAGCAGTATTTTCTACACAGTGCTTGAAAAAACTGTAAGACAGTGCAAGCCCAAAGCAACTTAATTTCCCTTCCCAAAATTCAAGTAACATAGAAACACAAAGCAAGAGAACAGATTACACTGCCTGTACGCATCTTGACAAACTATACCTAACACATAGCAGCTGCTGGGTTAAACTACAACAATGCATTACAATTGCCCTTTTTCTATCAAGAGATTGTCCATAGCTAGACCCCAGTTACTGTGATTCCCAAGCAGCTGACCAATCTGATGGAGACAGGAACTCAGTCCTAATAGAACCTAAACCGCAATATGAAAATATAAAATGCAACCCAATCTAGTTGAAAATGTCCCTGCTCATTGCAGGGGGGTTGAACTAGATGAGTTTTAAAGGTCCCTTCCAACCCAAACTATTCTATGATCTTTCCCAAACACAAAATACAACCTAGAGGCTTCTGCAATGTCACACACCTGTAAAACCCTGCGTTTGGAGCTATGACTGACTGATTTACATAAATTCACATACAACCATTTTTGAAAGATATTGCAGGAGGTGTAATAGCCCTACCAAAAAACTGAGCAGCTCAGAATGATCTGATTACTTTAGAACTTGTAGGACTACAGCTGCTGCACAAATAAGACTGTGCTGCACCAGCCGGGAATCGAACCCAGGTCGCAAGAATGGGAATCTTGCATGATACCACTACACCACTGGTGCTTCCCTGTAATCTATGCAGTAATAAAATCACCTGGGGCTTCCCCAGGGTGCAAAGTGCTGCATAGCCAGTTTAGACAGGATACAAAGGATTCCTAGCCTTTTTGCTAAGCTGCTGAGACAAAAGAATCTTGCATAGATCTAAAACATGTTGTTCCCTGTGAATTAAAACACTGGATCTACTACAAGGATGTCAGGAAAACTAGCCAAGAGTACACATGTGAATGGCCCAAGTCTTACCCAGATGATAATGATCAAGGTTGTGTAGGGATGGGGTCAGAAACAAATTACCTGAAGAAAGTAACACAAACTCTAAAATACTGACAAAAGGTCACTGGGAAATTAACTAATCACTTTCCCTAGGGAAGTTTTGAAACAGCCAACACTGGAAACCCTAAAAAAATATTCATCTGATTGTTTGTTAAAATGGGTATAAGTATAGCTAAACCATCTTTTTTGGAAGGTAGTGACTAAATGGCCTCACAAATTCCTTCCAAAACATCTATGCTTATAAAAAGACTTAAATATCGAAATACCAAAGACAAAAGAGCAATTCACCTGAACAGTGCAAAGCAGATCTGCAGATCTGTGCTGTATCTGGAAAGAAATTAAAGGAACCAAACAATGACTGTTCCACTCCAGTTTCCTGTACCTTTCATGTGGAGCAAAACCGTTTTGTGTATACAAGGCTACCCATGACTCTGGAGGTCAAAACACTTTAAGCACGATGCAAGAGGAACATAAATATTCTAAGCAGAAAAGCAAGTGGACTACAGCTGAAAGAAGAACTATGGTTCTTTGGTGCATGAGTTCCCTACTCAAGTCCATGTGCAGATGTTGAAAATTTTATCACAGCTTCTGCAGCTTATTCAGAAGCTCTGTTCCCATTTGAGAAGCATGGTAAGTTCCTGATTTTTCTTTCCTTAAGCCTTCATATATTTGGTAACTGTGCACAGCACATGGATCTGGTATTTTTTGATCTACTAGTACTTGTAAGATATACTCAGACACTACATATGAGGTCAAATGCACCGTTTTTCCGCAGCTTCTTTCATCCAAGACGTTTAACATACTATGAAGGAAAGGCAACACAGATGGGGCGTGAATGTTCATATGGACAACAAATCCCAACACATTCCAGTAATCGGAACATTCTCCACACACAAATACTTGTTTGCATAAACTTTGTATTTGAGATCCTTCAAAGTTCAATCACAAGTTACCTGGAGATAGGTCTTGGAATACTTTGGGAAAAAATTACTTCAGAATCATTTTGCCAAAGGCAACGCTATTTCTGGATGCCTCTGCACAGCACTCAGTATCAGTGTGTGTGAAGATGTCCTCATCAATGCCATCAATACAATCTGAAGTACACTTCTGATTATAAAAAGCAGGCCTGCTTCAATGGTCTCACAGAAGATACTGAGAGAATATGACATCCATTTTACAAAATGTAGCAGGCAGAAGTCTCTCTCTGTCTCATATCGAGAACTTTTTGAAAGTTTTAGATCTCTGTGAGAAGAGGTAAGGATTTTACATTTATTGACAGGAAAATGTCTATACGCTGGATTAAGAAAACTTGTAAATCAACTGCCTGGTTCATGTAATAAGGTAATTTGAGAAGACAAACACAGTAAATAGGGGATCAGATAACACCTTATGGATGTAGTCAAGAAGATTCAGTAGTGATCAAGTCAGAAATCAATTAAAAGGTGTCCCCATCATGGTCATGAGTAGTAAGTAGAAGTCTCGCTATGAAATGGGACCCTTAGTAACAGAAAACATCTTCCCTAATTTCTTCTGATCTGTGTGATAGAAAAGCAGAAAAGAGATTTCAGCAGTCTGGGGATGGGAAGAGACTACCATAAAGCGAAAATAGAGGAGCTGGCTAGCAACCAAAACCCCTCCAAATCTAGTAAGAAAATGAACATTATAGTAACATAAAAATCTTTGACCTTTCTGACCATTTAGTCCATGTTGCTAATCACACATTAACAAAGAAATCACTTACTAAGAAATAGTAAGATGAAACTAGTGAGAAGTAATGAGGAACAGGATGGTGAGAAAAAAACAGCCAACAGATGCTCCTCTAGTTCCATGCACGTGTATAAAGAGAGCTACAGTCTGGAAAATGGCAAGATATTGGTTAACAAAACTGTTTCAGACAGGTGGGCATAGTGAGATGTTAATGACCAGTCCAATCTTTCTTTGAGGATATTTCTGAGCAGCAGTGAAGTTCAGAAAAGGTATGGAATCCCCTGGACAGGTTTACTGGGTCTGGCTCAGATGGAGTTAACTTTTTTTATAGCAGCCCACATGGTGCTGTGTTTTGGATTAGTGGTTAAAACAGTCTTGGTAACACACCAGTGTTTTGGTTATTGCCGAATGGTGTTTGCACTTTCTTTTTTCCACTCAGCCACCCCCTAGTAAGTAGGCTGGGGGTGGGCAAGAAGTTGAGAAGGGACACAGCAAGGACAGCTGACCCAAACTGGCCAGAGGGATATTTAATGTCATGTTGAGCAATAAAAACGGGGTAGGGGAAGAAGGAGGTGAGGTTTTTTTGACTTCTTAGGTGGCCATTGCTCAGAGACTGGCTGGGCATTGATCTGCTTGTAGGAGGTGGTGAATGATTGCTTTGACATCCCTTGGGTGTTGTGGTTTCCCTCCCACATACCTATTACCCTGTCTTTACCTCAACCCACGAGTTTTTTAGATTCTAAAATTTAAATTTAGATTTTTCTAGGATGACTGTAAAATTTTAGTGTGCAAGATGGTCTCACGTAACAATGCTTCCCAAATCTGTTTTCTGAGAACTTGCCTCTCTCTCCTGATGTTCCGCATTTGCCTGTACATGTTCTTACAAATCTGAGTTTCCTCTTTCAGCCTACCAGTTCATACTTCCACCATAGGCAAGAACTCTCTCCATTGTCTTACATGTATGATGAAATAAAAGTTTTAATCAATCAAAAAAGATGTCAATGAAATTGAAAATAATAGATTTGTAAAGCTACAGCACTAAGTCTAAAATGTTCTAATAATCCCAGTAAGTAGTTCCATCAACATTAGAACTAATGAAGCCTGGTTTCCTACCCATTTGTGTCCTATCGTTGATTTACTTTGGTATGTAAGGTATGAGCTCCAACTTGGAGTGTTACTAAGGAGTATGCACATACCTCCTCCTCTCTTTCATCTTTTTATCTCCTCCCTTTTCCCACATCTCCTGTATGGAATTTTTGGGGTCTAGTAAGGAATGTGTTCATCCTGACATCTGTATTCAACTCAGTCATCAATTTCTACAAAACTTATAAGAGTCTAGTTATTTTCAAGAGCTTTTCTTTTCAGTTGACTTTGCTGAAACCAGACAATAAAATCCAAAGCTACTGTGGGGATGAAGAAGATAACCTGTCAGGTACATAAAAACAGCATATGTCTAGTGTCCAAAGGAAGAAGGAACTAAAAATTAATTATATTTGCTGTTATATTATAAATGTATTGAAAATGTTATGTACAATATAGTTTAAAGAATAGCTACTTGCAATCAGTAAACTGAGGAGCTACAATAGATGTGTGCATACAGTCTTACAAGAATTCAGACAAAACAGAGAAAAATAACATTTCAGATTCTACATTTTTAACAACTGTATATGAAAAAAATACAAATAAAATTTGTAAAAGTTTTTACCAAAATGTTTTGGGGACTGAGGTTTCTGCTAACATACAGAGAATTTCAGAATCTTCCTCATTTTGTTTTATTTTAATTGTCAAAGCATGTGTTTTGTCTTTTGCAGAATTTTAGTTATTTTCCTTTCAAGAGACAGGCAAAAAAGTTCGATGATAGATTTCAGCCTGAAGTGATTTTTAATTATTGTAAGGTTAAATTACAGATAGACTTAAAATAACAGCGAGGTTCACTTTTATAGGCATGCTTTCAGTGAAAAAAATAATGCTTGCTTCCTATATTTATAGTGTAGGTATTACCTATTTCCAGATTTTTGCAAAAACTCTTCATTTTCTCCCTTAAGTTCTTCGTTTTCACATTTCAAAATGTCCAATGCTTCATTAATATTGAGAAGCTTTAGTCTTCTATTCTGTAGATCACTTTTCCTGGTCGATTTCTAATGAACATTAAAACATTCAGACACCATTAGCATAAGCTGAAAGTATTTCAGGCCAACACAAAAAAATCCAGCATGCAAGCATTTTTTACTTCATTTCTATAAAAACAATAAAAAACTTACTAATTCTTCCACAGCTTTAATCACTTCAGAAGAAGCATGTGATTTTTTTGTGCTCTCGTCTCCTTGGGCAGCTATTCTGTTATTCAGATCTTCTATCTAGAAAATATTTTGTGAAGTAAGTAACACAAATATCTCCTATATTTCTTTGTAATAATTAAACAACACATCTAAAAAATAAATCTAAAAGGAAGGCAATTAAACAATAACTAGAAATATTTAACGCTATATTATTCATATGCACATAGCCATTGTGATGTATCCTAGAAGAATCTTTAGACTTCACAGTATCAGTAAGCACACACTCAAAGGCTGCTAACTCATACATGACACGTCGTATAATTAAGCAGAATACCTGAAGTTCCTCTCAGCCTCAAGATTTTCCTTAATATCTCAATACACCTATTTACTTAATACAGATTCATATAGAGATTCAACGATGGATCAATCACTGGAGGGTAAGGAAAATGAGGATGTTAGGGAAGCAAGCATCTATAGGATAAGGAAAACATTTAAAGTGGCTTTAGATCGACAAAGGCATACCTGCTCACATTGAGCCTCATGAACTTTGTTCCCTTCACCTCTCCTTCCTTTGCAGAGGCTGAAACAACATAGATGTCCTGGAAGAACTTACCCTTACAGTCTCCATAGAGATCTGGGTCTAACTGGAATAGGACCAGGCAACAAACGCATCCAAGCAGGATCAGGGTTGATACGGATGTTAGCATAAGGGTAGAGAATACATGTGGGAAGGTCAGGACAGAATTAGCACACAGGTGCTCTAAATGGCATGTAATTTCCTACTGCTACCTCAAGAATCTGATGAAGAGCAGGTTTACATAAGATACTTTGTGACTATGTCCCAGTAGCTAAGGAGGGAAATAATACAGGCTTTGTCTTGTTATCTTGTCCAGAATGTCATAGCTCTGTTGTACTTCTCTAGGATTTTGCTGATTGTCCTTGTATGGCTGTACTTTCCTAACTAGCTGGGGACTGAAGGTCCTAACCTCAATGGTTAGGGATTCTAAAATATGATTTGTGAGGAAAAACTGCAAAGAAGCACCTTTACTAATCTAGAAAAAGGAGACAAAAAAGAAAATTTCTAAGTTTCTCAATATGTAAAATATTCTAAGAAATATAGTTCAGGGGAAGTGTGGGAAAGACACAGCGAAATTGGTTACATCTACAGGGCAAAAAACCCCAGTAAATTAAGTATGAGCAAAATGTCCCAGTTTTTAAATTGCCAGTACATGGGAAAAACACAATTCAGAAATGCTCTTCCCTCTTTCAAGACTTTCAGAGCAAACATTTTGACAGGAATGACCTGAAATACTGCCATATTGTGCAGGTAATTAATGAAGACCAAAGAAGAAAGGAGGAATAGTTAAGTATGAGATTGATCTTACTAGAAGGGTTTCTTCCAATATTTAAAGAGCAAAGCCCATACAGATACAGAAAATGGATTTAATGCATACAGATATCTTTTGTAATGCACATCTGGGTAACAAAAAAACAAAAAAAAGGAAAACTCAGAGTTGTCCTTACAGTGTCAAATGTTGTAACACTCCTAATAGGTCATATACAAAATGTAAAAAACAGTATGAAATACAACGAGGGAAAAAAGCCAGGAAAAAAGATGAAGAAAAATACTACTTCAGTAATTCTGTCTTCAAGTTTGTTGATGTATGTGACAATTGTCATGTTATAATTTGGATCCCATTCAAACCCCACTGAAGGCACTGAAAATAATCTCAATATTTTCCCGATTCCCACAATAACTCCATTATCCAGTAATATTTCTATGACGATCACAAGTATCACTTTGAGCTTTCTGAAAATCCACTATTATTTATAAAGATCTATTGAGTTAATTGGTTTAGCCACATGTTTGAAGGACATGACATTGACAATAACAGATGAGCTTTATGCTAAACTTAACTCTGGCTCACCTTTACCATACACTAATCAAACCAAAGGTGTTCACCAAGAGGAGCAGTTGCATGCTCCACCTTATCCCTGTTGCGCTTTTCTCTCTTTAGTTTGTGTTGGTCTTAACACCCAAGTAGAAGCTACTGAAGTATATCGGGTCAGGGAAACCCAGCTGGAAACATACCCAGAAAGAAAAAAAAAACAGGTTTACTAATAAGTATTGGCTCTATTTGACAATACTGTTTTTCTAGATACCAGTTTGTAGCAATTGGTGGTGCCAACAACAGGAAGAAAACTTTACTTTTGCAGGGGATGTGCTTTGGGGTCTTTTCGTAAGTTCTGGGAATGCTTCGTAGATTCAGCTTCTCAGAAATACTCTATCTAGATTCTGGATTCCACTGGATCCTTAGCAGGACCTGGCTATCTAGATCCACAAACCACACAGTACTGGGCATGTACCAGACTATGAATTTCATACTTTATTTATACACACATACACACACACATACATAAGTCCATATAAAAAAAACCCACAAGTTTTGTTGTGGGCATCTAAATCCTGTTCTACGTATTTTCTACTGGTTCCACATATGGAACTGTCAATTAATTGAAAACTCCTACTGCCAACTACAACAAGTTTTTGAAATGAATGCTAGACAAATATAGCAGAAAAGCAGAAAACAGAGGAACTTTAAGTAAAATAGGGTATCACTCTGCATGCTGTAAGAGTGCATCACACGCCATCTCAGGTCAAAAAATCTACTAATTCAAGAGACCACTTACACTGTCCCACTAAATGTACACTTTTTTCCAGACGATTTAAGAAGATAAACAATATTAAGCAGATATGCACCCAATAACAAAAAATGTCCAGGTCACTTACAGGAATGGAAGATGGTTATCACATTTTTAATAAATAAAGCTGAAAAAGAATACTACAACAGAAGAATGAACATAGGAGTTCTATAGAATCTACCACTTTTTATTTTTAAATCAGTATTTGTATTTTTACTTTTACAGGGGATCTTAATTCTTAAATAACAAAATATTCAGGCATTCATGTACTTTTCAATAAAAGATACTCATTTACTTGCATGTTTATAAATATTCAAGACTCACTTTGCTGTTCCAACATTTTGCATCTTCCTGGATTTCTGCTATTTGCTTCACTAACTTCTCAAGGTGTTTTTCATCCTTTATAATCTTCTCCTCTGTTTCTTTTAACTTCATACAGTATTCGGTCCAAATAAAATCAGAATGCTTTAACTTATTCCTAATAGAAACACACACATAGTGAATCAATCTATTTGGAAATGTTCCAAGGTAGTCCCTCTCCATAAAGGAAAATGTAAAGCAGATCTGAATTAGTAAAGATTTATTTTGATTTTCTACTACATTTCTTGAACAGGTATACATGAGAGAGTTTCAAAATATCTGCCCTGGCAGGTTCATGCAATTTCAGCCAGCTATCAAAACTACTCATGCTACCAGTTCACTTGCACTTAAACAGTCTGCCAACATTACAACTTCTAACTGGGCCTCTCAACAGATATTGGTATAGTTAAGCGCAAGACTTTGTTTCACACCTCACGTTAATTAAACAAAACAGGAGTCAACTTCTTTCTCTGCTAGTGGCTGAATCTAGTTCAGAGCCATCTTCACTTAATCCACTGCACTGTCATCTTGTGGAGAAATGTTATTTGTGAAGAAAATTTTTTACTGACATCTATTCCTCATGTAAAAAGGAACTTGCAGATAGTAGGCGAGGTCAAAGGAGGGGATAAGGACTTTGCTTTCACTCTGAATAGCAGATTTATCAGCGTTATGAGAAGGAAAACTGCCCATAATTACAGAAAGAGATAATAATAACTACAACAATCGTCAGGAAAACACTCCCACGAGACACTGTTAGGCCTCATTATAGACTGTACACAGGCTTTTTGTCACAGCTGTGTATGAGAATGGATTTGGTCAAAGGCAGAAGAAACAGAGGGACATTAGGTTAAAATTTTACAATGACTGTTGGTGCTTATCCATTATTTTTACTATTGTTGCAGCAGACAGAAAAGAGGAGTTTCCCCCATGCTCCTCAAAGAATTATCTTGGTCAATAACATACTCTGAAGCATGCCTTAAATGGCAAAATAAATCCACCGCAGGAGAACTAAAACCAACAGTAGCTGAATTTTAGAGACATCTACTGCATTACACTCCAAATAAAACCTGAACTAGTTTTGCATACTTAAACACAGTAAAACAACAGAAAACAATAATGAAGAGACTTCATCACTAATTCAAGAGCTGTTCCTACAAGATTATTTAATAGACACTCTTCCTTTATTTGCCTCCAAGATTTCTATCTAATGATAGAGAAAAGACTTATCTTGCAAAGTCACATTCCAAATGTCGCAGAATATATATAACACAAGCGTGAAGCCTAACACTCTGAAGACCTCTACTGTTTTAGGTCCCACTACCCAAGAAAGAAATATATAAATGATACTTGGAATTCTTCTAATGACAAACACGTAACAGGCA
>Ga0181612_174104_pt1 | contig 11446 bp, 7 predicted proteins | sample HoacroProtozoa21_FD_119630 | JGI IMG/M metagenome (GOLD analysis project Ga0181612, IMG submission 119630) | Hoatzin crop microbial communities from Cojedes, Venezuel. Combined Assembly of Gp0051906, Gp0051904, Gp0051908
CTCTCTTACCTCCAGGGACTGGTATGCCTGAGGGCCGGCCTTAGCAGTGAAGACTGAAGCAAAGCTGGCATTCAGTAGCTCTGCCTTCTCTGGATCCTCCACCACCGGGGCATCCACCTCATTCAGTAGCGGCCCCACATTTTCCCTAATCATCATGAATACCCTGAGCTGGTGGAGACTCTGCATTACCACATTTACACTTCAGCTTTGTCTGCGTACAACAGGGGTAATATCAGCCCTTCATCACACGGGGATGGGACAAAGATGAATCAGCCTGTAGATCAGTAAGGTAATGCACACATTAACCGATGACAAAACACATCTCTCTGGAGCAGAGATCTCAGAGCACAGCAAACAGCAGGACTAAAAACAAAGGGATGAATGTAGATGAATTTCTTATAGCCATCCCATTCAAGGAAAGAAATGGGAACTTCTAGGAAAATAAAATATATCCCATCAGGCATGCAGAGAGTGAGTAGTAACGTACAAACATACAGGTTACTGAAGGGCAATTTTACTGCTAGTGTTTCCTCCTGTTTTAAGTATTTGTGCCTGAAACCTTATAAACATGCTTCTATGTTACCTATGTACGTAACATTATAAATGGTGTTCTTTAGGTCACTATCCATGCCATAGAAAGTAACAGGGTGCACATTGCTGTTGAACTATAAACCTTAGCCTTTCAATTACTTTAACAAACACTTCCCAATGGCAGTCCAGTTGATCTGCTACTGGACTAACCAAGCAGTATTCATCACAAAACTACAGCCTCTTGGAGGGGAAAAAAAAAAGATTAAAAGCAAAATCACAGCAGAGCTTAGGAAGGCAGGTTAGAAGACTGAGTATTACCAGGAATGAAAACAAAGTTGGGAGAACAAACTGAAGAAGAAAAGTAACATCTCAAATTCATTTAAAAGCCCTAAAATTAGATCTATTTAAGCTCAGGTACTAAGCATTTGCTTACATTCTGCCTTCTTCAGTATGACAGAAGCACATCCTTTACTGGTCTTTGCTGGTAAAGACCGTTTTCTGAATCAGGACTACAGCATCCAGAGTACAGATGTTATACTGGCTGAGCAACATAAAAGCCTCAGATATATGTTATTAATTTGTGAACTGCAGATATGTTTAATTGTAAACAAATCATGAGAAACTTTGAGGAGCTCTAAAAATAATTACAGCCAACAGGATGAATGTTTGCTGGTCTTAACACCCAACATCAAGAAGCCATTTGAAAACATCTTCTGCACTCAATTGCCATTTAAAAGTTGATTCAGTTCCTCTAACTCTGACATCCATAACTAGATTCAGCTTCAGAATATTTGTTTTCACTCATCATTAATATCCCGTCCTGTGCTTTCAAGCATTTCAAAACATCTCAAAACAAAATCTTCTGAGTTACTATAACAAAATATGATATACGAGAACATCATTCTGTAAGCTAGACTAGAAAAACTTGCTATTCATCAGGTTTGGACCCAACAAACAGGTCGTGCTCCACTGATACTAACCACTTACATGTTAAATACTGTAAGACATTATGCAAAAACACTTTGATCAAGCCAGCCTTTACTGTAAGTCTAACAATAAATGAAGCTGACACCCATCCATGCCATCAGTCACATACCTTTTTTATTGGTAATGAAGGCCAATCATGCAGATCTAGTACAGAGGAATCCCTTCTGTAAATACAAACTCTCTTTACCTCTGTGTGTGACAAAATAACCTTCATCTGTAAGCTTACAGTCGCAACAACGAGGCCTGTGACCACTGCTAATGACCCATCTTTGATAAACCGAAACAAACCTTGTAGAATAGAGTATCTGTATAAACAATAGAGCAGGTGAGAAAGCTTTCAACATCCACAGGCTCCTTGTGACATCCTGACCGCACCGAGCAGTGGTGGCTTCTGCTCTGCAGTCGTCATCCCCCAACAGCATACGTACCAAAACCTAATCCCACTCATAACTTTGATGGAAAGCAAACATAAAAAGTAAATTCCTGTAAGAATAAAATGAGAAGAACGTAAAGCACCTGTAGCGTGTCCTTTGTTTTATGCATTACTGGTGGCAATAATTATCTAATTGCCACAAGTCCTAAATTACATCTTTCTATCCCCAAACTATAGAGGACAATCTCCATGAAAGCACGGTTGCGTTTTTTCTTAAACTATGTCTTCTTAAACTAGTTATCTTCACCACATTAATTAAATAAAAAAGGCATCTTATTTATGGGTGTACTTTTCCAACAAAGCATGCTCAAGTTATTTACTGCCTTTGTCCCCCCTTAAACCAACAAAACACTTCTCCAGACTTAAATGGAGGTGAACTTCACATATGGTATCGAAACACCTGGATACATGTAATACAAGAGCCTTTTTGCTTATTCTGGAAGCAACTGGTAAGCTGCTGTTGCACTGGGTCCAGACTTGATTCCTTTAAAGCGAAAGTTATCACTCTCTTTCCCAACTTTTGAGAACTGAAGCGGTGTTTGCCTGCAACATGCAAATAATTTCTGAACATGAAATTCTTGTCAGAGGTGCCAGTCTGACAGAAGACAGACTCATCTAAAAATGAGTATTCTTTTCTTTCCTAGAATTACTTGTTTTAAAAACACTGTAAAAAAAATAAAGAAAAAAAAAAAGAAAAGAAAAACCACATGTTTTTTTAAACAAATGGGGAGAGTGAGAGACGCACTTGCTTTCGTTGTGCCCACAACAGGCCATTCTGCAGATCAACTCTCAGCTACACTATAGCATCCTAACACAAGTTCCTTTTGTAAGGCTAATTTAAAATATGTACTTCGGTTACAGAGAGTCTGGGCATAAGCTGCAACAACTGTCAAATATATACATATAAATCTATGTATGCAGGTAACACAGATATTTACCTGCGCTGCTTCAGTGTCCTTTAATTGACCAGAGACACCTTTTCAGTCCCAAAGCGCTCTACTTTCCTGCCCCGTCTTCCCATGGTAGCAAATTGAAAGCAAATGTTATTCTCATAAAACAAGTAGCAATAGCACATACCCACTTCTCCAGCATGAGCTGGAGCTTCTCCAGCTGACAGCAAGGAGCGACTTGTGTCCACAGAAACATTTGCTACTGCTCTCTTAATATCACATGCCAATAATCAAATTAACTGCAGAAACACGACGACCAGTCTTTTCATGCAGTATTCCTTCAAATCTAACAAGATTCCCAATTAAATGGCAATTTTTACTCCCCTGGATTGAAAGAAAAACCAACGCCAAAACAGAAGAGTGCCATCAACATCATCCTTACTAAAATGCAGTGCAGCAACACCTTACCCTCAAGGTCAGCAGGGCTGGTAAGTACAGCCTGGATAATAAAAAAATGTAGATAACAGGGGCTCCGGGAAGCCCAGTACCGTGACTCGGATAAACACAGACAGCTGAATATGTTTCTTATTGGCCCGTATACTGAACACTTCAGCAAAGAGTTAATTAGACACAGCTCTTTTAAGACGGACAGGCTGGTGCAAAAATACTGGAGGCAGAAGTTAGAGGTTTTCTTTTCCCACCCTGTAGAATGCTGTGTAATTCTCACCAAAATACTTCTAGTATGCATTTCAAGAGAAACAAAGTTACAAATCTTAAGGAAAATTTTCTTTTATCAAGCACATCTAAAACAGAAAACGAAACCGTCTTAATATCTCTCTGAAAAAAAGGTAAAACAAGAAATAATCTAATGCATTTTTATAAATCATTTTCTTCTAATCTATACTTACAGACAATTGTATTCACTGATCACAAAGTTGTTACACCAGAGAATTAAAGTTGGTGGAGTGGGCATTCACCCACATTTCACACGTTTTGTTTCCTCTTAGATAAAGCTTTTCTTCTGAATTTGCTGAGCTTTTAATCACTCTTGAGGAATATCCATTGTTTTAATGCTTCAGCTTTTAAATTATTGATTAAATCCATGCATACACTCAAGATTAAACACAGTTTAACACTGTGTGCTTTTAAGAAGGTAGGAAAGGTCATCTGTAAAACATGAGTATGAGTCAAGGACTTAGAAATTTGCACAGCTCCAAAAGAAAGAGGCAACCAGAGCAAGATGACAAGAGGTGATTATGTTACCATTCTATGATTCACTGACTGTTCCAGGAAAATCTAAAGGACAAGCATTCTCTGCTTGGAAACTAGAACCAGAAGGACACTATACAAGATAAAAACACCTCATTGCATGCACAAGAAACCCTTCCACAGAAGTATACTTTTACAGTTTACATGCCTATGGCACACACTATTTCTCAGAAATGGGTATGTCTTCATGAATAAACAAATAAACATGAAAGCGGGTAAGTATAGTTCTTCCACTAACACACGATTTTTTTTCATTTTTGTGTATTTTGAGGTTTAACCAAAGTTCAAAGATATGGAAATCTCCCAGTCTTTTTGGTGCACAGGGAGCCTGGTGGGAGCACAGCCCGCTCTCCTGCCCCCTCTGCTTTCTTCACTTACTTCAACAGGAGCTGAATTTGACCCCCTGTTTACAGTATCTACAGAAAATACATACATCTACAAGTGACATAGATCAGAAATTGGCATCTGACATCAACTCATGCCCATTTTGTACATGTGAAATTTGTATTATTTCATAAGCATACCGAATACTTCTCTACATTCATTTCTGGTTTTACAGTACTTCATTTAAAGGGCTATTTTCCAAGATCAAAAATCAGTTGAAACTGCAGATGGAAAAGGAAAGGGTAAAAAACCACTTGAATTAATCCTACCTAAGTAAAGATTTTAGAAAGGGCTACATGGATTACTGCTGAATAAGCGGCACCACAGCATTTGGCTTCAATTTGAAAGTCTATTTTATTTGATAAAACTACAGTGTGTTCTCTTGTCTTATTAAAACTGCATTCTACCTTACCAGGTCTGAATAGTTTGTATAAAACTGATTGCTACTGTTCTTAGTAAAAGCTCTAATTGCATTCCTGGTATAACTTAAAATGATAACCTTATCTTAATTAGTAGCATGCTACAGAAAATCTTCTGAAAGCCACAGAGGATTAACCTGCATTTTTAAACAGAAGCCTTGAGGCTGCGTGGGTTTTTTGCTTTTTTCATTTCACCTCCAACACAGGAGCTAGTGCTAATTTCTCAGAAACAAAAAAAGGAAGCAATCAAATTGAGAGAGGATAAATAACCCTACTGCCACCTCCTCTGGGCAACATGAGCTTCCCTGCGTAGGCTGATCTCCTCTGTGCACCGGCAAGCATGCTATTGAGGGACTCCTCTGCTTGGAGAGCAGAGGACGTACTTACGTGAAGCATAGGTTTCTGCTAACTCCCCAGCACAAGGCATATTCCTCTCAACTCTGAGAGTCACCAGCGCTGCGAATGAGCTGGGCGCGGGGCAGGGTCGGGATGAAGAGGCAGGGGCTGATACAAATGGAACTCTGTCCTTGGAGAGCCTGGGGGAAAACTTCACGTGGACACACAGCCCAACTCTACCACATGCAGCAGAAGGACAAACTCTGATCAATTAAAGATTAAATTAAATTAACAAAAAAAAAAAATTCTAATATGACACCATCCCAAAACAAAACTAACCTGAAACAGTCACACGGATAGGGTGCTCCAGACACCCCGTCAACAGGGTTCTCTGATGACAGGACCAGAAGCAGCTCCAAATCTGCTAGCACAACTGCCTGCTGAGCTCGCCAGCCAGCCAGATGCTGTCCAGCTGATGTGACCTCTGGAAGCACACCCTTCACAACATGGCAAAGGAATACCGCTGCTTTCACAGAGTCAGAAAAATCAATACCAGTAAACCTTCGTAGCAAGTGACTAGAATCCCTTTATGCAAATGCTGCTTTGTTTTCGGTTTGGGGGATTTGTTTTCATTTGTTGGCTTTCATGCTATGTTTAAGCATGTCCTTATTGTTCTGTGAAAAAGCAACACAGCTTTCTAGCTTAATAAACAAACACTAATTGGGTTTATTTAGATAGTAACCAGTCCAGCAGTAGCTGTATAAGACATCTACTCACAGAAAGCATTACTGGAACTGGCAGTCTATAATGGGATCCAAATGCTTCAATCTATTGTGATACATTTTTACCACTGTCTCAGTTACAGATCTGCTCAGAGTTAAGAAGTCCCATCTTACTCCATCATAAACAAACAAAAAAAAATCCCTCACAAAATAATCCCCACTCCCCCACCCCCTAGTAGTAGTTTCCTTGGACTTCATTGCTGTTGATCACCCACCACAACAAATTACTTTTTGTAACTGCATCTTTTCCAAATTAACCTTTATTTCTAACTTTTTAGTGCTAAGGAATCAGACCCCAATTTTAGCCAGGCTCACTAGCTATGTTGCAGGTCCTGCAGGGCACAGATGGCTCTAAAAGCCTCTGTGTGCACCTGCCTGTATGCACACAGTGTTATAGGATGCTCCATGCTGTGCAGGAGCTGCACGGTGCCAGTTATGAATATAGAAGCAGTAAAATGGTGTTTCAGAATTGCTATAGCAATTCTACTTAAAAATGGACATGTGTGACTTGATACGCATCCTTACATATGCAGGCACCCCTCTACACATCCCTGCGCGGTCCTCTGAAATTCCATTTTCACATCCACATAAAACGATTAAACTCCCACAGAAATGGCAAGTCCTCCCTGATTGCTGTAGCATTTTCCTCTTAGTAGCAATACACTTTTGTAGGGTGAAAGTGCGTTCATTGACCATTCATTACGCTCTTCAAAGAGAATGCCCACAAAGCAAGAATCGGCATTAGATTTTCTTCAGTATAGCTGGCAGATGCCTACGGAAGATTGTTTGCATCTTGCTAAGCAGTGGGTCTTTTGATAGGAGACTTTGACTCGCACCTCAGCATTTTCTTCAACTTTTACTAATGATACAGAGTGGAGAGAGAGGGCTGAATGAAAATCATCAGTTATCCAAGACCGCCTGCCTAATGTTTCTGCTTATGGCAATGCACAACAATCAGCCATGCATCTGGTGTGATCCCAGTCAGTCTGTTAGCTAGTCGTTATAGATCCATCCATCACCTCTACGAAAGTCACTGCCTTCCTTTTACCAAAAATAATGTATGCTATTGGTATTATACCTCTGCATGCCGAGTCATTAAAGAAAGATAGACCACAATTTATGACCGGGTCTGTGGACAGCAGGGCATTATTTTAACCATAAAATCACGATCTGCAAGGAGAGCGGACAAACCAGAAGAGTCATTTAAAGACTTATAATTAGCATCAATCAATGTGACACTACTGTTGACATCTTTATTACTTTAAATACACTAATCAAATACTTCTGCATTCGGATAGAAAGATTGATAGGCAGACAGACACAGAGAACATCCCTACAGAGAGCAATTTTGAATTATCTATTCAAAAGGTAACAAAATAATAAGCACACCAGCATAATCGCATGGAAATGCAGTGTACTGGCTGCAACGGTTTTCAGCCAGGTTACTGGACTTGGGATGGTCAAGAGTGTTTGAGATGCACAAAACCTGCCCTGAAAAAAATACACACCAGCATGCCACACTCATGGAGCCGGCTACTGAGTCTCCTTAATTGAGAGAACAAACATCTCACAGAAAAACCTTGCTTTAGGGTATTTCACGTTAGAAAAATAAATGGCTCAGTAACGCTTCACAACACCGCTCCATTTCTCATCTCTACTTTTCTCAATATAGAAAGTCAGATGGAGGAATATCATGGTACTATTTCCATACTTGCCATTGCAACTGTCAGTATTATTTAATTGCATCCCCATGCGATTTTGTACTGCTCAGACATTAAAATATGCCGTTACTATTGCTGCTTATACAAACATTTCAGTACTAATGAATAAGAAGCTGTTTCACTTCTCTGCACCAGCTCTCAGGCCACACGCTCTTGTGCCTTCATGAAAACATTTTTGAGGAGCCGCTCCTTTCTACGTAGGACATCTGCTTCAACATGCATGAAATGAGAATTCTTGAACTAGCACCAGGAAGCAAATAAATGCACACAAGTTCTTTTCAGCAGAAGTGATTTGGAAGGAATGAAATGATGGTGCTCCCACATTAGATGAGCTTTTAAGAATGCCTATGTATTTTCCTTTTCTATTTGGGGATAATAATACTTTTAAGAGGAAACGTGACACAGCAAAGAAACTGCATGTTTATTTTGGTCCTGTTTAGGCAATCAATAGCTTATTGGAATACAGAAACTGACTTTGAAAGGACACACGCTGTTTCCTGTCCCCCTTAACTGGAAATGAGTATTGCTTTTGCTTATTAAAAAAACAGAAAAAAGGCTGCTCTCTACGTAACGCAAGTGGCTTTACACTGTGCTTCTCCTGGCGAGCGCCTTCTTTGGGAGAGGTCAGCGGCAGCCTGCTGACCATCTCACCCATGCAACGGGCGTGAGGATGAGCAAACCTGCTAGAGCACGCTGGGAAATGGCCACACCGGCTCGGCAGGGAGCCGAGCAGCGCATGGGGGCTGAGCTGCGCAGCCCCCCGCCTACGGGCTCCGCAGCCACCGGGGCTCAGAGTGCAGCTTCAGCCGGGGGTTTCACTCCATCTTCTCCACCCCGTAGCAGGGAACTGTACTCTCCCACATGATGTGAAAGCCTTACAGAGCACTAAGTAATGAGAAAAATGCAGTAATTTGTCTATTGCAAATCCAATTAGTTTAAGCCAATATTTATCAGATCACTCTCCTTAAAACATTTTACTTCAATTTCAAGTGAGTTACACTAATTTGGATTGGACTGTCCTTCCCTAATGAAACTGCCAAGCCTTTCAGACACTTTAATTCATTTCCAAACACAGTGGAGCCCCATAAAACAAGCAGAAAGAGACTGCTAAATGTACATGGGGTTCCAGCGCATTAAAACAAACTAATGTATCAAGTGACAAAGCGTAATGAAAGCTTTTACGGGGGGAGGAATTCAGACCGAGGCCCGAGAGGACGCCCCGCGAGCCGGGCAGCCAGCCATCTCTCTGCCAGGACCTCCTCCGCGTCCTGCTGGAAAAGCAGCTTCTGCATCAGAGCTCTGCCCAGCTCTCCGCCGTCCGCTCCAGACGTTCCCAGCCGTCGTCGTTCCTTGCCCTTTACTGACTCAGTGGGAACACACGTACCCTAATCTGAGCAGAGTATTGTGAAAGATCCTACGACTATTCTTTTTTTTTTTAATTTCCCCCCCCCTCTCCCCCCAGGTTGGCCTTATCATTTGTGACCGGCACAAACGAGCAGCTAGCCACAGAAAGTTTGCTAGCTCAGAGTCAGCGGCAGGCCAGGTCATACCACAGCCCAGCGATGTCCCTGTAAGCAAGCAGCTGGCAGTGAACAGGAGTCGCGCGCGGGGGAAATGACAGCCGTCAGGGTGCAGCCGCTTCCTGCTCCCAGCTTTCGGCCCCTGCCAAAACAAAAACAATTCTAAAATCTGAGCAAACATCCTCAATGACAAAGGGGAAGGGTACGACTCAGAGCAGTATTGTTCACATATCTCCAGCTCACTCAGCATCCCAGTCTGAAAGAGGCTGACCTTGTATTTTCCACAGATCAATTTACATCAGACTAATACAAGCACTCGGTATCGCGTGCTCACCAGTGAACACCACGCTGCACACCAGTATGTATACAAGATCTCCAAACTAATTTTTGTGCTCATTACTCTTGTTTTGGACAGTCAACTATGCACTGAAACTTCGCAAATGCTTTTGCCTACATTTGAGAAAGGGGCCCAAACACCCAGCAAGAGGCACTGGGACTGAGAGAAAAAGGAACTTGAGAGTGGATGGCTGAATGGTATGGTGGAACAGAAAATATCAAAAGGAAAAGTGAATACACAGAGAGCAGGTGAAGACGGGAGAAAGAAGAGATGGGCAGAACAGTCCTAGAAAACAGAATGAAGAACATCAGGGATCCCCTAACACCTTCATGAATTTCTCATTCATTTTCTTCTCATGATCACATTTACGTACCTTGAGTGTACATCAGTAGTTTAGCAGATTGAACTTTTGTCATTGCCACAAAGCATACCTGCTGCCTTCCGTCTAAGCTGTGACCCTACAGAGTCAGCCCAGGGTCACTCTTTCCCTGGCAAAGGTACTGTTTTTCCAGCAAAACCTGGGTAAGATTCTGCACCTTGTCTACTCTTCCTCTTTACCTGAGGACACTGAATGGACTTGATCCATGAATCCTAGATTTTTGATCTCCTCACAGGAGGCTTTAGGATGCTTCTAAGTACGAGGTGCTCTGGAAATGCAAGGCATTCATGCGATGTGCTTTCTAGTCAAACCTGTCTGAATGCTGACCTGACAAGCAGGGAAAACATATGGAAAAAATGATTTCTTGTATGACACCCTCTTTCTTGGCTCCCTCCCACCTTCTGTGCCCCTCCACACCAATGTGCAGTGCACATCACTGCTGCCAGAGCAGTGCGAAACTGGATGCAGATACAGCACTGGCCAAAGGTATTAATCGTCAGCTGGGATTGGAGACACTGGTCACGACAGCTCTGCAGCATAATGACAAAATATGCAGAGCAATGTGGAAGAGAAGAACATGCTCCCTGTCTTTTGTTCTCTGTGCAATTGAGAGGCATGTTAATAAGCATGTTCATTTCCATGGCTTTTATTGCAACAATAATTTCCTTGCTCCACTGGATTTTTTTATTGTATTCCTTAGAGTAATAATATTAATATAGGCACTGCTACACAGCACTGTCAAAGAAAAAGCACATTCTGAGTGAGCCTACCTATAATCAAGCCGCTAGTGAATGTTTCATGATTTAACATGGGCCATGAGTTGACATATAGCCACGCATGCATGTGCACACACACAAACACCTATTTTTACATATAAGAGCAAATAGCACAGACATGGTGGAGGAGCATAACTACTTCTTTTACTTACAGGATTACATCAACATTTAATGCAATCTGTTGAATAGCAGGATTCTCCATAAGATAAGCTTCCTTTGAATAATACATGGGCTTAGAAAGGTATTTTTAACTGAAAATGTATGTGCTAGATTTTTAGTCACTTTGTGTGACTGCAGCAAAGGTAAATCACCAGCAGGGCGTCTTTTGAGCCCGTGCATGTGCACAGAGCACGGGTGTAAGCTTTCACTTCAAATATAGGTACAAGATCTTGTAGAAATGGCACTACAATTTCAGTCCCTGCATCTGCACACACAAGCACGCTTTGGCCAGCAACAGTTCTGCAGGCTCACGCTGCCCACGCTGCCACACGGCGGTGTTTGCACACCCCAACGCCTGAGCACACGGCTTTAAATTTCCTAAGATCTGATGAAATACATGCATAAGAGAAGCTGGCCTGTGAAAACACAAGCCAGAAAGTCCAGCTTGTGTCCTGAGCCCACCGGGCAGAGCCCCAGGTGGCTGACGGGTGCTTGTCCCGGTCACCCATGCCTCTGCCGGAGC
>Ga0181612_105656_pt1 | contig 11445 bp, 4 predicted proteins | sample HoacroProtozoa21_FD_119630 | JGI IMG/M metagenome (GOLD analysis project Ga0181612, IMG submission 119630) | Hoatzin crop microbial communities from Cojedes, Venezuel. Combined Assembly of Gp0051906, Gp0051904, Gp0051908
AGAGAGACAAGAATGAAAAAAAGACGACAATTGGGTTAGAAAACCCCAATATTTTATAAATTACATCAACCTTCTGTTTCATACGGATGTTCTCAACACATATATTGAGAAGACATTGACATACTATGCCCATCGAAATTCTCAAACTTCTGTTGCACCAATGGTGAAACTAGCAGCAGACAAATGTCAATACTTGCAAACAGAATCTTAGGTCCTAAATTCTTCATTGCTGTGTAATTCAGATTGACTGAGCATTGGGATGGATTGCTCACAGAGGCAGAAAACTTTACAAACCATTCCAAATTTATCTCCAACTCAAAACCTAGGCAGTTTAGACCAATGCAAACTGCTCGGCTATGTACCTTGCACCAATTAATCTTAAACTTGTATCACTACAATTGCTTCATAGTTTATTACCTGATGATACTATCAACACAATTGATCTGCTGATAGGAAGGGACACACAAGGTCTTCTTTGAATCATCGTAAAACGCATTGCCTGGTTCTTCTGTGCCATCACTTCTCAATGTCTGAAGTAAACAGGAAGCAGTGTGCCTCTTCCCTAGAAAAGAAGAAATCCTCAAAGACTCTTCTCAAAGGCATCTAAACACTATCTCCACCAAGACACACATATATATATATCGTGATACACATATATTGTACAGGGATACATGGCTTATGACAGCACAGCTCTCATTACTAAGTTATCCTGCATTTTCACCTCAATTCACATGCTTTGAGGAAGAGGAGGGAGAAGGGGAAAGAATGCCTAAAAAGCAATAAACCCCACACATCACCTTAAACATCCACTCAGAACAACTACGATTATTAACTTTATTATTATTAACATATATTATTATGCATAATATATATTGTTATTAACTAGTAATATTACTCTTCTCTCAAATTATACATCACAGAATTCGATCTGTTATTTAACAGTAATTTACAGCTTTTTAGAGCACAGATACACTGGTCAGAATAGTATCAACATTCACAGTGCAGTCCTCTTATCAACAAGACTAGGAGTTAACTATAACTTTCCTAGAGAGTATCACAGTGCAAAATGTTTTAATACAAATCCCTATGACATCTGAGGAAGCATCCAGTTTTCTCCATACATTTGTGCTAGGTACTAACTGCAAATAATGTGCACTAGCATAATATTAAACACTTAATAACTAAACCACTATTTCAGTGGTAAGTGGGGCAGTGTCTTCCAACCTATGGATTGTTTCTGAGAGTCCACATAAAGTAACTAAGGGAAGCTTCCATAGCAGACTTATACTTGCTACAAGAAAGACTGCATTTTCACCAGAAAATGTTAAAATAAAAAATAGTCTATTAACCTAGAAAGAGACAGGTATGTTCCTCCATATCTCAGGAAGCAGTTGGAAAGTTATTGTATCTGCTAAGCTTTTTTTGGGGGGTGGGTTTTGATTTTTTTTGGTTCTTTGATTTTTGTGGTGTTTTTTTTTAAAAAAAAGCCAACAAACAACAACAAAACCCCAACAAAACAATTCCCACATTTAAGCCATGCTAAAATGCTATTTTAAGTTCTTCAACATAATAGCAGCTAGCCAAATTCACAGCTATAGATGTACAGGTGTTCATGTTACCTTAAGGATTGTAACTACATTAACTTACCTCCTAGCACTTCTGAGCTCACAGCCTGTTCATTTCCATTCTGTGTCTTGCTCTTTGACGCAATATACAGCTGCTGTCCCACATTCTTTATTCGGTTGACATCTGCACAAACTTGTTGCAATGTCATCTTGAGATATGTGAAAATGTAAAGTCAGAATAGAACGAATAAAAAGAGGCCATAGGAGACCACTAAGATGGGCTTGGGTTATTGTATATCCAAACTGAAAGGGAGTAAACTGTCAGCCTAAGCCTGGTATCTATTGGTATTTGTAAATTTAATGAATCTAGTTATCATGGTTAATTTAATTAAATTAACTATAATAAAGCTCAAACAGCCTCAGCATTTGAATGTTTTAATACCAATGAAAGCCTTGAGAGTGGGAATAAGCTCATGACTTACCCAGGCTCACAAGGAAATTGGGTAATTGCAATGTTTGTTTTAGGACAGCACTGTTTCCACTCTCTTCTATAGCAGTCTACACTGAACCTCTAGTGCCCTTTTCAAAACAAAACAGAAAATCCCAAGCAAACAGAAACCCCTCCACATGCATCAACCCTCTTTCTGGTTGCATGGTTCTTCCACTTTTTTCCCCTCTGAGTCCACTGGTTCTTTGAGAAGGCTGATCTTGCGCAAGTCTTCAATTTACTTTAGTGAACTACCATAGCATTTCTCTGCCTATTTTAGTCAGCAAAATTAAGAGCAAAACACAAAAGCCAGCATTCTATAATTGACCAATTTAAGTACATTTAGCTTGAACCTAGCTGTATCTTCCTACTTCAGCAAAATCCATGATAAGTAGTGCATATGTACACAGCAAAAATTTTTTTTAAACCTGTATTTTTACTGCTCTGCAGGCAGTGACACATTCAGAGACTTACTGGTTCCTGTATTTCTTCTGCACAATTCCCATTGGAATCACTTGAAGATGCTATGCTGATATAGTGCTCATAAGAGCCATTGCTTCCAAGGCTTCCATAACCACTGGAAACATTGCTGTGAACTGGCTGCACGAGAGGAAAAAATAGCAATTAAAAAACCCTCATCCTCTTAGAGAACAAAAAGGGAACAACACACTTTGCAACACAGAATTTCAAGTAAACAAAGAAAATTCAGTGAAAAATCAGTATTGCTCTGGGCTCTACCACTTGCTTGGGAAAAATTCTCCACTGTGCTTAAAGATGTTGCAGGATGCAGATTTATCTTTCAACATAAAGATTTGGCAAATATGTGAAACAGTATTTTTTTCTAATCAGGTGGGCTACCCAGAGCCATATTTTTAATCCTGTCAGACAAGCCTGTCTCCATTGAGAACTTTCCTTCCAGACCTTTTAAAAGACCATCCCAAAAGTAGTCCGCTAAACAGACCCAAGTTTCTTCAGCCTCTCATTTAGAAGGGTGGCCAGTGTTCTGAAATTCTTCCCTCTTCTTTACCTGCAGAAGCAACTTGTAAATTTGTCCTTGCAATTCTCTTATCTCTTTCTGAACACTGCTTGTTTCTTTACTTCTTGCAGCAAAGACATCTTCATTCAGAGGGCTTCTGCAGAGTCAAAAAATTGCACTATTAATTTTAATTTGTCAAAGTAGGTATAAACAGAGATAGAACAGATTCTTTTTTACATTATTTTGACTGCTTTGCTGAATCAACACAAACGGATGTCACCTGTTCTACCAGCAGCTCTGCTAGCACAGTGCTATGAGACCAGTGCTTCACCAGGGAAGTCAGTACAGCAGCACACTGACACGAGTTAAGGTCGACAAGCACCTACCCTCTGCCTCCTCCACTCAGAAGACAAATCCAGACCCCATAAAATCTTGAACAAAAGATCACTTTGAAAAGTCAAAAGACCGTCCCCAAAAGAAACCAGGTAAGAGGAAGGCAGACAGTCATCTTTCCAAATCTCTAAGAAACTAAGGAAAAAAAAAATCTGAAAAATTAAATTGCACATTCAACACTAATGGCATTTTTAAATGAGGTTACCTTGGTAGATATTTAGATCCTGTATCAAGTGAATGTTCCAGAAGAAAACAAGCCAGAAGGTGATTATGGCTTTGTGTCTGACAATTAATGGGGTGTTTTTTGTGAGCCAAAACATAAATGAATGTCAACTAATTATTTGTTGATCTACTTTTTACGTTGCTTTTTAGCTTTTACTCGGCTTGTCTTAAACTGATATTTTGATTTAGACATGTCCATGGTCACAGTATTTGGACATCAACCACGTGCAAAAACATATGCTAAAAAAAAGTTGGCTTTGCCTTTTACTTCAAAGTAATTTACTTATTTTCATACTTAATAAACAAGACTCATGCTGTTCTGCAGGAATGGGCTCCAAGACAGATGCTAGGTAGTTGTCACAGACTGCAGGAAAAACGTCACCTCTCTAGTTCAGCAGTGAGACTTTTTTGTTTTGCAGAGTATTCAATGACAAGCACTTTAATAGATCAATTCTACAACTGACTTACGTCCGGACTTTGTGTCGGCCAATGATGAACACTACCTTCCTGCTCCAAGGATTCACAAAACTGGACCAGCTGGTATCCAGTATGACATAATCCCCATTTTGAGTACAAAATCTAATAGGTAAATATTCAAAAGGGGGTTGGCCAGCAAATTTCAGGACTGAAAAAAAATAAAGAAACAAGGTTTAGTTTACATTATGACACAGTAGCGCAAGCACAAACACTAATGACTAGGGTCCTTTAAAACTTTAAAAATTTGCTTTGATCTCAAACTGATTGCTTTAATTCATCGATTCATTTGTTTTTGTCTAGACTGCAGATCAGTCACATGTCAGGCAATATGATAATGAAAGAACATCCCTCTTAAAGCAACTGTACTTACTTTTCTGATGAATAGCAATCATCAAAGGACGATCTTCTGGGTGCAAATACATGAGTATGGATGTTCCAACTAAATCCTGAGGTAAATAACCCAACAAAGGCACTGCTCTGAAACTCGAACACATTATCACTAATTATAACACAGTTTTGAGTATTTACATCTTTAACCTTTTTCTTGTCAGTGAAGTCCCCATGCATGATCTACAACAGCATGAACTAAGGCTATGGAACATTTTCCAGCCCATCTGATAATCCTCCAGTGCAATGCAGACATGTAAATACCAATAACAAACATTTCTGTGCCTGGAGATCTAACAGATTTTCACAGTTTTGTGAACATCTATATACAAAGAAAAAAAAAAAAAAAGGATCTTGAAGAAACAGGTCACAGGCAAAATGTCAGTAAGAAATCTGACATGGATGCTGCAAAGCGTGTTGTAAAAACACTCCTGTGGCTTTGCAGGAGACAGCTTTAGTCTGGCCAAATATATTTGACCCAGCTCAGTACAGCTGTATTTCCACACTGATCCCCAGAGCTTTGCATTATGTGGGTTTTCTACTGTCTGTGTTACCACAGATCCCCATTGCCCTGGATAATGAAAACTGGTTGCAGTTCTGTTTAATTGACATTTTAAGTCAACAAAGGAGATTACGTCTGTGGAGTTCTAGATGCTTTTCCATGAGTGGACTAACACAAAACTACTTTGTTTAACTAACTATTGCCAGCTACACAGTTCAACTGCTTTACTTGGGTCTCCGGCTGCATCACCAAAGGAGTTTTTGCTACCTCTCCATACACACCTCTCATAGGTCTTAAGATTCAAATCTCACCTGTCATCTATCTCAAGAAAAACACACCCAGGGGTGTGAGTAGTGGTGAAGATTCTTTTATCCATAGGAATTCGAGGAGCTAATAAAAAAAAAGAAACATTTACTGAAACAAAACCTGTACTAGCACAGAAAACCTGTTACTTTTGCTCATGATAGAGTGTTATTGGCTCATGAACTTTTTAACTGTTCACTGCTTTCTCACCAGTAACTCATAGAAACATTACAAATTTTTGGTGCTACAGACTTCTCTCAAAAATAAAAATAGTGATAAGAGGTCAAACGCTTCAGGGCCTTGCAAAGAAAGCACAGATGCTCTGGATTCGCATTCATGCCCCCACACACAAACTGGAAATTACACAGGTGAGACTACCCAAGCACAAGTTCTAAACAAAGGAAGCAGACGTTCATGTACTGCATTTTCCTATTGGCTTGTTTTTTTCACTGGAGTCTCCTGACTTGCCTTCATATCCAGAGTGAATCTTCTCAGCCAAAGCCAAGCAGCAGGATTCTGCATCCACGTGGATGGAAGTACACACATAGACCAAGTATGGGGTGATTCGGAAGGGGTAATAACACGTTTCGTCTTCTTGATCTTTAACACCTCTGAGGAAAAGTAAAAGAGATTAATGCACTGGTTTCAAGACTCAGATACTTGACACCAGGGCTGAGAGTCCTGCACAGCAAAGTTATGCTGAGCACACAGACAATCAGAATCTCCTGAGGTGCTATGCACGCTCCCTTGCGATCCAACGCCAACACATTCAGCAATACTGATCTCGTTCCCCTTAAACTCAAGCAGGTGTTTTGTGTCCAATACTTGCACTCAGAGGCTGTTCTAGAAATGCCATTACTCTAATGGTTAAAGACCACCTTCTAATTCTTGGTTCAAATGTATTCACGAGAACCACTCATTTAGTTTTGCGCTCTTCTTCAAGTTAAATAGTTCTTTTTCCTGTTTTTTGTTTATTCTGTACCAGTTTCAGGGGAAAAAAAAAACAAACCAAACAAACTGTCTCTCTCAAGTTCCGTTTCACTGACCTACACAAGTAAGACTCCTCCAGCCTCAGTTCACAAATAGTTGTTCTTCCATGAGAATCTGTCTTCCTAGAACACGTGTGAGGAGTAGCAGCACACAACATTCTACATGAGATTTTAACCAGGGCTTTGTAACAACTGCATTAGCAATTGCCTGTTTCTATCGCAAGTGCTTTTTCACCTGTTAGAATTGCAGTATCTTATCCAGCTCTGCCAGAAAGAATTTACATAATTTTTTGGACGCTCTCACACTAAAAGTTACTTTCTTATTCCACACTTCATTTTGTAAAATGTTTCTAGAGAGAAGTTAGTGTCATAAAAACTACTACTGACAGCTACCCCTCTCGGGAAAAAAAAAAAGACACTAATGGAAATTGGATATAGCAGAAGTTTAACCCACAAAAAAACACATTTTCATACTTAAGCCTAGCGTGCACTTGTGAAAAAATATTTTTTGCTAATGAATTCCACATAATCAAAAGGATCTGTTATATAAAGGAAGGATGGATGTCATATGAAAATCTGAAGAAAAACTCTTGCAAAATGTTTATGTATCCTACAAACAACTTGCCCAACTTTAAATTGGTATCTGTTCTGCTATATTTATTCCAAGTGCCCTTACACAATTCAAGAGACAAATGTGATGTTAGAGCTTGGGTTTTTGAAACACAGATGACTGAATGACTGAATCGATGATGGATTGAAAGACGGAGTAAGTATTGTACCTGCCCAGAAGTAAACAGTTCTTACTGAAATCAAGAGACTGCCCATGTCTGAAACAGAACTACACTGAAGATTACAGGTCAATCTCTCTTTTTTTTTTTTTTTTCTTCCCCTTCCTACTTTTAGCACTAAGATTAGCCAGGCACAAAGCAACAAACTGCATCCGTAGTGACAGCAAGTAGTATCTCATGATTCGGGTCTCATGCTGGGACTCAGCTGACTGAGTTTCTGTTGCTGCCTCTGTCGCAAACTCTCGAGCAATCTTAAAACACTCTTTGCCTTCATTCTCCAACTGTAAAAGGGGGAGCAGCAATTTTTCAGAAGATCATTCTTCTCCTGCACAACAGTACTGAGGGAAATGGGTAAATCCAAAAGAAACATGTAAGAAAAGCTTTCCTTCTGCCTCCATGCAAGTTTAAGCACTGCTATGGGAAAGATCCAAAATGTCCTACTGGATGCCAATTTTAAACACAATAAGTCAATTTTGTAATGGCGTTCCATGAGCTCACACTGGTCAGCTGTAACAACAGTACACTCTTTCTGCCAGTACCATACCCTTCTCCCCAGCCTTTGCAAACATAAAACTATAATAATGTACTTGCCTGATCCTGCAGAAAAAGGATTTCACCTGGGCATATTCATACAGAGAAGCTAAGAAGAAGAATACACATTGAAAGCATCAGTCAATATCCTTAAAAAGGTCACACCTATCAGAACTGTTTTAAACTCTACATTCTCCAGACTTTCTGAGCAAGACCGAAGTCTCACAACCTGCTCTTTATTAGCTACTGAATTAGCTGTTCAACAGTCTGCTCCCGCCTCAAATGCTATCTCTCTTCTCCAGCCCATTCACTCTTGGAGAAATGGCTGACCTGGAACTAAATTCAGAAGAAACACACACAATCTAAAAAACTCTTTTCCCCAGTGCATCGCTATGGAAAGGAAAGGTGAAAGTTCCTGATGTTATGAGCCCTGTAACAAAAACTATATATAGCCAAGAGTTAAGGGGAGAGGAAAATTCAGTAACAGTTCACAGCAAGAAAATAACAAAAACTCCATAGGGGTGCCACTGCTCTGCTGGGTAGGCACACGACAAGTTGGCGAATCCCTGCCATGTCAGCGTTAGCAGCCTCTGATGTTTCACATCCTTTGGTAGCAAGGATTTTGAACTTCCCAGCCCTGATGCCTGAACAGTCCCATGACAAGGTGGGCACAAGACATGGCCTTGGCATGTGACCTTCACTTCAATTGCTCACAAATAACATAGGACTCAAAAGGCACCATTTAGGCACATCCAGCACTAAACAGCAAGTCAGCTAATGCTAAAGCATAAGCATTTAAAATGAACAACTATTCTATCCTCATTCTGCAAAGACAGAAAGACAGATAAAGTGTTTAAGAGCATTGCCAAGTCCCACCTGCTTGACCTTCCATGTTCCAAAGCGGCAGGTGGGACTGATCGACATGTGTGTAGAACACACTCACATCCTGAGGGACAAGCAGCTCTACAAACCGGGATGAGTCCAACACTTTCTTCTTACAGTTTAGAATGGATGCTGCCTGCTCAGAAATATGCACTATGCGTCCCGAAAGCAAGGAAAACACAGCCACAAAAGTGTCCTGAAAAACAAACATTGTTAAAGGCAAGCCTCCCCCAAAACATGGTAGCAATACTGTAGGGATAAAAAACCAAAACAAAAACAACCCCAAACCAACTAAACAAATCCCAAACCACCACACACTCCACCCTAAAGGAGAGGTTCAAAAATGGGTTCTTCAGTTAATGTCCAATTAAAGTTTTGTGTGAGGTACTACAATCTCCAAAGCTATAGTAGCTTACTCATGATTTACAAATGCTAATAAGACTGCAATATCAAAACTGAAACAGATTACAGTGATGCTTGCCATTGTCCAGAATGACTGGTTATCGCTCCATGCACTTCTCCTCAAATTTCAGAGTATTCACCACAATTCCACATACAAAAATATTCTGAGAACTTTTCAAGTAGAATGCTTTTGCAGTATTTCTGATACAGCATCTAACAGCACTAAATCTCAAGAAACACTCTCTTCTCTGAAGCAAAGCCAGAGAGCATGACACATACTGCAAATCAAGAAAAAAAAAATACATCCAAGGGTACAAATAGAAACCAAACTCCCTCACAACTATGGACTTGAACAGCTTTGAAAACATTCTGTTAAGTCTGTCTTGAGAGTTTACTATGCTGTAAATGAATTATCAAATAAGACTCTCAAAGAGATAATAGCTGCTTCTAGCAAAAAAAACCCAAGAAAAAAACAGGTATTTCTTCACTTACTACTGTTGGGTACCCTGAGTCTGCACAGATAAGAAATAGTCTTGACCTGCCTTCAAAAACACAAAGGCATGTCTGGCTAAAATTTAAAAGCTTTTCAATTTTACACATTCTATTTCCACAAAATGATGTAAGGAGACTAAATAACGAGTGAAATGGCAAGTGGTGAGCTCCCTGAGCATGCCTGAATTCCTTACAGTGTTTTTTGGAGTGTGTTCAGATGCAACTGCCACCAACTCTTCTATGCTGTACGTCACCACATCTGTCTGAAACACTCTTCGGTCATTCAGAGCCTGGAAAAAGTCATTGTTTGCTAATTGAAAAAAAAAAACAAACAGGAAAAGCAAAACAAACACAAGGAAGTCAGTAAGGAGACTACTTTGAAAGTATTTCTTACAGCCCTTGTACTTTTGTCATCTTTTTGGTGAAGTCCAAGGTGAGATGAGGAAGTTCTGTGTAGTGACAAAGGAAAAAGGAATACTGATTATACTGCTGCAGTGACCTATCTATGTCGCAGAAAATGAGCATGAAAAAGTAGAAAGGACAGAACAAAAAAACAATTTTGGCTACCTAGTTCTCTTGAAACACACTGACTATCCAATAATTTTTCGAAGTGGGATGGGAAGGCTGTTGTTTACAATATACACAGAAAGTTAGTAGGCACCTATTAGCTATGGGATTCTGAAGAAAAGAGATGCAGTAGGTACGCATTTCAACAGAAAAGAGAACACGATTATCTAAAAAAAAAAACCAACCCACAGTGCTTCAGAAAGTCAACTGTTTGCAGGATAACTGTAATGCTTTAATTTGTTTTGATGTTATTTGTTGCCAGACACGTCTACTCCAACCAAGCTGCTATACAGCTTCTACACTTACAGATTTTTTCCACACTTACCTTGGACCTGTTGGACACACTGCAAGGCATAGTTGAGAGCACTGATGGTACTGGGCTTGCTGGAACTCCTTTTCTCTTCAGGCAAACACCTTTTCATTTCTTGGATCATCATCATCATATCTTTGTGAGACTGGCTCCAATTCAGCTGCTCACTGTAAAACAGAGGTTAAACTTTACTGGAGACTTCTTGTATAGGAGCTTCTTTTCTGTCAACTTGTTGAAATCATTCACTAAATTAACATTTTATGGGCTTGGCTACAGAGTCACAGAATATCTGGAAATGTCCTAATGCTCATTAACTGTATTTCCTTTTGTATCTTTCTCACTTCCTTGCTACTTAATCTTTTATCTCCTTTCCAACTCCAACGTGTCATGGATGGCAAAGTCACATCATAACCAATCTGCCTGCCAAGATGCTTAGCAACTAAAAATAAGCTGACGTTTACTCTAGATTTTCTAAATCTCACCAGTATTAAAATCATGAATAGATGCTGATTCTTTACACATGTAAGTCTTTCCAGCCTTCAAGTCTGCATCTGATTATAGGCACTTCAGGGAAACGTGAGGTCTTCAAGATACACCTGACACAGATTTCATTCCTCACATGACTCGGGAGCCTTCACAGTGGTCGGCCTCAACAGCTACAAAGTTATTAACAAGCAAAATCTCCCTCTTCTTTTGCTTATTTCACTGACCGAAGTCAACATCCTCAAAGTGCAGATTGACTCTGATCCTACAGCTGAGATTTGAATCCCTTTATTTTAGAAAACTTTTATCAATTTGGTCACGAGACGCATCTGGATCAGCCAGTCTGAGAACGGGGCAAACGGCCTGCGGGGAACCGTGCAGCGGCAACCCAGCCTGCAGGCGAGACCCTTACGGACCCCCAGGCCTGTGACTCGGGCAAGCCCCCCCGCCGTGCCCCAGCCAGCGCGCCCCAAGAACTCCGGCTCGCAGCCGCGCCAGGGCCCCGGCACCGCCTGCGGTTCCCTGCGCCAATCCCAGCAACGCGACAACCGGGAGTTACCTGCTGACTTCGCTTCGCCTCACGAAGCCTGCAGCCGAGCAGCCGTTCGACTCACGGCCGCAGCAGTCAGTCCCTTCGGAGGCCGGCCCGCCGAACCGCCTCCCGCCCGCGCCGGCCCCCCCCCCCTCCC
>Ga0181612_153830_pt1 | contig 11444 bp, 2 predicted proteins | sample HoacroProtozoa21_FD_119630 | JGI IMG/M metagenome (GOLD analysis project Ga0181612, IMG submission 119630) | Hoatzin crop microbial communities from Cojedes, Venezuel. Combined Assembly of Gp0051906, Gp0051904, Gp0051908
CTGCCTGGACAAGGTCCTGTGCAGCCTGCTGTAGTGACCCTGCTTCGGCAGGGGGGTTGGACTAGATGACCCACAGAGGGCCCTTCCAACCCCTACCATTCTGTGATTCTGTGATTCTGTGATTCTGCGGATCTACTGCTAGATTTTCTACAAGTTTGATGTCATAACACAAAAAACAATTCTTTACAAAACAAACAAACTGTGTATAATGAAGGGATCTTTAGTGGTGCTTTTCAGAGTATGACATTTACACTTTTAGGAAGAAGCTGACTGTGTAAAGTTGTGTTCTTTGCTCTGAATAAAAGAGAATTTCACAAAGACCACAGGAACAGATCAAAATGCTTGACTGTTTTAAAAGCAAACCACAGTATTTCATCTGAATGCTGCCTTTTTTAATTTGTATACTCTGTCTCCCAATAAAAAAAGATAAAATAAGATGTCCCTTAGGAAAGCTCCTTCAAAGTAGTAATGAAAGCATTCTGTTCAATAGGTATATATTAATAAGCACTGTTGGCGCTCTTTTACTGACTTCATTTTCAGAAAAAAAATCAGTTAAATTAGTTTTACTTCATGAGGTTTTTTAGCTTTGGTAGAACTGCTTAGTCTACTGGCTTATGTTTCTCTTCACATTTCTCTGTCAAACTTTTATCCGAAGGGAGAAACAGCAGTATAGCTTAATTTCTTGTATACATTTAAGTTATAGAGTATCACTTGTAAATATTACCAGTAAAACAGTTTAGATAACCAAGAGATTTCCATTCTTCATTCTTCTTACCCTGAAATTTTCTTTCTGAAAATTTAAGTCATGAAAGTTTTCTACTGCAAATTCATATAAAAAATATCCTTTTAAATACATTTATATATATATATAGAGAGAGAGAGAGAGAAATCACTCTAATAAACAAAATAAATTAATAGCTTGGAAAGATGCAGAAAATTATTTTTCGGAAGGAGCACAAAATCACCCATTTCTCTGTAGTGACAATGTTTATATGTGTTTAACAGAATAATAGAATCATCGAATGCTTTGGTTTGGAAGGGACCTTTAGAGGTTATCTAGCCCAACCCCCCTGCAGTGAGAAGGGACATCTTTAACTAGACAAGGTTGCTCAAAGCCCCACACCACCTGGCCTTGAAGTATTTCAAACTAATTGAAATAGTATTGCAAACTAACTGAATTAATCCAGCCGACATTTAATATAAAATTTGTTGTCCTTTTAAGAAAAGAAATCCTCAGCATCTTGATTGTTTTCTTCTGGTAGAAACATGCATTTTTGTTTGGGTTTTTTTCTGCTTTTATACTACAGTTTCACATTTAAATGAAAAAATATCAGCTGCCCTGGAATCAGTTTTTTTCTGACTCTAGAAACTGTTTTGTTTTAAACCAAAAAGAGAAATAATATTAAATAAAATGCATATCTCAGCTTAATAAGAATTGGTGGATGCTCTTGAAAACTAAGGCCTTATTTAGACTTTTTTTTTTATGTAATGAAAATTGAGAATTTTTTAAGTTTTTAAAAATTGTCCTATAACTCCATGATTTTGTTTAGTTTTTAATTCTGACCACATTGTCATCTGTAGATGCAGTTATGTCTAGCCCTTCATTTCAGAAACTTATACTGCCATCAGTGGATTATAGAGCTAAAAGAGTTCTGAAAGAGGTGAGTCAGTATCACCAGAGAAGGGAAATAAGCAGGATGCAGTCACGAAGGTGTGGATGAACAGTTGATGGAAAGTCAGCAAAATTTTTATTGTTTAAAATTAAAGCTGATGCCAGTACAGGCTTCTATCTCTGCAAGTTAAGTTATATTAGTTGTTATATTATGATCATGTGGTTTCAGTAAAGAACAAGAAAAGTCAAGCTGAACAATTTCTCTTCTATCTGTCCATGTTTATAAATTTGGCAGGAGTGAATATGGAGGAAAAAATCTAACAATATGAATTTTATTTCTTTTTCAGTCAGTTTACTTCATTTATGCTTGCCACAGGGCATTTTCTCTTGCTCTCCCATGAATATTCCAATATTTCTATTTGAAGTAAATTATTTCTTGGCATCAGCTGATTACTAATTTATGTCCTGGGAAAAGTTCATCATCTTTAAAATTTTATCTTAAAAGCTGCATATCACATTCCTATAAATGAAAAATCCCTAAACCATGATTAAAACTCCACAGAAAGCTCAGCCATAGTCTTAAGAACTGAATGACTTTTGATTTTTTTCTTTTAAAGAATTTGGTCAGTAAAGTGGGATTCAGAAAAATTATTTCACGTGGAGAGCTTAGGAATATTTTTGAACAGATCAAACTGCAAAACCGCAAAAGCCTTCATCTATGTTTCTTCTAAAAGATGCTTTGATACGAGATAGTACCACAGTTCTCAGTAACACATTTATAGCCTAGCTGTCTACAGAAACAATGTTATGAGTCACCTTGTCTATCTGTCTGTTCTTCTGTCTGTTCTTCTGTTGCTTTCTAGGAACATATGAATCCTCTGGTCATTTTTAACAAACTTGGAATCCCAAGAAGTTTAAGGAGTGAAGAATTTAGGAGTGAAGAAAAGAGCATCTACATGGTTGTAGTCCAATGAGCATCTCAAACTAGTAATAAGTTAGTAATGAAGCTAAAAATACAAGCCCTGCTCTTCAACTATAGAGGACATTTACTTTCACCCTGTCCCTAGCCACTGTTGTCCCAACTTAATTGTATCATTTGGCCTTTCAGGTGCGCCATATGCATTTTTTTCCAAGGACCTCCAGGGTCAAGTTGTGCACAATAGCTCACATCCACACCATTCAGAGTTTGTGCTCTCTAAATCTGACTGGGCAAGTCTACGCCATATGGTGCTTCTCTTGGGATCCAACATGCTTTTGGGGATCTAAATAGAGCTAAATGTGGTGCAGGACTTCTCCATAGTTTCTCATGCTTGAAACAAACAACTCCTGATCGACACTCAGGCTTTTTTCCTGAGAGAGAATCATTTAGTTTACTTTAAACAGAGTCTCAGGCAAAGTAAGAATTACCAGAGGAAGAGGGCTTTGCTATGAACAGGGAGCTGTTCTTTGGCAAAATATTTGCACCTAAATGAGTGAGCTCATGGCAGCCCACAGACAGACTGGAAAAGGAGATTCCCAACCACTGCACTGCCCAACAACTGACAGATAAAACTCTTGGACAAGGAAAGAATTTCCTTTGCGATCTTGGTGTTCTTCTGAGTGCCTACGAGGAAAACTGGTTTGTCTGCAGAAAAGTTTAAAACAGGGAGCAAGCAAGGAAACTGTGAACTTCAATAGGCCAGACAGGAAGACTGGAAAGGGTAGAGAAAAAACAGAAGGTGTGAAACTGATAGAGGAAGAAAGATGCCATGCAAGCTGGAGAGATGTATTACTGGGGAAAGAGAGAGATCAAAGGGAATACGAGAGGAAGCAGAGGAAGCAAGAGCACAAGACCTGCAAAGGAGGAAATAGAAGACTAAGGATGGAGGTGACTGGATAACAGTTGAACAGTTCTTTCAAAAATGTAGAGCTCATTGCAGGATGTTCAACCACTGTCTCTTTTTTAGGTATGGTGGGTGGACCCCAGCCAGCAGCCAGACACCGACTCAGCCTCTCGCTTGCTCCCTTCTTCCGTAGAGTAGGGAGAAGAAAAAAGGAAGGTGCGAAAATCTGTGGATCAAGATAATAACAGTTTAATGGGACAGCAAAAGCTGCTCTTACAAGCAAGTCAAAAAGAGGAATTAGTTCAGTACTTCCCATCAGCAGGCAGATGTCCAGCCATTTCCTGGAAAGCAGGACCTCAGCACTTGTAATGGTAGCTTGGGAAGAAAAATGCCGTCACCATGAATGCCTTCCTTCCTCCTCCATTCCATGAGATTTCCTTGCTGAGCACACCATCACATGGTATGGAATAGACCTGCAGTCAGTTTGGGTCCACTGTCCTTCCTGTGCCCCCTCCCAGCTTGTAGCCAACCCTGAGCCAACTATCTTTGTGGGGAAAAGGGAGGAAGGGAGAAGAGAAAAGGCTTTGATGCTGTGCAACTCAGTTCAGAAATAACCAAAACTTCAGCATGTTACCAACAATGTTTTAGCTACAAATGATAGCCACAGCAGCATACAGGCTACTACAAAGAATCTTCACTGCATCCCAGCCAGCACCAGTGTAGCTGAAAAAAAACTTCATGTACTTGTAAGGTACATGTTTCTAGTAAAAATTTTTACTGTTAATAATTATTTTATTAGTTTAAGTGTCAGAGGTCTCTGCTGTGGTGCTAAAGATCTAAATCTACTGGCAACCTAGATTTTTGTGTAACATAATTTCAAGGGACTGATATTCAGGAAGGAGTTAGTATGCTGATTAGAAAAACAGAAAAACACAAACAAAAAGAGCAAAATTGAAATAATTTTTAAAAGTTGTAAATAAACTCCAACATTTAATAAATAAATCTGTTTTCACAATTAATCTTGCCTTGACAACCTTAATCCCATCTTTTGCATCAGTATTATCCTGTAGTCTTCAGTTTTATGGTTACATAATTATTTACAGGCCAGTTCTTTACTCTTCACACTAGGGAAAATGATTGTTGCAGCTGTGTACATGAACTGTCTACTCCTGTTTATCTGTGTGTGTGACTTCAGAAGTTAGGTTCTGATGTGTAGGATCTGATCCCTAGCTGTCTGCACAGGTACAGTAGGCAGCCACTTTGAGTGAAATATTTCCAGAGAGAAGAAATGGCCTTGTTTCTGACTCCTGCTCTGCCTTTGCCTTGTAGCCCAATAAATAATAATTTTGTCATTAATAGCAGAAGGCCATAGGTTTTGTACAAGTTGAGACTACAAGGCCTCAAGACCTTTGTCCCAATCTACGCTTCTTTTAGTTATGATGGCAATAGTCTACTAGTCAGGTTTGATTTAAGATAATTTTAGTTTATAGTGTTAAAAAGTGTATACTGAACTATATCTAGAATAAAAAGTGGTTTGCAAGTGTGAAAAGCAGGAAGATAACAGAGGTCCCGCACTGGGAATGCAAATCATGATGGTCCTTACAGGAGTACAAACTTGTTAAACCAATGCAGAGGTAACAGAAAGAACAGAAAACTAAATGACTGAGAACCAATGAAGAGAAAGCAAACGTATGCAGACAGTGTTAAGAAAACATACACAAATAAACCCAAGCAGACTCCAAGACCACATGGGAAGAGATCTCTACCACCAGCATCAAACTCTTCCTGTAGAGGAGCTCAGGGAGCTGATGAGTCCCTCCAGCCTTTCTAATGGAAGAAGGCTGGCTCTGTCACCCTTGAAGTCTGGGAGAGAGAATGCAGCTGCAACAAAGAGTTTTCTTTATAATTATGTTAACATGTTATTGGACTATTAATGACAGGAATATCATAACTGGACTAAGAATTACTTTTTATTGTATTTTGGTCAGACTGTCAAGTTAGACTGACAATGAAATCTTGGATCTACACGTTTACTGCATGTTCCCTTTTGCCAGTAATGAGACTTTGAGTGCAATAGCTGAAAAACTGAGAAACCTAGGCTGCTGCTGTGGCTGTTTCCTTTGCATCATGGTTCAAACTCTGTGGGGAAGCATGTGCTTCTGGGAAGCCGGAGGAGGAATACTTTATCTCCGCAGAAATGTCCATCCCAGCTCTACCTGTATTTCTCACTGCAGGCCTCTGATTAGCAGATGTGGCCACAGACAGACCATAGCCACTCACCCTGTGGGCAGCACACTCTGCTCAGAAGCTGGGAGCCATTTTTGCTAATTGTTAAAAAACACATCAGGAATTAATATATTACAAAACATAAATACTTTAAAAGACTAACTCTGCAGCATCTTCATCTAGATCAACAAAAGCAGTGGATATTTTGAGTTTGCTTTGTCAATACCTCTATTCTCCATCTATAATATCTGTGAAATCCTTACCTACGTTTTTGAGCTTCAGAAGTTATAGAGTTTAGCATTATAGAAAACCATTTGAGAAAAATAATATTGTAGTGTGAATAAGATCTACGGTCACAAATAGAGCAAAGCAAATCAAAGCCCTATCTATTATAAATATGGAATTACACTGGAATCCTTTAGAATACAATTGTGGATTATCCCTTTGTCATAAAGGAACTCAAGCCTATCAGCTGTTAGCTGATAACATCTGATAACAGTCACAAGGCTATTATTACAAGGGAACTCACATATACAAAGTAAGAAAATGAAAGTAATCTTAAATCTCATGAAGGTTGACATGCAATGTTAATAACCTTTTTCAACACAGAGTTTGCTTCTGAATCCACTTCTGCCTTAATTAACCCAAAAAAATGCCACCTCTTTTCTGGGCTACGGCACTGTAATATTTCTATGTATCTTGGTTTCATTATAAATGCCACTGACACATTTTGAAGTGCAAATCTATGACTAGTTTGATTTGAAATATGGATGAACTTTTCTGAAATATCTTACCATGTGTCTTTTGGTTTTTTTTCACACAGTGTTGTTATTTATTCAGCAATTTTTTATTAGTGTCAAATAATCTTTGCAGGAAACACAAATTATAAAATCTTTTTTTTTTTAAAATCTACCAGGTGGCAACTCTCTCTGACAGTGCTTTAACAAACATAAATCATATTCCTGCTGTGTTATCAGGCCACATCCTAGATGTCAAATTCAGTCTCTTTTACAGGTAACAAGTAGTATTCCTGCTCAGCAATTCTAGAAGGGGTATGAGGTCTATGACGTCCAAAAATACTTGTTTCTGAAGTCTGGCACAGACAAAAAGCAATCCTGGTCTAACCTTGGAGAAATACCACAGGCCACAGTCATTGATTTTTGTAATACTTCTGATACATTAACTTAAAGGACAGGTTATTTCCAAAAATAGAGATGCCATTTTCATACAGTGCATTTGGCCTCTAGAACAATAAGCTGTGACTCAAGGGATCAGAATTATAATAGAAACTCCAGAAGACTGTAACTGCAACCAATTTTGGACTTGTAGCTAGGGAGAAACTAGAGCAAGAGAAACAGTTTAATCTAACTACCAATTGCCATGAGACCTATTTGTAGCAAAGCATGTACCAGAGCTGGATGCCAGGCCACAAAGGGCACATATCCAGGGGAAGCTGAGTGCATGGCCAGCCCCTGCATTGAGTAAATTGAAGAGCGAAGCAGAAAGAGTAAATGGGTTTTAAACCTCAAAGGTGGAAAAGAGAGGACGAAGATCAAGAGGAGGCATAAAGACCCAGGCTCCTGAATAAAACCGCCTTGAGGTTTTTGGTATAAGAATTTTATTCAGGTAAGTTAGTCAGCTCCTTTGGACAGAAGAACATTCCAAAATTCATCCTGTTGCTTACTATTCTGTCCTACAGACTCAAGGAGTCAAGCATCCTTTTCTGTCCTCATTATTCACCACAACTGGTTTTGGCTACCCAGTTCTCTTGTTTCATTATTCACCTCTGTGGATCCTCCTCTTGGCTCTTATTGGTCATTCCCACTATTTCAAGCACCAGGCTGCTACTTCTTGCTTCTCCTCTTGTTTGTATGGTGCAACTCAAGTCATCAGGTGCTGTGGTGCCAAGAGTGGTTCATGACTGCTGTAGTGAGCCACAGGCAGAAAGTTGCTACAATACCAAGAATCCTTTTTCAGGAGGCATACGGAGCTCTTTTAGACAATAGCTGGAAACACAAGGAAGGAAACAATCCTGGTGACAGGTCTCAAAGCACTGGGCTTGTAGCTAGGCAGAAAACTCTGGAGCCAGAGACATGTGGCCCTAACACTGAAATGAAATAAAGCTTAGCAGAACAAAACTGGTTGGAGGAACAGTTTTGGAAACTGTAAAACATGACAGCTGCAGTTTGGCAGGGAAAATAGGGCTATGCCCACTCTTTGCAAAGAATTAGGCTTGCATGAAAGAGAAAAACAATGTCCTCACTTACTTCTCCTTCTTAAGCCCTCCAACTTCCAATAATAACTTCAACATTCGAATTGAAGAGAGAGCACTGCTGTCCTACCTGACCCAACATGAAAACACCATTCAGTAACAGCTACAAGAATTAAATTGACTATAGAAAACTGTATGGTTTGGTGGAGAAGCAGATCCTAGTAGCTTGTTATTTCTGAAAAACTCAAGCCTACACTTACAGTTCCTTTTCCAGCCATAATTCTGCTTCCTTCCCCAGCCATCTTTTGCACCAAACAAGGAGACGGTTGTTGTGTAATCAAATACCACACCACATACACATTTGCAGAACTGAAGAACTTATGAGAAAAAAACCTACTCTTTCATTTCCAGCTACAGTGACTGATTTAAGAAAAGACATTTTTCTTCTCTTGAAATATTTTTTTAAAAACCCCACGAGATTTAAGGTTCAATAGGCAATTCCCCTTTGCCTTTTTTTTGTGATCTCAAGAACTTTATTTTAACCAACTTAAATAAGGTCCTAGGAAACATATCTCTCTGAAGAAAGTAATAGCAAAATTACATAACTATAACTTTATTTTGCCATCAAGATTTGAAACCTGAACCTTTAGCAATCTTGAGAGACAGGACTGCACATGTTAGCTAAAAGCAAGTGACAGTTTAACTGAGAAAGAGAGAAACCTCAGATATGGTACGTGCCTGGGAAGAACAGTGAAGAAGAATAAACTGCCTCTTCTCTTTTCCAGCTTCAGAGGTAGAAGTCAACTATGAACCAAAGGCTCTGGAGGAGGCTGGAGGAGAAACATTAGGAAGACAAGCATTCACTGAGGACCTGGGAGAAGGACTCCTGTCACTTGCACTGTTGGGTGCCCTAGGATCTCCCAAGCAGTAGGAGATCTCTGCTGCCGTAGGAGTGGTGGTGGTGACCTCGGTCCAGAACTTTGGGGCATTTGTTTGCTGACCCACAGCCAACACTTGCATGGTGCATGTCAATGACAGGAGGAAAATGACCGTCCCTTAACTTAGGTCTGAGGAAAAGTCTGATTCAAATTTTGTGGGACAAGGAAAGGGAAATTCCACAGATTAAGTTCTCTCTGATGAATATTGGAAGGCCTGATGCATAGACTGGAGAAACGTCAGCTTCTCAAAATAATAGGTATGCAAATCTTTTACAATGAAGAGTTTTGTGCAGCATAAATACAGAGCTTACTACTAACTAGGCATTCTGTCTTCTTTTAAAAAAACTGGCTCTGTATTCTATATTTTTCCCATTTCCTTAATTTGTTTTCGGTGGTGGCAGTGGTGGTTTTTTCTTTTTAAGCCATTTGCTAGGACACCCCTCCTTTCCCCATTCTCTTCTCAGCTTGCAACTCCACTTCTAATTGAAACTGAATTAGCTATACACTTAAGTAATGAAGACATCAGTCTCTCAAATACCATCTGGTTTTTTTTGACTCACATATACGCACACATATTTTTGTAAAAAAAACCCCTTCTTGACACAAATTAATATGATTCTTCTGATTTTAAGGAAAAACTTTGGTGTTTCATCTTGTTCCAATTTAGTTGAAAAGTCTTTGTGTTAGTTTACATGAAAAAAATTTCATCTTCTTTAATAAGCCCACACTAAAATAATGTATTTCTCAAGTATTCACGTATGGCCGTTTCCACTGAGTAAAACAGTATTGTCTGAATATGACACAAGCTTTTTACCTCAAGGGCTCAGAGACAGCACTTCTCTGGGTGCAGAACTACGCGTTTCCTGCTAAAGAGAAACAAGTGCTACAAAACAGGATGCATGCTAAGTGCATTTTGCTATATTTGCACCCAAGCACCAGTATTTGAAGGAGATAGCTAAAAAGAGGATAGTAGAGGCTTTTCACCATGGAAAATCAGCCAGAAACAGTAAGAAGTCACCAGAAGTCATCCCTACCTCCACTGCAGCCACCTGGAGCCACAGGCAGGCAGAGGAGATCCCTTGGCTCTTGCAGCAACTTTCCCCTCCATGAGTCTTTGCAGTACAAAAATGAAATGACCCGGACTGAATGACACCATATCATGCCTTCATTGTCATAAAACATGCTTTCTCAGTGAGGGAGGAACAACTGAAGCAAAACATGACTATTTTTGACCTGGTACCATAAAAATTATTCTCAAGCTTCACCTGGTGGTAGGAAACTGGCCCTTAAGGTCCGGTGCTTAGCACAGACAGTAAACCTCCTCCTAGGTTCAACTGACCTAATTCATAATACTTTGCAAGTAAATGCCCTATCTGTGTGGGACTGGAGAAAATTACTGTGTTGTTAATATTATCAATACGACATGTCAATAGTGATTCCATGGACTGTACACACAAGGCTGACCATTTTTTTCTCCAGTTCTAAATAAAATATATGCTTCCATACCACATAGAATTTATGTCAATTTACAGAAAGATGTTGTATGCTCTGCTGTTAACAGCAAAATAATAGTTTCACTGCTACTTTTTAGAAAATCATAACAATTCTTACTATAGTACAAAATGGTGACTCTTCCAGTCTCAACTTCCCCATACATACTGACAGCTTTGTCCTCTGACGCTGACGACATCTACCCAGATCCTTCTGGAACCACTAGTCATAAGTCTGCCTCACACTGTGAGATTTGTTCTCTCTTTTAAAAAGCAATCTTAAAAAGCAAGGTAAAAATTTTGTGGTTGGGTTTTAAGAATTGCAAAGCAACACTTGTAGCCACAAAACCTTCCCACATGTTTGTTGTTCTCTTCTCTGACCACATAGGTAAGGACATAGCAGGCTTCTCTCTCTACATCAGCACACCAACCAGCAGCAACCTCAAAGAGCTGCAGTAATGTACGCCCGTCCCAGAACAACAGGGGGAAATAAAACAAACATTGTGCATCCACACTGGGTGCTGTGAAAGATGAACACATTATTATAAATTCTCTATAGTATGCTATTTTTTTCCAAGAATGTTGCAATGCGGTAATGAGGCAAAAATCTCAACCTCATCTTCAGAAGCCAAGAAGACAGCTTTATTTTGTTTTGATACCCCTAAGTCTAAGCGGGCTTGGGGGGGGTGTTATTGGGTGGTAAATTTTTTCAGTCCTGTATGATGACTGTGCACACTGCCTTTTTTCCCCTCCCAAGATCACATTAGTATTTATTGTATCAGCAAACAGTGTCAGCACTCTGCACTACAGAGTGAGTAAGCTAATGCTTCAGTAAATTGTTGCTGCCTCCTGTTACATCTGTTCTGCTCTGTTCACTAATTGCCTGTCACAACCACTGAGCCATGGTGCCAGCCATGCTGCCACTGCTTCCTTGGTCAGCTTGTCGGCTCCTATTAATCTGAGCCCTGTTGCTTTTTCCACAGCCAATGTTTTCGCACTCTGGATATAATGAAAATCTATTACCTTGGTGTTATATGAAAGTGCCAAAATTATAATTCAAAAGAGAAAAAAGTTAGTGACTTTTTGTGTGAAAGTTGACAGTTTCTTACCATAGCAGAAAATTATTTTCCTTGATACAGCTTC
>Ga0181612_171039_pt1 | contig 11444 bp, 8 predicted proteins | sample HoacroProtozoa21_FD_119630 | JGI IMG/M metagenome (GOLD analysis project Ga0181612, IMG submission 119630) | Hoatzin crop microbial communities from Cojedes, Venezuel. Combined Assembly of Gp0051906, Gp0051904, Gp0051908
CCCCCTGGCGGGCGCGCCGGAGCAGCCGGGAGGGGAGCGGGAGGGCCCACAGCGCGGGCGGGCGCACGGCGGCACCGGGCGGGGCGGAGTGCGGTTCTCCACGCAAATCTCGGCCTTCCGAATTAACAGCTCCGTTGTCTGCTCCGTCGTGTATTCCCTAACTTTGCCATCACTTCGTGCCTCGTCGCAGTAACCGGGCATAGCTGGTAAATCTTTAAACGAAATGAACCGATACCCCAAGATTCAGAATTGCCTCATGACTCAAAAAACAAAACAAAACACCCCCCCCCCCAAAAAAAACCAAAACCTAAAAAAAAAGGGGAAAACCCCCAAAGCCATAATGTTTACTGTCTTTGTAAAGCAAGTGCCAATAAAGCCTACCAAACATTTTACAGCAGGAACGGGTAAAACCTCCTCCAGCAGACACGTTGCACTGTATTTCTCCCTCCTTGGCTTTTCTCCCAAGCAAACCACCCGGCGCTCTGCCTGGGCTCTGCTCGGAACAGACACATCTCCTGAAACTCTTGGGGGAAAAGCAACTACTCCGCTTGGTGTTTCCCATGTATGAACAATACAACCGGAGGCAATGATTACGAGATCTTTCCTCTGCTACTGACATCTTGTGGAACTTCAAAATCCTTCACAGCCTGTCAATCAAAAGATTAAAGAGGATACAAATTTAGATTGGGCCTCCAATTAAAATCAGACTCTGACCCATCTCACCATGTCATGGGACCTCGTGAAACTCAACAATAAGCTGTTTCCCAGAATTTAACTGTGGTTTGGTGACTCAGTGACACACAAGTGCTCTTGAAGTAAACAATTGAGCATTTTAAGTAAAAATTCTGCCCCTCCTGTAAATAATTTGTTACTAATCCTAAAATTATTGGGTTTGCACCAATCTATTAAAAAGGAGGGGAAAAAAAGGAGAAAGAACAAAGTTCTTCAATGAATTCTGTATAAAGAGAAAACTTCTAGCTATCCTGGGAGCTTTGCCATTTTCCCTGATGAGGCCTGGACTTGGCATGAAGGCAGCTGTCACTTGTGCAAAAAAACTAATTATGAAATGACTGTAGGAAAAGATAGTCTTTTGTTTAAAGCGTTATGCTAATGGATCTGGCTTTGGCACAGCCTTCCTGAATCCCAGAGTTCAAAATGAAGGGTGCGCATCCTCTTTTTCTCCCCGTATCTGTCTAGAAAATAAGTTTATCGGAGCAGGTCTGGGTGTTGCTGCGTGACTGTATGGCATCTTGCCCAGCTAGCATCTCCACTACCTCGGTTTAGCAACAACCAAAAGAATCATAGTAACTGAGCCCGCCTGTAATACCCGCTTTTTACCTGAAGATGGTTTTAATAATTTTCCCAAACGTATCAGAAATGCTTTTAAAAGGATGCTTTTATCCTATGCTTTATAAGCCAGAAGTAATTTCTATTTTTCCTTCTGAGGAGTGTGGCACGTGGATGTAAATGCTGTGGAAGGAGAGGACTATTTACCCATTCTGGTGCCCAAAACCTCGACTGCCTTCTGAAGGCCCAGCACAGGCTGCTGCTTTACGTGAGCAAGAAGAGTAAGCGGTGTCTACATTCACCATAGCAAGCTCCTCTTCAAGGCACAGATGCGGGAAATGCTGGAGGAAATCAGATTCTTTTCCAGAGTCTACAAGGCAAACGGGCACAGCGGGGAAGGAGACAGATGAGTCACAGGCGAGGCTCCACCACATCAGGCCAATAATGTCTGGGAGTCTTCACGGACGTTGCAGAATAAGTTTCTTTCTTGCCAAAAGTGACACAATTTTTATGGTTAAGCTTTGCTAACATCACAGGGAGCGGGCTTCATTAGATTATCTTTTTTTGTGTCGAGCCCTCATTTGCCCACAAAGATCTAGCTGAGGTCTCATGGCTCTGAGTCACAAGCCCCGAGCACGCAGCACTGACTTCAGAGGCTGCGACCTCCGCATCCCACATGATGTCCCCGCCGGAGAGCCGAGGCAGCAGACCAGGCAGCGTGCAAATCCTTCTCCATCACTCGAGTTCAACCCCACTTTTTCTTCTTTTTTTTTTTTTTTAAACAAGGTAGTCCTCACATTCAGACTGGATAACTCAAACACAAGTAGCAAAATGCTCATTCCAATACTGAGTTGTCTTTCAGATCTACAGCCCTGCATCAGGAAAAAATAATCCTATTTTGCCCCATAACAAAAAAGACATCTTTGGGATCATCATCTCCTCTGGCCTGAAAACAATGTATTTGGAATTAATTCTCAGGTTTTGGTCTCCAGTCTAGAAACACTGTCAAGCCGTATTGCCAGCTACGGCACTTACTTTCTTTTCCCATAATGAAAGGCAATTAATGAACTAACATTAATCAATGCGTTCTCCCACTCTGACCAAGTGCCTCCTCCTTCACACAGATGTGTTGGATTAACTGATGTCTATAGTATAGAGGGTTTGCTGCTCAGGGGATGAGGGCATTTTCAACCTTACCCTGTTGCTCCAGGTTTAGGTGGTGGCTGTCAGTCTCCCCTAGGCCAGGGGCACAGTAATTTTATGGTCTGAATCCCAGTCCCTGTCCGTATCACGAACCCACGCTTTCCCGTGAGCCTCAGGCTTCCCTTCCCACTTGGCAAGCGGCTGCCCCAGGCAGCAGTGGGGAGCAGCACTGCTGCGTCCGGTCTCTTCCCAAGGCAGGAATGGGTAGGAAAAAGGATTCTGCACCTTCCAGAAGCTCTGACAAGCCATCCAGCTCCTAGTTCTTCACTGGGCTGTCTCTTGACATCCCCTTTCAACAGCCAGAGAGAGGGCCCCAGGGCTACCTGGCTCACCTACACAAGTCCCTCCCGTAACGCCCCCTGCAACACCCGGTATCCCCAGCTGGCCCCCGGCACCCTTATACAGCACCCTACACAACGCTGACTGTTCCTGGCTCGCTGGGAGAGGGGCCTTGGCCCAGAGGAAGGGAGGGCTGCTGGCAGACCCAGAGGGAGGGGGAAGCCTGTCCTGGTCCTGGGATGCAGTGGGGAGCAGGCGAGGGTGCAGAGCGGGACAGCAGAGCCCACAGGTTTTGTAACGGGGCGCAGGGGAAAGGTCTGGCACCGTTAGACCGAGCGCCCTAGGATGCCGGTCCCTCACGCTCTGCCCTGGCACAAGTTACAGCACTTTTGTTTTTCTTGGGGGCTATCTCAGCTTGGGGGTGATGAATTGTGGGATGTATCATCTGAACATCTTGTTCTGGAAACTCCCTCCGCAAAAGTTGCTCTCACTTTTAACTTCATCTTCAGTGAAAAATCCGAACATCAGCAACTCTACATCAGAAAAAATGACAAGGTAGCCAATAGGCTGTATTGAAGCCTAACTGAACTTTAAAATTTGTTTCAGTATTTAACATTTCAATACTTAACAGCAAAGCAAAATTAGTATTTTAGAGCAGAGTTATACAGAGGATTTTCTACTAAGACATCTTCAGTGAAAAATTTACTAGGCTATGGCTTACGGTGCATGCTATATTATGGTGCATGCTCATTATAAAGCATATATTGCTATATAATGAGCAGAGCAGTATTCTCTCCCTCATAAAACATGCTAATCCACTGTGCATCATATGAGAAATAAAAATCTATCTAGTTTTCTAGACAGGTTTAATGAAAAGCCCCCATCAGCACCGGCTTGTAGGCACAAGCTCAGCAGTGGACTTTGACTCATGCTTTTTATTGCTCGACTAGTTCAACTCATGAGGACATAAAAGGGTGCAATAAAGCATAAAAGCAAACCCGCAGTGCGCTGTCTGTACAAACATCTGCAGTCTATCCTGAAACACTTCATCGAAAGGCAAGGAGCTACTGAGCTTCCCAACATGGACGTCCAGCAGTTCTGAGTAATCCTGTTCTTTCCTCCTCACACAGAGACGAGACGCTCAACATGTGCTCTTTAGAATAGGGCACTGGGTTTACCTTTTAGGCTCAGAATTTCCTATTTTAACTTGCTTCTTAAATACTCTAAAAATTGCTAAGCACTAACAAGTCAAGATTACAGATGCTCTGCCTCAGTCAGGATCAGAGCATAGTATGGTATGTGCTCAGCTCTGTGTGGGCATCTGCAGCTATTCTACAGCATGAAAGCTAGAAAATTATTATATGCCGACAAGAAGCCTGATAAATTATAACAATAACCTCACCGCTTCACAGGTTTTTGAAAGCACTTGTGTTTCAATAAGCAGAACTGCAGGATGAACAACGTTAATTTAGATGGACAAAGTAATTCCTCCTGTAGTCCCACACTGGTGAGAGGTTGGCTATGGCATACAGTTTGCAGCACCAGCTGAAAGACAAAGCTGTTGTGTCAAATGTAGTAGCTACAGAAAACAGACACAGCACCACAAAATGTGGTATTGCAAAAGAAAAGCAAGATAGAAGTTGTTTTTATGATTTCATCAGAACTTAATGTCTTACTGTATTTGAGTAAATGTATCCTTTTATAAGCTAATGGAAAATATAATAATTGATTTCATCATAACCAAAAAGAAAAAGAGTTTTAGTACTTCTGCCTGTTTCCTAGTAGCCTGAAAGGCAATCTCATAGTTATCTTTGAAAGTATGCAGGGGAAGGCTGCAACATTACCTTTAAACCACTTGGGCATCAAGCAGAAAACTGAACACAGAACGCTTCTCTCGCTCTGTACTTACAGAAATGAATTACATTATCTCACTTACAGAGTATCTCAAATCACTCATTATCATGGTGTGGAGCTGATGACTGGCTCTAAGATGTAAAGGCTCTAAGAAATCTGCTTCTATTCGGCTTAAAACACAGTCAGCGTAGTGGACCACAGCTGCCTCTCTGCTTTACTTCGTCCCCTCGCAGAATGTCAGCTCTCCGGCACTTTGCTTTGGCCTACTACATGTGTACACAGGAGGGCATGAGAGGAGCACAAACTAGCAGCAGTCCTGTTCGGCCGCTATTTTGATAACCAGCATTTTACTCCCCGTGGGGGACTTTCTTAACATGAAGCCTTACAGAGAAAGCCAGCCAGATCCGCCAAAGAGTAGCTGATCTGTAACTGTGCATTAAGAGATGTTTTAACCGTCAGAGATTTAGGCCTTAATTCAGAAAGACTCCTACCTACTTGCATAAATACCCAGTTGAGCAAGGATCCTGGAGGGCCAAGGATGATAGAAAAGCCAAAGGGATAATACAAAAGACCTTGTATTTATGGGATTATTCCTGTGTTTTTTGTAGTGCCTTCGAGACACTTCAAGGCTCACCGTTCGTTCTTCTGCCTATGGGAGTTTCATCCAAACAACAGCTTTGACGTAAAACTTTTCTTGTTTGTCTGTTTTGTTCTGTCAACCCAGGAAACATTAGCTCTCCCTGAAATTTCAACAAGGGACAGTTTATCTTCGATGCTAATTTCTCTTATTACTCACTGCGAAGCGCATATTAAATGAAGGCTGTCTTGAATTACCCGGTAAATCTCTACAACTGGCTAACATCAGATAATCCCAAAGATATCGAATTTCAAGACTTACAGAAACTGGTGATTTTCCACCCTCATGATGAAATCGATTAAGAAAGAGAATGTCTTCTAAATGTCAGGAGGGGATATACCTGGATGAATCTTGTGAACAAGAATGCATTTTGTCCATGCATCTTCTATACGCTGTGCTTAAAAAATCAGCGAAGCAGAAATGAGTATGTTCTAAACTACAAATGTCACTCTGAATAGGGATAAGTATTACCCTAAAGATTGGTACTGGCATTTTTTTGAGCTATTTTCAGGGGTTCAGATACGAAGAGCAGAATTAATGCAGCTTTAGGCTTTCTGCTTTTCTTAACCAGAGCTTCAGACAGTCACCACTTAGTTTAAAAAATAAATTCTAAATATTGAAAAGTCATTGCCTATATTGCAGGCCTTGAGTTACAGTACGTAAATATATAGAACTCTGCAGAAACCCTTGGAAAAGGAAACAGAGATGATATTACAGCTATGGATTTAATTTCATGGGTTTTGCATATTATGTGACTTGATGAGTTTCCAGACCTGAATCTATTTGTCCTAAAAACTGATAGCTGATTGCAAACCCACTAAATTCTGATATGTTCAACACACATTCCAGACCTGAAATGTATGGCTTAAATTCAATTACAGTTGGGGGAAAACTTTGAAGAAGCTTACTTTTTGCAAAATTAAGGTAATGGACCAGAACAAAAAGCTAGTTATCTTCTGAAATCTATATTCCTAGCCGGCAAAACCTATGGTAGGGGGACAAAGACTAGCTAAAAATCTGCACAGATCCTTCCTACGAGTCAAACTGCTAGTCCTGGAGCGATCGCTTGCCGCTGCAGAAGCAGCTCAAGGGAAATGGGTGTCAGACAGACATTGACAGCATGGTATGCACCAAAAGGGGACAGCGCGTTTCCGATGTGCAGATTCAGGCCTTAGGACAAGCAGTAAGGCAGGTAACATCCCTGGAGGCACGATGAAGACACAAAAAAGTACCAATAATAGAAAAGGAGGGACAGTCAAGTAAAGTCAAATGATTAAGGGGCTAGACTGACATGTATCAGTTGAGAGTTAACTATTATGGTTTGGCAAAGTGACAGGGAAGTGAGCACATGACAACCACGCTCAAAACAGAACAAGACATGAGGGAAGAATGTGACTGTTATTGGAAATCTGGTTAAATGATGCTAATAGTTACTGGTGGACATGTAATTAGGTTAGAGCTATATTTAAAAAGGAGAATTCCTGCCTGGTTTTAATTGATATTTTGAAATGGAGAAGCCCATATTGCTATTTCTGAGGTTTACCCAAAGGCTTATTTTTCAAAAGAAAAAATTCAGTGACTTCAGTAACAATTATGCTCAAGTTGGAGAAAGGTTTATGCAAACATCCCCTCTGAAATTTCAAAATACAAACCACATGTTTTATAGATACATAAATATATTTATAATTATTATAAATAAATAAAGAGTTTCAAGTTACCTGGCAATAAGCTGGTGGTCATAAAATATGACTGTATTAAAACGATCTAAAAGCCTATTTGCTTATGGTTTTGGGCAGACAGGAGTCATGGAGAGAAGGAATAATACTTGTGAAAATGAAGCAGAAGCTCTTATTTTGCTTATATTAACAGAAAATTGCTTGCACCCTCTGTAATGGCTCTGGCTATATGACCAGCACTGAATAAAGTTAACTGGATTTCAGCTGAGGATTTTCACAGCTCAGAAATTACCCTGTTTAATATCCTGTTCCTTTCGATCTTCATTTTTTGTGGAGAACAAACACATTATGGCATATTCCCAACCAAATAATTTGCTCATTTGCTCTTTAAGGCAGGCAGTTTTCTAAGACGTGTGCTCTAACCTCTACCACTCCTTATACCCTTTTTCCTGACCTCACTGGGGCCCCAGTGCAGAGCGCAGAGACGATGACTACTTCTTCTCAGAACAGGCGTATATCCTAATGTTAAATAGAAACATTATAGACACAAACCTACTTTTCAGTGCAGACTGAAAACAAATCACATAGCCTCAGTGTTAACAACAGCCTTTCAGTATGTCAAATAAAGCAGTGATTTCTTCCTTTTTTTTTTTTCAAACCTCCCTTCTTGTTTGCTGCCTCATTTACAGTTAACAATAATAGAATCAGGCCCAGAAAGAAAAAAAAAAAGTTTAATCGCTGATGATTTTGCTACCTCTTCCAAGCAAACAACGAAAGTCCACAACCTTTAACCTTTTCCATCCTATTTGCTAATTACTTATTTTGTAATTAACCCATTATGCATCTGTCATTGTGTTTTAAATTAAATCACTTTAATTGCTACTAAGTAGGGTTTATTTAGTTCCTGGTATGGTTATATGGGGTCATGAGTGGGGAGCTGTTGAACTACTCTGAGTTAGAAGTGGCTCTCCGCAAAACTGGTGAAGCTGCTGAAGATAAAGAAGAGTTAAGCTGCTGTCCTTAGGTGATGTGATTTTAATTTCTAATGGCATATTTCTAATGGTTGAAAGTTTACTGTAAATATGGGAGGGCATTTTTTTATTCCTTGTACATAGATCACATTGGGCATTATTTTGCTTTCTTGAAATAATTTTTAATAAATGAATAATTATGATAATCGTTCTAGAAAATGCCTATCATCACAATGCTTACTGTGCTGTATAGCAAAACTCTGTGAAATGCAACACAACTTTATCCTAACAGCTGAACTTCAGATAAAGAGAACAGAGAAAGTCTAACACATGGGAGTTTTAAGTATGGGGCCAACAGTCAACAACACTTCAATATCTTCATACGAAATACCGTAAGAACTGAGGCTAGACATAAAAGATTTTGTTCTCTGTAGCACAGCCACCCCCTTCCCCTTGCACGACCTGACTCACTTCGCTGACCCTCCTGAAAATACCCACTTTTTTGCTGGGTTCGCTTTGCACTGGGTTCGGGAGCTGACTCAGCCCTGCGAGGGGGCTGGCGAGCAGCACGGCTGGCACAAAGCAAGTGGCAGGAGCCCATGGCTGCAAGGGGTGGGAGGTGAGGTCCACCCCATCTCCTAAAACGGCACCGTGGATGAACACAGTATGGGTTTATGCCTTTTGTAATAAACTAGGGTATTTATGACTCTGTGCATTGAAATTACCTTTTCATTGTTAAAAAAAAATCTGAAGGTTTCTAAAACACCTTTAAAGATTATAAATCTTGTACTGGGAGATAAAAGAAACTAAAGGCAACACAATACATTATAACTTTCTTTTGTATTTAGACCCTTAAACACTGAAGAAAGGCACTAAAAAGTGCTTGCTATATGTTCTAGAGAACAGCAATATGAATTGGTAAAGTCTGTCTTCCCTTTAGTGGTAAATAAAGTCAAGAATCTAGTACTGATGAGACATGAGAATAAATTTCCAGCAAGAACCCAAGTCCACATCTTTGCTGAGTTACCTAAATGTAACTAGGGGTCAAATAAACAATAAATGAAGACCACACATACGAAAGCTGACAGATTCAGCAAGCTGAACTTCCTGCATAGACTTTGTTCCGAGAATTCATTAACAAAACTAATATGCAAGATTAGCGTATATGTTAAATATTTTCTTCCCTGTTCCTACCAGAAAAAAAGCAAGTGTATAAATTACAGGGGTTTACAGACAACACCATAATAATACCTAAGTAACCCTTCCAAAACACAGTCTTTCTGTCCAGTGACAAAGCTGTAATTAACCTTTTCAGCTTGCTACGTCATCTATGCATTGTACCTTCGGGTACGGGCTACCAAGACACAGTGCACAGCTAAAAGATTCTGGTGCGCCATTTTGTTGCTGCCAGATTTCTACCGCTGCATTCATTCTAACATCTTCCTCGCCGATCTCGGTAACTCCACGCTTCCACGGGCAGTGTGACTGGCAAGCTCACCGTGCCACCCCCGTCTCTGTTCACCTTTGCACCATACCTCAGCAGAGCACCCCATCTCTGCGCTCGCTTTGCTGGCACTTGGACTGAGAGACAAGGCTTGCAGGTGCAGAGGAAGATGAGAGACTGGATAACGATGCAAAGGAGAACAGGGGACGAAGGGATGACTTAAATTTTTAATGAGGAGCCTATGGATGGCCTTCAGGGACAGTGCAGCCTGTCGAAGAGAAGCCATCAAAAGCTCAATAAACGGATACATCTGTTGTAGAGAGAGGAAAGATGCAATCAGAAAGCTTACGTTTGCTTAGAGAAGGGGAAGGGGGCAAAGACGCAGCAATGGAACTGAATTAAGACTCAAAAAGATATTCCTAAAAGCTGTATTCTGAATATGCTTTAATACTGTATGTCCCATCTTAATATGACCCATCTTGAGATGACGAGGCTTTGAGCAGGCATTCTAGAAGCTTATACTGATAGAGAAAACCAAACTATTGGAAGATGTTTGAGGGTGGCCTGCGCGTTGGAGCACAGAGAGAGAGATCCACGCTGGAGACAACACACAAGCAGCCCAAGCCCCCAGGAGAACGGCAGGGAAAGAACGAGCCGGGGAAATTAAATTGCAATGCAGAACAGCGGCATTGTCTGTTTCGCTTGAGGTTTGAGTTGGACATTTGCAGCTCTTTTGCTTTCCCTAGTTTGCCAGTTGTTGAACTGGTAGGCTCAGATCTTTCCAGTTTCACCACTGCCTGCATTCAACTCCTAACAGAGGTAAACCAGTGTGATAAGGCGTGGGGTAAAAACATAATACCTATAATATACATTAATATATAACAAAGTGGGGAAAGGCATGTGCTTACTGAAGCAATAATGTTAGGGTAACTTGGAGGGCAGAGGGAGGCAAGTACGGAAGCAAGCTCCTCCCAGTGTCCTGAGCAAAACCCCAGTATGAGCAGATACACTTTCCCCATAGAAAATTATGTGGCAGAATCTTATCAACTCCCTTTGTTAAGTTCATTAAACTCTCAATACCGTACTGCCCCAGTGCTTCATGACAGGGTATCAATCCAAGTTTCTTTGCTCTCCTGAGTCAGTGGAATGGGCCAGGCTTTTCTTGTAAAACATAATTCTCACCTCCTCCCATCTGCCAATTTTCCAACTGATGTCTCTTTCTTTTCTAGTTTCTAATTTTGTTTGTGTGAACGTGTAACAGGTAAACTGGGCGCTGCACTTCATTCCCGAGGATATCAGATCTGGGGGCTCCACTACCAAACGCCAAAGCCACGGCGCTAATGACTCAATCTTTGTCTTCTGCTCCCATGTGTCTGCCACCTGAAGAACAGATCCTTGAGGAATGTAGCTGCGAGGAGGGACAATCACCACCCAAAGCAAACGTTAAGACACCCAGCACAGAAGACTTCAAAGGTTAGCAGGAAGACACTGAATCTGAGCTGGTATTGAGCCCCAGGGGCAAGGCAGCAATCGAATGGGGTGTGCCCCCAGCCGTGCAGCATATTGGACAGACTCCAAGAATTCAAGAGTTTTCTGTTCTAAAGGTCCATATAGTTGCACTGTGCTAGTAAGGAATGGAAGGCACAAACGTGAGGATTATCCAAGTCAAGTTACCAGATGAGTTCTCTGCTTATCTCAGGAAAAATTGCCCTGAAAATGCAGACAGTAAAGAAGCCAAAGAGAACCAAGGGAGAAGCCACAAGCAAAATGACTCCTGAACACAAGATAAGATGGAAATTGCTATTTCTTCAGTGGATTTCATTCCTCCATTTAGCGTCATCTCTATTTAACTACTACACAGTTTGATTTTAGTCAGACACTCAGAGACAGCTTTTATGCCACTCGCACCAGGAGAAGCAGAACGGGATGTCATCTCTGCACTCCTGATACTGAGGTTTCCCATGATTTATCTCAGCAGCATCACATCGACATTGAAAAGGATAGTGGAAATACACGATCCCACAAGTGATGTTCCATGTACTTACCACCAGGCTTACCTGGAAGCATGCTAAAAAAGCATTTGAGACATCCTC